>MDTG01007171.1_pt1 | contig 22265 bp, 26 predicted proteins | sample 811421 | NCBI WGS metagenome assembly MDTG01 (sample SAMN05326645, study PRJNA326480) | marine metagenome | isolation source: seawater | place: Pacific Ocean: South East | collected 2011
GGCAGAAATGGTGAAATATTTTTCAAATAGTTTTTTAGCCTTAAAGGTTTCGTTTGCAAATGAAATACATTCTTTATGTGATAAATTGAATATAGATTATAATCAAGTTGTGAAAACGGCCATAAAAGATGTAAGAATAGGTTCTTCTCATCTAAGCGTCCCTGGTCCAGATGGTGAATATGGATTTGGGGGGACTTGTTTTCCAAAAGATTTGAGTGCTTTATTATCTGTTTTTAATGATAGTAAAATAGAGAGTATTGTTTTAAAAGCTGCATGGGAAAGAAATCAAAATATTGACCGAAGAAAACAAGACTGGAAATTATTGAAAGGTAGGGCTGTAGTTGAATAAACCTATTATTGAAGAAGGCTATTTCAATTTAACCAACTTGATGGTTTTTTTAAGAAAACATAGTGCAAGTTGTTTGAAATACTCGTTGTACATAACTCTGATATTTGTAGTTTATTTCTTTGCAAAAACTCCTGAATATTCGTCTAAAGTTTCATTTTATACAAATTACCAAAAAATTAATAACTCTTCTATGCTCAGTCCATTTTTAAGTGATATAGCTGGGTTAGAAGATAGTGGTTTGAGTTTTTCAGTATCAGAATTCCTTTCGTCCGAGAGATTTTTAGATGAAGTAATTAGTAATAAGTATAATATTGATGGAGAGGAAAAAACTTTAGTTGAACATTGGGGAAAGAATTACAACAAATACTTACATTTAAATCCTTTGAATATTCTAGCAACAATAAACAGAAACATGATGTTTTCAAAAAATTTATCAAAGGACGATAAGAAATTAGCATATGCCAAACAAGTGCTATTAAATAAAATTGTTTTTTCCGAAAATAGAAAATCAAGTCTAAATACTATAACCATTGATGTGAAAAAATATCCTAGCCTTGCGCAACAAATTATTGAGAATATTTATTTATCTCTACTTACATATTCAAATGAAATCACAAGTATCAAGGCAAAAGAAAAAATTATTTTTATTTCTGGAAGGATAAACCAGGTAAAATTTGATCTAAATAGTTCTGAACAAGAAATGATCTCATTTATGGAAAAAAATAAAAACTTTAGTTCATCACCATCGCTCTTAGTTGAAAAAGATAGAATTCAGAGAAATATAAATCTTTATAATTCCCTATATCTTAGCTTATCTGACCAGCTTGAACTAGCAAAAATTGATGAAAAAGATAATACATCATCGGTATTTTTACTAGATAATCCATATGAAAATTCATATAAAACTGGAGCGAAATTTCTACAGTTCTCATTTTCTGTATTTATTCTATCTTTTTTTTGTTTCTCTTTTATTTACCTAATCAAGGCTAGAAAAGATTTATTTTTATAATGAACTAATTATAAATGAATCAAACAAAAAAAAATATTTTTACAATATTATTTTTATCTCCACTAACAATTATTGTTAGTATTATTTTTACACCCCTTATTATTGATTTATTTGGTATCAGTAATTATGGAATATTCGCTTTAATGATTAACCTAGTTGCCTTCTCAGGGTTGTTTAATCTTGGTTTAGGAGTAGCAGGTACCAGATACATATCTCAAATTTCTATTGAAGATGAAAAAGAACTTCTACGAACCAAAATTAATAATAATTTTTTTGTTACCTTTATCATAGCGTTATTTTTCTCTCTCTTATTATTTTTATGCTTTAATTTTTTAATAAAGAATATTTATAATTTTAGTGACATTGATGAGAGAATAGTCCTTTCATTAAATTTTCTTATTTGTATTACAGTATTTTTGAACATATTACTTCTTTCATTCAGAGGTTATCTTGTAGGACTAAATAAACTTAATCTTGCAAAGATGAATGAAGTCTTTTTAGTGTTATCAAGTCTAATTATCACCTACAGCCTACTTCAATTTGGACTCCATATTTCAGAAATTTTTTTAGTAAGGTTAATACCATTACTGCTTTATTTATCCTTTGTGCTGTTATATTTATTTAGAAAAAAATCAATTATTTTAAATATTGATAATCTTAATTATACGGAATCACTTAAACATTTTAAGTATGGGTTAAGATCATTCATAAACATTAATTCTCCTTATATAAAGGAAATACCATTGCTTCTAATTGGAGTTTTTTTAACTCCAATTTCTGTTGCTATTTATACACCATTTAAAATAATGATTAATGCTATATATGTTTTAATCGTTAACCTGAATGAGAATATATTTCCTTTAGTGAGCGCAAGGTCATTGAATAATGATGATAAAGCAACATTTTTTGATAATATTTTTTATGGAATAATAGCCTACTCTTTTTTAATCCATATTTTATTTATTTTTGGAGCAGAAACCATTGTGCATTTATGGCTTGGAGAAACATTTTCTAGCAAAATATTAATCTTACATGTAATGTCTATTGGTTCATTTGGATATTCAATATCATCAGCATTATTCTATTTTTCCCAAGGGGTAGGAAAGCCTGAAATAGGACGTAATTACGGAATTTATTTGGGTATTTTAAATATTATTTTTGGCGTAATGCTCATTCCTGAATTTAATCTTTTAGGTGCAAGTATATCATTTTCTTTTTCCATATTTTTGATTGTTATATTGATGATTAGATATTTTAATAATAAAATTTTTTACGACAGGGTATCAACTAAGTCTATTAGCAGAATATTATTTTTCTTTTTCGGGATTATACTAATTACTTATAATGTATTTTCAATAAACAGCGAAATGAGTAATCATTTTTTCACTTCTATTCTATCACTAATTTTCTTTTTCTTAACAATTAAAAAAACAAATTTTAGAATTAATTCAAATTTCTTAAAATAAATGAAAATAAAACCAAATAGCGGAGTATAATTTATGTCAAAAATTCATGATGATGTTGTTCAAGTGTTAATAGATGATGGCGTTGAAAATGTCGATTGGGAAACCATGAGAAAATATGAAAATATCAATACTATTAATCTTGAAGACTTAAGAAAAGATCTAGGATTGGGTTCTTGGGCTGTTAGAATAGCATTTAATGAAAAATTTGGTGGTGTTTTAATTCAGCAATTACCTGGTGAAGGTAATAGAAAGCACTATCATCCAGATGCTGATGAAAATTGGGTTATACTGGAAGGTGACTGGGAGTGGTGGATTGAAGGAATAGGAACTCAAAAAGTTTCAAAAAATGATATTGTTGTTGTTCCTAAGAATACTTGGCACCATATAAAGTGTGTTGGAAAATCATTGGGCGTTCGTTACGCGATTACTAAACCAGATGTAGGTCATATTTATGAGTAATATCCAATGGGATTTCTGTAACAAAAAAGCCATTGTAGTTGGCGGTAGCAGAGGTATAGGTAAAGGAGTTATTGAAAGTCTTAATAACGCTGGAGCAATTACACTTGAAATCAATAGCACTAATTGCGATATAAAGAAAAAATCTGCAATAGATAATTTTTTTCAAAAACACAATGGTGAATTTGATTTTTTAATAAATGTTGCTGGTATCAATTATACTCATAAAATTGAAAATATAAATTTTGCTGAATGGAACGAAGTTATAGACACTAACTTGAGAAGCTTTTATTACATATCAAAAAAAGTTTTGGAAAAAATGCCTAGCGGAGGAAGGATTGTCAATATATCATCAATAGCGGGAAGACATAGAAGTATTGTTAGCGGAGTTCATTATACTTCAAGTAAAGCTGGTATTATTGGGCTAACTAAGCAAATAGCATATGAAGTAGGAAAAAGAAATATTACAGTAAATGCTGTATGTCCAAGCCAGACACGAACTGAAATGTTGACTCAATCAATGACAGACAAAGAAGTTGAAAGTTTGGGTAAAACAATACCCTTAGGAAGAATCGCTGAGGTTAACGAAGTAGTTAGTGCAGTATTATTTCTTTTAGCTGATGAAGCTTCATATATTACAGGTACTACAATTGACGTAAATGGCGGTCAATTATGATAGCTGCTGTAGTTGCAGTGAGAAAAGGATCTCAACGAATACCTAATAAAAATATTAAGCCATTTGGTAAATCAAATTTATTAGATATGAAGCTCGATCTATTAAAATCAGTCAGAAATATTGACGAAATAATTGTGAATTCAGACTGTGATAAGATGTTAGATATAGGTTTACAGCATGGGGTTTCAATCCATAAAAGAAGCGAATATTTTGCCAGCTCTGAATGTAGTAATAGTGAATTTCATGGGCATATTGCCGAAGTAACCAACTCTGACACAATATTTTTAGCTCCAGTGTGCTCTCCTTTTGTTTCAATAAAATCTCACGAAAAGGCTATAGAATTATATTTAAATGGTTTTTATGACAAAAAAGATGAAATAAAATTTGACAGTACCATATCAGTTACTGAAGTTAAAAATCATCTATGGTTGAATAATGAACCTATTAATTACGATTTAAATAATGTACCAAATTCACAAGATTTACCAGATGTAGTAAAACTGAATTATGGTATAACCATCACAGATAAAAAAATAATGCAAAAATATAAAAGAGTTGTTGGAAATGCTCCTGCATTTTATAAATTAGATGAAATTGAGTCACAAGACGTTGACACACCATTTGACTGGTTAGTAGCTGAAGCTATATATAAAAAAAAATATAATGAAAAATAAGGTATTAGTACTTGGTGGATCTGGTTTTTTAGGAAATCATGTCATAAATGCACTTCTATTGAAAGATTATAAAGTATGTAGTGTAGATTTAAATCCTTCAAAAATTTCGCACAAAAATTTTGATTTTATTAGTTTAAACTTATCAGAAAATATTCAAGAGTTATCTAGATATAGTGAAGATTTTGATTACGTTATTAATTTTGCAGGAATTTCAGATCTAGATTATTGTCATGAAAATCCCAAAGAATCGCTCGAATTTAACATTCAATCAAATATTGATATTCTTGATATTTTTAAAAATTCAAAAAAATTAAAAAAATATATTTATGCAAGTTCTGCATATGCTTCTGGGTCAAGTGGTTCATTCTATGCTATTGCTAAAAAAACATCTGAAAGTATTATTAAAGAATATTCCGAAAACTATAATATAAATTATACTATTTTACGTTATGGATCTTTATATGGCATAGGTTCAGATAGTAGGAATTCTATATACAGATTTTTAAAATCTGCCTTAAATGAATCTAAGATTAATTACTCAGGCACTGGTAATGAAGTAAGAGAATTCATTAATGTCAAGGATGCGGCTGATTTAACAATTGAGAGTTTAAATAAAAAATATGATAATAATATTTTAATGCTCACAGGAACAAAATCAATGAAGTACAAAGATTTATTTGATATGATAAACGAAATATTTAATAACAAATTAAAAATTAACATAAAAGAAAATCTCAAGAAAACTCATTACAAGCAGACTCCATATTCTTACCAAAGAGATCTTGTAAAAAAACTTACAAATAATCCTCATATAGATCTTGGAGAAGGTTTGATTCAGATTATCGAATCTCTAGATGATAAGCACTAAACATTTTGACGAGCTTGAGATAGCAGATAATTTTTTAGCTAAATACGTTACAAGAAAATGTAGAAAATATAATGATGTTTTGATTTCAGGGGGTACGAGTTTTTTATTGATGCTTGAAAGCTTGTCCCTCCAAAATAATCAAGTAAATTTTTATCTAACAGATGAAAGAGATGTTAAAAATAGCTCATCTGATTCCAATCTTTTCTCATATAATAGATTAAATTATAAAAACATTAGATTTAATGGCTTCATTCCTGCAAAAAATTACAAAAAAACGTTACATAATTACGAAAATCATCTCCCAGATAACTTTTTTAATTTATGCTTGTTAGGAGTAGGTGAAGATGGACACATTGCATCAATCTTTCCAAACCAGCGCGATTTTATATCTAATTCAAAACATTCTTTTTATTGCCATTCTGAAAATCACAAATATAATAGATATTCTTTAAACTTAGATTATATCATTGAATCGAAAACTATAGTTTTATACTTTAGAGGAAATAAAAAAATTGAGGCATATAATAAATTTTTTAATCGTGATTTTTATCCTTTAAATAAACTTATTGAACAAAAGGAAAAAGTAAAAATAATCTTAGCTAATGGATAATGAAATATAAAAGCATAATTTTTGACTTTGATGGAGTAATTATCGATTCTAATCGCGTAAAAGATAAAGCTTTTTATTCAATCTTTTATGATTACGGTGAACACATAGCTTCGTATAGCCTTGAATATCATTTGGAAAATAGGGGAGTATCCAGATTTGATAAGGTGAATCATGTTATTAAAAAGTTTAACCTTCCAAAAAAAGATTATACAAAAATAATTAATAACTTTTCATCTACAGTTTATAAAGGAGTATGCGATTCACCATTAGTCGAAGGAATCAAAGATTTTTTAAAAGAAAATAAAAAAAAATATAATTTTTATATTATTTCTGCTACACCTACAGATGAATTGTTAAAGATTTTAGATGAATTAAATCTTAGGAGTTTTTTTAAAAGTATTTACGGCTCACCTAATGATAAACGATTTTGGTTAGATAGTTTGCTTAAAAAAAATAAAATCTCTGTTAGCGATTCTTTGTTTGTTGGAGATGCACTAAGCGATAAAAATGCTGCAAATTTTTTTTCAATTGACTTTTGCTTAAGACTAACTGGAGATAATAATCACTTAATAGGTAACGATGTAGTATATTCAATTAAAAATTTTAAAAGTTTTGATTTATTAATAAAATGAACATTCTAATTACAAGTACATCATTTCAGGATACTCCAGGTTCCCATATTAGTTTATTAGAGAAAAAAAAATGGAACCCTCTTTATCTAAGAGGGCCCTTAACTGCTGATATTTTAATTAATTATAAAGAAAAAATTAATGGAATCATTTGTGGAGATGATGAAATAAATAAAAAAGTTTTAGATAAATGGAGCAAAGACTCATTTTATGGTATTTCAAAATATGGTATCGGTTTGGATAAAATTGATTTAGAGTACGCCCAAAAAGTTGGCATAAAAGTAAAAAATTGTAAGGGAGTCAATTCAGATACTGTAGCCGAACATGTTTTTGCAAAAATATTATCATATTCTAAAAATCTCTATCAACATTATAATAATACAAAACAAGGCAAATGGAAAAGGTTTGCAGGATTTGATTTAAAAAATAAAAAAATTATGATTGTGGGATATGGTGCAATAGGCAAAAGAGTTGCTTGCCTTGCTGAAGCTTTTAAAATGAGAATCATTATTGTTGATCCCTTTGTTATTTCCGACAAATATAAAATTAATAAAAATATTTCTGATGTGATCGAGGATGTTGATTTTTTAACTTTACATACTAGTCTTAGTGAATCAACATTTGAATTGATTAATAGAAATTCATTAAATGGATGTAGCAAAAAGCTAATTATTATTAATACATCAAGAGGTCATGTTGTAAACGAATTAGATATTATTTCAATGTTAAAAGAAAACAAAATTCAAGCATACCTAACAGATGTCTTACAAAAGGAACCTATGTTAAAAAATAACATGATATGGGATAGTCATAGTGAAATTTTTATTACACCCCACACAGCTTCAAGGACCTCTGATAATGTTGAACTCCAAGCTATTGAATCTATAGAAAATATGGAAAGCCTCATTAATGAAAAAAAATGTTAAGATGTTTTTACCAAAAGGTTTAATCCTTTTTTTAAAAAGAACACTTCAGAATATCATTGATTTTCTTGTATCGTTTAATTTATTCCCATTGGTCAACAACAAGAAACTAAATAGTCTTAAACTTACAAAAAAAGATTTCAAGGAATGTTTTATTATTGGAGGTGGGCCCTCAATCAAAAATCAAAATCTAGATTTACTAGTTGATAAATTTACTATTGTTCATAACGCATTTTTTTTATTGAAAGATACATACAAACTAAAACCATCTCTATATGTAATTGAAGATCCATGGCCAGCCAAAGATAACAAAGAAGAACTTAATAAAATACAAGATATAAATTTTGTAGTACCCTTTCAGTTAAGAAAATCTATAAATAAGAGAAGCAATATTAATTATATAAATTTTGATTATTCATATATTGATTCAAGTGAACTTAATAAAGATCAAAATTTAAAATTCAAATTTTCTGAAGACATTAGTAAAAAGGGTTTCTGGGGTGGTACGGTTGTATATTTAAGTTTACAAATTGCATACTTTTTAGGTTTCAAAAAAATATATTTGTTAGGAGTAGATTTGTCATATACTATTCCAAAATCTGCTATTATCGATGGTAACATCATTACATCTACGGAAGATGACCCAAACCATTTGCATAAAGATTGGTTTGGAAAAGGAAAAAGATGGCATTTTCCAAGGCAGGATAGAATGAAAATTGCGATAGAATATGCCGTTGAATTTTTGGCTAAAAAGGGTGTGGAAGTATATAATTTTAGTCCTGTAAGTAAAATAAAAGGTGCTAAAAACATAGATTTCTACAAATTAATGCATGAAAAATAATAATATACTTTTAATAGGCTGTGGTCAAATCGCTCAAAATATGCATTTACCTGCAATATTAAAATTTTTCAAAAGAAAAAATGTGGCTATTCTCGAAAAAGACATTAATACCTTAAAGGCTGTTTGTAGTTCTTTTAAAATCGAAACCTCCTATAAAGATATGTCAGAAGTTAATTTCAATAATTACTCTTTTGTTGTTTTAGCAGTACCATATCAACTCAACTATGATATTTTAAATATTCTATTAGAATATGATATTAAAATTCTATGTGAAAAACCTGTGGTCTCTAATTACAAGGATTATCTAACTTTAAAAGCTAAAATTCAAAAATCAGAAGCAGAAATATTTATTAATCAAACAAGAAGGTTTTCTCCTTTAGCAATTGATATAAAAAAAATTCTTATAAATGTTAATGATAATTTTAATTTAGGTGATTTAAAGTCTGTATCATATTCTGATGGAAGCAAATTTGATTGGGATTCTACTTCCGGATTTTATTTTAAAAATCAACAAGGAGTACTTCTTGATAGAGGACCCCATGCTATAGATTTGATTGGATGGATGCTAGAAGATGATTTAGAAGTAAAAGAATTTTTTAAAGATTCAAATAAATTTCTACCTGAGTCACACACATTTATTAAGCTTGAGTCTAAACAAAATAAAATACCTATAAATATTACGTTAAGTTGGAAGTATAAACTTGCAAATCAAGTAATTATTGCTTTTGAAAATGGAAAAATTGTCTTTGGAGTTAATGATCTTAATTCTTACGAGATAATCTCCTCTAATTACCGTAAAGTTATTATGGCAAAAGGTTTAGTAGATAATTATTATGAGTTAGGTAAAGTTGTTTTTGATAATTTTTTAAATTTTCAAAATAACAGTACCAGTTTTTTTGATGTTGAAAATTCAATAAAAGTAATTTCTGATGCATATGAAAGATAAAATAATAATTTTCGGTGCAAATGGATTTGTTGGATCAGCAATTGCTGAATCGATGAATTCAAAAAATGATTTAAAATGTATAATTAGAAATAAGAATAGTTGTTCTTTTATTTCAAACCTTGGAATTAAAACAACAATTTGTAATTCACTTGATTATGAAGAGACCTTGAGTGTTATTGATGAATCTTCCATTGTTATTAATTGTATTAACGGGGATTACGATACCTTAGTAAATAGCACCACAAATATTGCAAATGCTTGCGTTAATAAAAAAGCAAAAAAATTAATACACATAAGTAGTACTGATGTATATGGTAATTCAAAAGGAATGATAAATGAAAATTCTAAAATGGTCGGTGATAGAGGAGACTATTCAAAAGCAAAGATTGATTCAGAAAAATTCCTAAATGGTTTGAAAGATAAATTGCAAATTATCATTTTACGACCTGGAATTATTTATGGAAAAGGATCAACATTATGGACAAATCGAATTATTGAAAGAAAATTGAATGGTTTTAATCTTCCTTATAAAGCTGAAATAACGCAATGTAATCTTACTTATATTAATGATTTGGTTAATTCCATTATTAGTGCATGCGAGTATAAAGATAATAATATTACTTGCAATATAATTAGTGACGACCAAATAACATGGAAAGAATACTATAATTTTTATGATATAGGTACTTATAATAATAAAATCAAATTTAAAAATAATTTTAATTTAAGATTTATTGTAATGGTGCAAGCTCCAATTCGATTTATAGCAAAACCCATATTAAAATATCTAAGATTTTTAGTAAACATTATGTATCAAAAAAATAAATATTCAAATACACTTTTAAAATCAACTCAATCTGGACTAAAGGCGAACCCTGATATAAATGAACTAAGTTTACTGATTACACAAGTTAAATATTCTAATTTAAATTCTAAAAAAGAATTGAATATGAAATATACAGCCTTTGATGCAGGGTTAAAGGAGACTAAAATATGGATCAAGCAATCCAATCTAGTACAAGCTCTGTTTCAATTGTAATTCTTACAATGAATCGCTCTTCTCATATGAGAATTGTACTCGAGAATATATCTCTTCAATCATTAGTGCCTGAAGAAATTATCATTATCGATAATCATTCGAAAGAAATTGAGCAGCGAAAAAACCGAGAGCTAGCAGAAAAGTATAAAGCAGATTATCATTTAATGAATGAAAATCTTGGGGTTAGCGGTGGTAGAAATTTTGGCCTTAAAAAAGCAAAGGGAGATATTATAATTGAAATTGATGACGATGCAGAATTTGAATCAATTCATGCTATTAGAAATGCTCGTCAAATTTTAAAAAAACATAGAAATATAGGAATTATTGCATTTTCAATATTAAAAAATAAAAATATGGATTTTAGAAGGGAAGAATTTCCTTTTTTTAATAAAATGAAGAAACTAAATAAGCCATTAACTGAATGTGCTTGGTTTATTGGTGCAGGACATGCATTTCGTAAAGAAATTTTTGATAAAGTTAATTACTACAATGACTTTTACCCATATGGACAAGAAGAAATAGATTTATCTATAAGAGTTAAAGATAGTGGATATGATATTTTTTATGCAAAAGATATTAAAGTATTTCATAACAAAACAGATGATGCAAGGTATATTCCCCCAATTGACGTAGCAGGTCTAAACCTAAAAAATAGAATTAAAGTCGCTATGCTTAATTTAAATTTTTTATCTGTGCTATCTTATATTTTTATTCGCTCAACACAGTTTATTTTAAAGTATAAAACATTTCAAGTTGTAAAGATTGCTTATAATTTGATGAAAGATGACTTAATCTATATTAAAAATAATAGGAAAGTTATCTCACTTAAGACTTATTGGAAACTAGCAAAAATTAATGGACCTATTCTATTTTGAAAATAACAATTGAAAAATTTTTTATAATTGTACTAACTATTTTATCTTTTTTAGGTAGTACACATTTCATTATCAATTTCCTTAATTTAGCAACGCCATTCTATTTTTTTCAAATTTTTATTTCTTTATCAGTATTGATTTTTTTAATAAGGAAAAAAGAAGTAAAAGTGGTTTATGAAAGAATTATGCTTTTAAAATACTTTTTGCTATTCTTTTTTTTAAACTTATTCGTTCAACTATTTTACCATAACCTTTCTATTGAAAATGAAATTAGAGTTTTAGGCTATTTCTTATCTTTTTTTTCAAATGTTCTTGCTTTAAGTTTTTTATTTGACAGAAAAGATACCTTTAATTTTTTTATAAAACTATGTAAGGGAATTTTGTACACGTTGATTTTTTTTGGGATCATCAACTCATTAAATATTTTAAATTCAAATATATTTTTTGTTACATCTAAAGCTATTGATAGTTATAACTTTCTATTTTTTAAAAATACTGCGAGTTTGTTAGAACATCAAATTTCTTATGGTTCAACCATTGCAATTTTATTCTCAACTTTATTCTTTAATAAAAAAATTGCATTAAAATTCATAAAAATATCATTAATAATCATTGGTATTTTCATTTCGTTTAGCCGCACAGCTTGGTTATCTATGATATTTGCTTCTACTATTTCTTTTGTTAGGTTGAAAAATTTTGCATTAATAGGACTCTCGATTGGTATTATTTATTTAATTATTCCACTAGATTTTTTTTATAATATTTTAAGATTAGAAAACTTAGGCTCTGGTAGGGAAGTCGTATGGTTTTATGCAATTGAAATGTTGAAAGATAATTTTTTATTTGGATTTGGTTTTAGCAGTTATTTTGATATTAAAAATATGTTTCTTACAAATTTTGAATTGGGCCTTTTTGAATTTGATTCTACCAATCATCTTCATAACAGTTATCTTACATTAATTTTTGAGTCTGGAATAATAGTATTTATAGTTTACATTTTTGCAATAATTGAGCAATTTTTGAATCTGCCTCAACAAAATAGAAATATTTTCATATATATACTTTTTACCTTTTTGATAGCCTCATTTTTTGTTGAATTTAGACTTGGTGGGCTTAGGTTTTTTAATTTCTTTTTTGTTGCAATAATAGGCTATATTATTTCAATAAGATCAGTTAGACTTCAAAAAGTAGAACTTAAAAAAACTACTTAACTTTTTTATTTGAAAAATCTTAAAAAGAGGTTTCATAGGAACCCAAAATGGAAATTTGGATAAGTTATTATTTTTCCAGGCATAATAATTTTCCATATTCCCTTTAAATACATTTTTCAATGACTTATTACTTATTCCACCGTATTCTAATGTATATAAATACTCATCTTTGTAAAATATATTATAGTTTTTAATATAAAATAATCTCAAAAGCCATTCATAGTCAGCGCCGATTTTATATTGTAAATCAAATAGTTTATTTTTTTTTATAATTGAGTTTTTTATATAAACTGCTGGAGGAGGTGGCATCCAACCAAAATAGTATTTATATTTTTTAAAATTTCCAGCTCTCCATTTTCTTATTATTTCACCATTTAATACAAAATCCATATTTCCATATAAAATATCGCAACCTTCCTTTTTAAATGATTGAACAATACTTTCAATAGTTTTTTTACTTTTTAAATAGTCATCAGACATTACAGTTCCAACAATATCACCATTAGCTAGTTTCATACCTTTGTTCCATGCATCATAAATACCCTCATCTTTTTCTGATACTAATATTGAATGTTTATTGTGAGTATTAATCATTTGAATGGTATTATCTTTCGATTCACCATCAATAATTATGTGTTCAATATTTTTATAAGTTTGATTACTGACAGATTTAAGACAACGAGATATTGTTTTTTCAGAATTATATGTCAATGTTATAATTGAAACTTTCATCACTTCAAATACTAAGGTATTAATATATGTAATTGAAATATAGTCATAATATCCCTATAATTATCTGAATTTATGAAAGATAAAATCGTTATAACTGGCGGAACTGGTATGGTTGGGCAATCCTTGCAAAAAATTATGCCTACCGCTATATATTTAAGCTCTAAAGATTGTGACCTTTCAAATCTTGATGAAACAATTAAATTTTTTAAAAAAGAAAAACCTGATACAATCATTCATATCGCTGGCAGAGTAGGAGGAATTCTTGAAAACTTAAAATACCCAGTTGATTTTCTAGAGGAAAATATTTTTATAAATACAAACTTATGCAAAGCGGCACATATCTCAGGTACTAAAAATTTAATGGCAGTATTAAGTACTTGTATTTATCCAGAAAATGCCGATAGATACCCCATGACAGAAGATCAATTGTATAACGGACCTCCTCCCATTCAAAACTTTTCTTATGCATATGCGAAAAGATGTATGGCTGTTCAAATTGATTCATACGTACAGCAATATAAAAAAAATAATTGGTGTTATATTATCCCATGTAATTTATATGGAGAAGACGATAAATTTAAATATGAAAGGTCACATTATGTTTCATCATTAATTGATAAAATATATAACTCTAAAGATGGCAAAATTCATCTTTTAGGTACAGGAACACCTCTTAGACAATTTATGTATTCAGGTGACTTAGCTTTAGCTATTAAATCATTAATAGAAAAAAATATTTTTGAAAACGTTAATATTGCAAATGATGAAGTATGTTCAATAAAAGAAATAGCAGAAATTGCTTTAAAAGCACTAGGTAGAAAAGATTTAGAGATAGTATTTTCGGGCAATGAAATAGAAGATGGTAATTACCGCAAAGATGTTTCTTCTGAAAAATTAAAAGAACTCTTAGGTGGTTTTGAATTTACCTCTTTATCAAGAGGAATTAAAAAGGTATATAATATTTATAAGGATAGAAATGAAAAATAAAAAAAGAGCTTTAATTACAGGAATTAATGGTCAAGATGGATCATATTTAGCTGAATATTTACTTTCAAAAGACTATGAAGTTTTTGGTACTTTAAAAAGAAATTCTGTCGTTGAAAACCAAACTAGCCGTCTAAATAATATATTTGAAAATGTAAACTTGGAATATGCTGACTTAACAGATATGAGTTCTTTAACTCGACTTATCAAGCAAGTAAAGCCAGCTGAGATATATAATTTAGGGGCTCAATCTCATGTAAAAATATCTTTTGATCAACCTATTTACACAACCAATACAATTGTTTTTGGTACTTTAAATCTTTTAGAGTCGATACGATTATTTGATACCAACATTAGGTTTTATCAAGCTTCTTCGTCTGAAATGTTTGGAAATTCGATTGATAGTGATGGTTTTCAGCGAGAAAGCACCCCAATGCATCCTGTAAGTCCTTATGGATGTGCTAAATTATTTGGTTACAATATTATTAGAAATTATAGGCATTCATATAAACTATTTCTTAGCAATGGGATCTTATTTAATCATGAATCTCCTAGAAGAGGTCTTAATTTTGTAACAAATAAGGTCGTTAATGAAGCTGTAAAAATTAAGTTGAACTTATCAAATGTTTTAGAGTTAGGAAACTTACAAGCAACGAGAGATTGGGGACATGCAAAGGACTATGTTGAAGCAATGCATTTAATACTTAATCATGATAAGCCAGATGATTTTGTGTGCGCAACTGGAGTTTCTCATTCAGTACAAGATTTAGTTGATTATACTTTTAATAAGTTAGATCTGGATCCAAAAAGCTATATAAAAATAAATAAGAAGTATCTTCGTCCCGAAGAGTTAAGTCATCTTAAGGGAGATTCAACAAAAATAAGATCTGAATTAGGTTGGAAGCCAAATTATACATTCGAGACAATGCTTGACGACATGATTGAGGCACGGCTTGAGCTTTATAAATGAAAGTTCTTGTTACAGGAGTAGCAGGATTTATTGGAAGTAATTTATCCCGTAAACTAATAGAAAATAACATAGACGTAATTGGAATTGATAATCTTTCCTATGGTGTAAAAAATCAAATACCAATTGGGGTAAAATTTTTTCAGGAAGATGTAAGAGATAAACAAATTTCAGGTTTATTTGATAGAGTTGACTATGTATTTCATTTAGCAGCAAAAAATTCTTTGATAGACTGTGAAAATAATCCTATTGAGACGCATGATATAAATGTCAATGGAACAAAAAATATATTTAACATATCCGTAAATAAAGGTGTTAAGAAAGTAATTTATGCAGAATCTTCAGCAGTTTATGAAGGCGTAGAAACATTACCAAGTGTAGAAACAATTACTTTTCCGAAAAGTATCTATGCTAAGTCAAAAATGGAAACCAATACTATTGCTCAGCAATTGTTTATTTCTAAAGGATTAATTGCAACAGGTTTAAGATATTTTAATGTTTATGGGCCACATCAAGATTATAGAAGAACTATACCTCCAGTTTTCAGTGCATTTATAATTAAAATGTTGCAAGGTGAACGCCCTACCATTTATGGAGATGGTTCAAAAAAAAGAGATTTCGTTTATGTAGATGACGTTAATGACTTTCATCTGATGTGTATGCAAAATAAACTAACAGATAATAATATTTACAATATTGGTTCTGGAAAAAATTATTCCATAAAATTTATTTATGAACGAATTAAATCAATACTTAATTCGGATATAAAACCAATTTATGGAGCAAATTTTGATTTTGAAGCTCAGGATACTCTTGCCAATATAGATCAAGCAAAAAAAATAGGTTGGGAGCCTAAAACGAGTATTTCTATAGGATTAAAAAAATCTATAGATTATATAAAAGAAAATGTAATTTGATGGCATGATTGTTTCAAGAACACCATTCAGAATAACATTGGGAGGAGGCGGAACGGATCTGCCTAGTTATTATGAAAATCACGGTGGATTTATTTTTAGCTTTACACTTTCGAAATATATGTATGTATGTATTAATCGTCCTTCTGTTGATGAATTAATACGCTTAAAGTATAGCATGTCAGAAACAGTTGAATCAGTTAATGATTTAAAGCACGATATTGCTAGAGCTTGTTTAGATAGAGTTGGTATTTCTTCAAAAATTGAAATAGCATCATTATCAGATATTCCTGCTGGTTCTGGTTTGGGAAGTTCAAGCACCTACACTGTTGGTTTATTAAATGCATTACATTCTTTAAACGGTGATTATAAAAGCTTAGATTTTTTAGCAAATGAAGCTTGTATAATAGAAATGGATATTTTAAAAAAACCAATGGGTAAGCAAGATCAATATTTAGCTGCTCTTGGTGGATTTGTTAGACTTGATATTGATAAAAAGGGAAATGTAACTGCAGATAAAATTCTTATAGAAAAATCTATTCAAAATGAACTAAATAGAAACCTTTTAATTTTTTTTACAGGGCAACAAAGAAAAAATAACAAAATATTAAATGAACAGGATAAATCAACAAGGAAGAACGACCAAGAAGTTCTTGAATCACTACATTATATTAAAAAATCCGGTTATCAAATTTTAGACATTGTACAATCTGGAAAAATTGACGAATTAGGTTTAATGTTAAGAGATCACTGGGAAATGAAGAAAAGACTATCTTCAGGTGTTACAAATGATAAAATTAATTCAATCTATAAAACAGCATTGGATAATGGTGCTTTAGGAGGAAAAATATCTGGTGCAGGTGGTGGAGGATTTTTTACTTTTTATTGCAACAAAGATCATGACATGCTGAGAAGCGCAATGGCATCAAAAGGATTAAAAGAATTAGATTATTCTTTTGATTTTGATGGTTCTAAAATTATTTCAAATCATAGATGAAAAAAGTAATTATACTAGGTTCATCGGGAGAGTTAGGAAATTATTTATCTTTAAAATTATCTAAATCATACGATATTATTGCTGTAAATAGAAATGACTCTAAAAATTATATAGATTTTTCAGATAGAGAATCAATAATAAAATTTTTAAAAAAAACTAAAGATATATTTGGATTAATTAATTGTTACGGAATACAAAAACCAATTCAAAATTTTGCAGAATCAGACTTTGAAAAATGGGAAAAAAATATTTACATCAATTTTATAAATTATTCATTTTTTTTACAAAATTTGATAAACAAAAATAAATCATCTTTAAAAAAAGTAATAAGTTTTTCAGGAGGTGGAGCTACTTTCCCTAGAAAAAATTTTTCAGCATATTCCATATCAAAGATTTCACTTTATAAATTAAACGAAACACTAGCTCTCGAATTTGAAGGAAAAATTGATTTCAATATTATTGCACCTGGTGTAATTAAGTCAAAAATGATTCAAGAAATAGTTAGTCACGGACAAGCTTTAGGAAATGAATATAAAGATGCACTTAAAACATTAAGTAGCGGTGGGCAAAGTAAATCCAAGGTTTTGGATATTTGCACGTTACTTTTGTCGGATAAGAGCGATGGGTTGACAGGTAGACTTATTGCAGCACAATGGGATAATATTAGTTTAAAAAATATCCATCATATTATTAATGATAAGAATCTGTTCACATTAAAGAGAATTGATAATAAATATTTTAATGAAAAAGAATAAATTATGAATGTCGCTATTATTGGTTGTGGTTTAATTGGAAGAAAAAGAGCTCTAAGTATGCCTCCATCAGTTAATATTCATACTGTATGCGATAATAATATAAATCAAGGAAAAAAATTAGCTAAAGAAGTAAATGCAAATTTTACAGCTGACTATAAAGACATTATCACTTGCGAAAAGATTGATGTCATTATTATCTCTACTCCAAACTATTTAATCAAAGAAATTGCCATAAAAGCATTAAATAGCCAAAAACATGTTATGTCCGAAAAACCTTTAGGAAGAAACGCAGAAGAAAGTAAGCAAATGACAGATTGTGCAATTAAAAATAATAAAGTCCTTTATACAGGGTTTAATCATCGATTTCATCCAGCAATATTAAAAGCAAAAGAATTAGTTAGTGCTAATGAAATAGGGGACATTTTGCATATCCATGGGCATTATGGTCATGGAGGTAGGAAAGGAATGGAAAGCGAATGGAGAATGAATCCTGATTTAAGTGGTGGAGGAGAATTATTAGATCAAGGTGTACACTTGATTGACTTAGCTCTCTTTTTTAAAGGAATACCTAAAACAGTCTTTGGTAGTATAGGTAAGTTAGTTTGGGATTCTGAAGTAGAAGATTCTGCCTCATTTATTTTACAATATGATAATAATATTAATTGCCTTTTTTCTGTAGGTTGGATGTACTGGAAGAATAGATTTGAATTTACTATGTATGGTACAAATGGCTTCATAAGCATTAATGGATTAGGAGGTTCTTATGGTGAAGAAAAGTTAGTATTAGGTCATAGAAACTTTGAAGGTGGAAAACCAAAAATTGAAAATTTTTCTTTTTCAGCAGCAAAATCTATTGTTAATGATGATTCATGGAGAAAAGAATGGGAATTTTTTAGAGAATTAATTCGAAATGAAAAAAGTTCCGATAACGGCTATCAAGCCAATTTGATTGTTGATGCTATATATGATTCAAGTGAAAAAAACCAACCAGTTAATGTATAATAAAAAAGCAATTTTTTTTGATAGAGATGGAGTTGTTAATAAGCTCATTGCTCGAGATGGTGGCTTATATTCACCTAGAGTATTAAAAGATTTTATTTTTTATGATGATATAAAGCCATGCATAGATTATTTAATTGAAAAAAATTTTTTAATTTTTATTATTTCAAATCAACCGGATATATCAAGAGGAAAGATGTCAATAAAAGAGTTAAATAAGATCAATTTTAAGATAAATAAAAATTTACATATTGACGAGATATATTATTCTTTTGATAGTGAATTCTCAATGAATGGTACAAAGAAGCCTTCACCAAAAATGTTATTTGCAGCAAAAGAAAAATGGAAAATTGATTTTTCTAAAAGCTTTTTTATAGGTGATTCTGTTGCAGATAGAGATTGTGCAAAAAATGCTAATCTTTCATTTATTTTAGTTTCTAGAAGTCACAATAAAGAACTAAACTACTCATCCAAGATTAATACCTTAAATGATTTGAAAAATATAATCGAAAACGGCATATGATTGAAAAAAATAAAATAACGAATGAATTTCTATACTTTGGAGTTAAGAGATTTTTGGATTTAGCATTTGCAATTTTATTAGTTATTTTTTTATCTCCTGTAATGATACTCCTTGTTTTTTTAATTATAATTTTTGACGGGCTTCCGGTTTTTTATGAATGGAGAGTTCATGGAATTCAAGGAAGAGAATTTATGGGATATAAATTTAGAACAATGCACAGATTTGCTGATAAAGAAAAAGAAAAATTAGAAGAATTAAATGAAATGAATGGGCCTGTTTTTAAAATTACAAAAGACCCTAGAATTACTCAATTTGGTCATATATTAAGAAAATTTAGCTTGGACGAACTGCCTCAAATTTATTCAGTTATTAAGGGTGACATGAGTTTCATTGGACCAAGACCTGCAGGTTTTAATGAATTTCCTCATTATGAGGATTGGCATTATAGAAAATTAAGCGTAAAACCTGGCATTTCTTGTCTTTGGCAAGTAAGTGGTAGAAATAATATAGATAATTTTGATGATTGGGTAAAATTAGATTTAGAATATATAGATAATTGGTCTCTGTGGCTTGATACTAAGATTTTTTTTAAAACAATTTTTGTCGTTTTGAAAGGATCAGGCAAATAACCAAAATTACTAGATAATTTAATATAACATGATTGATAAAATATTAGTATAATGGACTATAAAAAATGAATTTTTCAGCAAAATACTTAGAAGAATGTATTTTAATCTGCAAACAGATTAATCCCGATAAAATAGAAAAAATGGCAGAACTAGTTAATCATGTTCGTGAAGATAAAGGAAGAATATTTTTTTTAGGTGTTGGTGGTGGAGCTGGACATGCCGGACATGCTGTAAATGATTTTCGTAAAATATGCTCTATTGAAAGTTATGCACCTACTGATAATGTGTCAGAATTAACTGCTAGAGTTAATGATGATGGATGGGATACATCTTATGTGAATTGGTTGAAAGGTTCACATTTAAATAGTAAAGATATGTTATTTGTTTTTTCTGTTGGTGGCGGAAATCTAGAAAAAAACATAAGTGTTAATATTTTAAAATCATTACAACTTGGACAAGAGGTTGGATCAAAGATATGTGGCGTTGTAGGAAGAGATGGTGGATATACTGCGCAAGTAGCGGATGAATGTATTGTTGTTCCAACCGTCAATGAGGAAAATGTTACTCCTCATACTGAGGCCTTTCAGGCAGTTGTATGGCACTTGCTAGTTGCACATCCATTATTACTAGCAAACGAAATGAAATGGGAGTCAGTAGAATGAGTAATTTAAAAGTTAAAATTTACGCTGATGGAGCAGATATTGAAGCGATGAGTAGAATGGATTCAGAAAACTTTGTTTCTGGGTTTACAACAAATCCAACTTTAATGGCAAGAAATGGAGTAGAAGATTACCTAAGTTTTGCTAAACAAGTTTTAAATGAAATTTCCGATAAATCTATATCTTTTGAAGTATTTTCGGATGATTTAGATGATATGTATCGTCAAGCTTTAATTTTAAGAGATCTAGGAGAAAATGTATGGGTTAAAATTCCTGTTACAAATACGCAATCAATTTATACATATGATTTAATTCATAAATTAAGCAATGATGGTGTAAAAATTAATGCTACTGCATTATTTACAAAAGATCATATAGACAATGTCTACAACGCTCTAAATAAAGATATTGATTCTATAATTTCAATTTTTGCTGGAAGAATTGCTAATGCAGGGATAGATCCAGAAATAACCATGAAATATGCTTCAGATTTAACAAATGATCATTCTAAAGTTGAAACTCTTTGGGCTAGCGCACGTGAAGTTTTTAATATAATGCAAGCTGAGAGATGTAATACAGATATTATTACTTTACCTTTTAAATTAATTGATGCATATAAAAAAGAAGTTGGAAAAAATCTGGATGAATTTTCTCTTGAAACAGTTAAAATGTTTTACGATGATGCTAAGGCATCAGGCTATAAGCTATAATGAGTTAATATTTTCTTCTATATATTTTGAAATAATGTGACCAACAAGAATATGACATTCTTGAATTCTCGCAACATTTACACTATCAATCTTAATTTTTGGGCAATTAAATTCATTCATTTTTCCACCATCTCTACCAGTAAAAATTATCACATTTAATCCCATTTTCTCTGCAATTGTTATTGCATTGTATACATTAATACTGTTACCTGAAGTAGATATAGCAATAAGTAGATCACCCTTTCGACCAATAGCTTCAATTTGTCTAGAAAAAACCTTATCAAAACCAAAATCATTTCCAATTGCAGTAAGATTTGATGCATTTGTGCTTAATGATATGGCAGGCAGTGCTTTTCTAACCTTTTCAAATTTACCAACTATCTCAGATGAAATGTGGATACTATCAGATGCACTCCCACCATTTCCACACAAAATTATTTTTCTTTCGTTTGCAACAGTATTATAAGATAAATCACAAACGTACTTTATATTTTCTAAATCATTTAGTAAAGATTTTGCTGTATCTAGATGTGATTCAATTATTTCTTTAATATCGATATTCATCTTTTTTAAATGGCCCATCTACTGAAACTCCAATATAGTCAGCTTGACTATTAGTTAATTTAGTCAAATCTGCATCTAAATGTTGTAAATGAATTCTTGCAACCTCTTCATCTAATTTCCTAGGTAAATCATAAATACCAGTGCTAGGTTTATTTTTAGCCAAAAATATTTGAGCTAAAACTTGATTAGAAAATGATGTCGACATAACAAAACTGGCATGCCCGGTTGCGCAACCAAGATTTACTAATCTTCCTTCTGCA
>MDTG01249753.1_pt1 | contig 22260 bp, 22 predicted proteins | sample 811421 | NCBI WGS metagenome assembly MDTG01 (sample SAMN05326645, study PRJNA326480) | marine metagenome | isolation source: seawater | place: Pacific Ocean: South East | collected 2011
CCGCAATAGCAGGAATAATAACATTAGGTGCAATTACAATTGTTGAGCATAAATTAAGAAACTATATATTATTAGATACACTAAAAATTTTTTTAAATACTAAACATTCATTTATTCTAGAAAATAAGGTTGGAAAAATTGCTAATTCTTTTTATGTAGAAATATCTAAAGTTTCTAGAGCTTTTGCTGGTATGTCAAGGTTAATGGCAAATATAATTCAGGGAGTTTTTTTAGTTTTTGTACCTCTCTTTTTATCAACAGAATTAACATTGTATTTTTTATTTTTTATATTTGTTTTTATAACACCTTTGTATTTTGGTAATATTTTAAGTTATAAATTTGGACAAGAAGCAACTAATGCATCCAATAAAATGGTTTCAAATTTAATGGAAACATTAAATTCATTTAAACTAATTCAAAGTTTTGGATTACAAAAAAAAGCTATATTTGATTTTGATAAATCTATAGTTGCTCAAGCTAATGCACATATAAAATATTATACTCTTAACAGGGGTATCTATTTGATTTTTATACCATTAGGAACAATAGCATCGTTAATTACACTTTATATAGCAGACAGTAATCAAATGAAACTCTCAGAAATGGCCATGATTTTTTTTGCTTTTTCAAGGATCTTGCCGATTCTAGCAACAATTCTTCAGGAAAGAAATGCTCTTGAAGGTTTTATTCCAGCGTATGAACAAGTTGAATCTTTGAAAAATCAAGCTTTAAATTATATTGAAAATAAAAAGGGATTAAAATTTACAAATTTTAAAGACAAAATTTCAATTAATAATTTACATTTTAATTATCCAACTAGAAAAACAACTTTAACAAATATTAATTTAGAATTAAAAAAAGGACAGATATCATCATTTGTTGGGAAATCAGGTTCGGGAAAAACAACTCTCATTGATATTATAATTGGACTTTTTAATCCATCAAGTGGACAAATTAAAATAGATAATGTTGATTTAAATAATTACCAAATAGATTCATTTAGAAAAAAAATTGGTTACGTTCCACAAGAAACATTATTATTTAACATGACTATAAGAGATAATATATTATGGTCTAATCCTGATTTAAATGATGAAGAAATTTGGGAATTATGTAAACTTTCAAATTCATATCACTTTATATATAATTTACCAAATAAATTAGATACAGAGATTGGTGATTCAGGTTTGAAGTTATCAGGAGGTCAGAGACAGAGAATATCCTTAACCAGGGCTATTGCTAAGAAACCTGAAATTTTAATATTAGATGAAGCAACTAGCAATCTTGACAGTGAGTCAGAAAACCTAATTCAAGAATCAATATTAAAACTTTCTAATTCAATGACAATTTTAATTATTGCCCATAGAATATCTACTATTAAGATTTCTGACCAAATCTATGTTTTGGATAAGGGTCAACTTGTTGAAAAAGGAAACTATAACAACTTAGTGCAAAATAAAAATAGTAAATTTTATAAAATATTTTATGAACAAATATCATGAGTGGTAAAGTTTTATTAATAGGCGGAGAGGGATATATTGGGAAGGTGGTTTCAAACTTTCTATTAAAAAAAAATATGAATATTATTTCTTATGATAACTTAATTTATTATGAGAATAAAAATGAATACATCAACAAAAATAAAATTTCTTATTTAGAATATGGAGACTTAAGCAATCTTGATAAAATGACTAATATTTTAGATCATATAGACTATGTAGTAGTTTTGGCTGGATTAGTCGGCGATCCAATTACGAAAAAATATGAATCATTATCAAAAATTATTAATGAAGATAATATCATTAATTTTGTTAATAGATTTGCATTTAAAAATTTTAAAAAATTTATCTTTATTTCAACTTGTTCAAATTACGGATTGATTAATGAAGATCAAATAGCTGACGAAAATTTTGAACTCAAACCCCTATCACTATATTCTAAATCTAAAGTTAAAATTGAAAATTATTTAATAAATAATAACTTTAATTTTCAACCAACTATTCTTAGATTTGCAACCGCTTTTGGTCTTTCAGAAAGAATGAGATTTGATCTTACTGTTAATGAATTTACAGCTGATCTTTTTTTAAAAAAAAGTATTGATGTATATGATCAGGATACCTGGAGGCCTTATTGCCATGTAAAGGATTTTGCAAGATTAATTTATATGATTATTGAGTCAGATATTAGTAAAGTAGGTAATCAAGTCTTTAATGCAGGCAGTAATATTAATAATGCTTCAAAAAAAGATATCATTAATATTATACAGAAGAAAATTCCTAATACAAAAGTAAATTATGTTAAAAATGGCACTGATAAAAGAAATTATAAAGTAGATTTCAGTAAGATTAAAAACGAATTAAACTATCAACCTAACTATAGTATTGAGGATGGCATAGATGAAATAATACAGGCTTTTAAAAATGGATTATATGCAGACTACTTAAAAAATAAACTTAAATATGGAAACTATAAAGTTTATACAAAATGAAGTTTTATCCACTATCAGCACCCTATTTAAAATTTCAGGAATCCAATTATGTTAACGAATGCATCAAATCAGAATGGGTATCTAGTAGTGGTAAATTTATAAAAAAGTTTGAAGAAGAAATAAGCAAATACACACAATCAAAATTTGTTATTTCTTGTGTAAATGGCACTTCAGCTTTACACATTGCATTAAAAATAATTGGTGTAAATAATTCATGTGAAGTTATTGTGCCTTCACTTACATTTATTGCTCCTATAAATGCAGTTAGATATTGTAACGCAGATCCAATTTTTATGGACTCTGACCATTCACACAATTTGGATATAAAAAAAACAATTAAATTTTTACAAGAGGAAACAATTCAAAAAAATAACATATGCTATAACATTAAAACTAATAAGAAAATTAAGGCTTTGATACCAGTACACGTTTGGGGAAATGCTATAGAATTAGATATTTTAGTTATTGCATGTAAAAAAAGAAATATAAAAATTGTTGAAGACGCAAGTGAGAGTTTAGGTACTTTTTTTAATAGTGGCAATTTTAAATCAAAGCATACAGGGACAGTAGGAGACATAGGTTGTATATCCTTTAATGGAAACAAAATAGTTACTTGTGGTGGAGGAGGAGCAATTTTAACATCTAGTAAAAAATATGCTGATGAGGCAAAATATTTAATTAATCAAGCAAAAGAAAATAATATTTTCTACGAACATAATAAGGTAGGTTATAATTATAGATTGCAGAACATTAATGCTGCTATTGGATATGCTCAAATGAAAAAAATTGATTATTTAGTTAAAAAAAAGAGAAATATTTTTAATAATTATAAGTTTATTTTTAAAAATAATTCGTACTTTACTTTTTTTGACCCATCTAATCAAAGAAAATCTAATAAATGGTTAAATGTTCTAAAAATAAACAAAAAAATTACCAAACAGAATTTTGTTAAATTTTTGTTACATTTAAATTCACAAGGAATTGAGGTCAGACCTATTTGGAAATTAAATCATACTCAAAAAAAATATATTAAATTTCAGTCTTATAATATTAAAAATGCACATGAAATTTTAAGAAAAAATTTTTTGATTCCATCTTCTATTCATTTAAATTTAAATGACCAAATTAAAATTGCTAAAAAAATAAATAAATTAATTACCAATTATATATAATGGATATTTCAATTATAATCCCAACAAAAAATAGGATTAAATATTTATTAAGAGTACTAAAATATTATGAAAATTTAAAATTTAATGGAAAAATTATTTTAGTTGATGGTTCAAGTGATGAAAAATATAATGAAATTTGTCAAAATATTAAAATTTTCAAATTAGATATTGAAATATATAAATCATCATTTGTCCCCTTATTGGCTATAAGAGAAATAATAGATAAGGTTAACACAAAATATGTAACTACCATGGGTGATGATGATTATCAGATACCTCAAGGTTTACAAAAATCAATTAATATTTTAGATTCAAGAGTTGATATTATAGGATGTCATGGAATTGGATTAATTATTCAAGATCCAATTTATAATAAAAATTATAAGATTACTGACCCTGGTTTATATCCTGGACCTCATACTCTACAAGATAGTCCTTACGAAAGATTAATTTATCAATTAGAAAACTATGCATGCCCATCATTTTCAGTTTTTAGAACTAAGTCTTATCAAAATATTTTCGGTAATTTAAATAACAATGATATTTTAAAAAATTGTAAGGATAGATTAATACACGATGAACTTTTACATTCAGCATTAATGGTTATTGAAGGAAAAATAATTAGAGAAAATTTTTTGCAAGTAATCAGAGGACATCATCCCGGAAGGAAGATTGATAAAGATCATTGGAAAAGTATGGCTGATAAAAAAGATAGGATTGATTCAATTAACTATTACACAACCATAGTCACAAAAAGACTATTATTCAAAACAAATATATCTAAAAAACAAACAATGATTATTTCACAAGCTCTCAAAAATTTTATACTATCATATGAAAAAAACAAAGAGCCAGTTAATATATATTCATATAGATTAATTATAAAAAAAATATTTAGATATTTGGGAATATTAAATACATTTTTTTTTATAAGAGAATTATTTTTTAAAAATGAATTTAAAATTAAAAATCTATTGAACAAGAAAAGTATTTATTATAATGACTTTAGACAAGTTTATGATTCAATAATGAATTTTAAATCATAAAAAATATTTATGAAGATACTAGTAATTGGAGGCTCTGGATATATAGGATCCATACTCACACCATTATTATTAGGTAAAGGCAATGATGTTACTGTTTATGATTCTTTGATTTATAATCAAAATACCCTTATCGATTGTTGCCATTATTCTAATTTCAATTTTATAAAAGGAGATATTACTGATTTAGTTAAGATTGAGCCACTTTTAAAACAAAATGATATAATTATATTTTTAGCTGCAATAGTAGGAGCGCCAGCATGCAAAAAAAATCCTTTTATAACTAAAATTGTTAATTATGACTCCCCTAAAAACATAATTAATAAGCTTTCAAATAATCAAAAATTAATTTTTCCGACTACTAATAGTGGTTACGGAATTGGCACTAATGAAGAATGTACAGAGGAAACACCTTTAAATCCAATTTCTGAATATGGAAGATATAAAGTAGATATTGAAAAGCTAGTTTTAGATAAACAAAAAGGAGTATCTCTGAGATTTGCAACTCTTTTTGGAATGAGCCCGAGAATGAGGCTTGACTTACTTGTTAACGATTTCGTTCATAAAGCTTTTTTTGACAAATATATTGTTTTATTTGAAGAACATTTTAGAAGAAATTTCTTACATGTTAGAGATGCTTCAAAATCATTTATTTTTGCAATAGATAATTATGAAAATATGTTGGGACAAGCATTTAATGTGGGTTTGTCAAATGCAAATCTGACTAAGCTTCAACTTGCTGAAAAAATAAAAAAACTAATTCCAGAGTTTTATATTCAATGCTCCAAAATAGGTGAAGATCCTGACAAAAGAGATTATATTGTAAGTAATAAAAAAATAGAATCTATTGGGTGGAAAGCTGATTTTTCATTAGAAGATGGCATAAGAGAATTAATTAATGGCTATTCTTTATTATTTACAAGCAATTTAAAAAACATTTAAATATGATCATTTCAAAAACTCCATATAGAATTTCATTTTTTGGTGGAGGAACAGATTATAATAAATGGATAATTAAAAATGGTGGAGATGTCCTTTCCACTACTATTGATAAATATTGTTATATTCATACAAGATATTTACCTCCATTTTTTGATTATAACATTAGAGTTACTTGGTCAAAAATTGAATTATGTAATAAAATTGAAGAAATTAATCATCCAGTTGTAAAAAAAGTATTAAAATTTTTACCAATAGATATATCAGGTTTAGAAATATATCATTATGGTGATTTGCCAGCTAGAAGTGGAATTGGTTCTAGCTCATCTTTTACAGTAGGTTTACTCAACGCTTTGTATAATTTAAATGGTACAAATAAATCAAAAAAACAGCTTGCCTCTGACTCTATTTTTGTTGAACAAAAACTTCTAAAGGAGTCTGTAGGCTCTCAAGACCAAACTGCTGCTTCATATGGAGGATTTAATCATATTAAATTCAATAAAGATTTAACTTTCAATGTAAAAAAAATAAAAATAAAAAATTTAATTAAACAAAGATTAAATCAAAATTTATTATTATTTTTTACTGGTATAAACAGAACATCCGAAATAATAGTAAAAAATATGTTGAAAAATTATAACAGTAAAGATTCTTATCTTCTTAACATACAAAGAAAAGTTAAAATTGCTAAAAAAATATTATTAGAGGGCAATGATATCAATGATTTTGGTTTATTACTAAATGAAGCATGGCATGAAAAAAAAAAATTAAGTACCAATATTTCTAATACATTCATAGATCAAATTTATGAAACTGGTATAAAAAATGGAGCTTTGGGTGGTAAAATCCTAGGGGCAGGCGGGGGTGGTTTTATTCTTTTTTTTGCGAACCCAAAATATCACAAAAATATAATTAAAAAATTTAGTAATTTAATTCACGTTCCATTTAAATTTGAAGATGAGGGATCATCCATTATTTTTAATAATAAAAATGAGTTTTCTAGTTATAAAAAAAATAAAAAAAAATTTAAATTTATTGAATTTAAAGGGTAAATTTTGTTTAAAAATTCAAAAATTTTTTTAACCGGGCATAAAGGTTTAATTGGTTCAGCTACATTTAAAAAACTTAAAGAGAATGATTATAAAAATATAATTACCAAGACTAGAAAACAATTAGATTTAAATAATAAATTAAAAGTTGAAAATTTTTTTGATATTGTTAGGCCAGATGTTGTTATTATATGTTCTGGTAAAGCGGGAAATCTATATAAGTGCATAAATCAACCATCCACACTTTTTTTTGAAAATATATGGAGTCAAAACAATTTAATTAATTCAGCAAAAAAATATGGAGTTAGCAGACTAATCTATATTGCTTCCTCTTGTGTATATCCAAATATCACAAGCAGAGCAATTAAAGAGGAAGATCTACTATCAAATAAATTTGATATGGATACTTTGACATATACATTTGTAAAATTATCTGGTCTTTTATTGTGTAAATCAGTTAATTATGAACATTTTAATAACCAAAATAAATTTATTTCGATTATTCCAAATACTGCTTATGGTCCGAATGATAATTTTTCAAATAAAAATTCCCATGTTTTTTCTGCTTTATTGAAAAAATTTTATGATGCAAAAGTAAAAAATAAAAGATCTGTAAATGTTTTTGGTTCTGGTAAACCTAAAAGAGAATTTGTATTTAGTGAAGATATTGCTAGCGCAATTATATTTTTGTTGAAACAGAAAAAATTAAAATACCCGTTTTACAATGTTGGTACTAATGTAGAAACGTCAATTAAGAAATTAGCAGAATTAATTTCCAAAAAAGTAAACTATAATGGATTAATAAAATACGACCCTAGCAAACCTGAAGGAAGAAAAAGTAAATTACTTGATAGTAAAAAAATAATAAATCTAGGTTGGAAGCCAACTATTAATATTGAAGAAGGCTTAGAGATAACATATGATTGGTATAAGAGAAGATATAAAAATGGATAAAATAGAAGTAAAAAATACTAATTTAGAAAAAGTTAAAATTATTGAGCCTACAACCATATTTGAAGATCATAGAGGTGTTTATAATGAAATTTATAATCAAAAGCTTTTTAAATCAGTTAATTTAGATAAAAGTTTCAAATCTGATTGTTTTATATACTCATATAAAAATGTTTTAAGAGGTATACATGGCGATTTAGCAACTTGGAAACTTGTTACATGCCTTCATGGTAGATTTTACATAGCTATTGTGGATTGTGATAAAGAATCAAAACAATTTGGTGAATATTTTTCCGTTACTTTATCTGAAACAAATAAAAAAATAATTTTAGTTCCACCAAAGCATGGTATTGGTCATCAGATATTATCAAAAACAGCAATATACTTTTATAAACAAACCGAATATTATGAGGATAAACAAGAATTTGTTTATAGGTGGGATAATAAAATTTTTAATATTAATTGGCCATTAAATAATCCAATTTTATCTGACAAAGATAAGGTTCAAAATGAATAAAAATAAATTTTTAGAATTTAATAAAAAAATTAGAAGAGAAATTATTGAAATGTCAATTCCTAATGGCGGACATATTTCAACTTCATTTTCATGTGTTGAAATAATTTCTTCTATTTATAATTTAGGTATAGTTAATATTGATTTTGAAAATAAAAAAAAACCTAATCGTGATATTTTTATATTAAGTAAAGGACATTCTGAAACAGGCTTTTATGCTATTTTAGCTGAAAAAAAATTTTTCAAAAAAAAACTTTTAAAAGAATATAGACAAAAAAAATGTATCTTAGGAGGTCATGCAGATCATAATGTTCCTGGTGTTGAGCTAACTACTGGATCACTTGGTCATGGTCTAGGGTTTGCGGCTGGTATATCATTGGCAAAAAAAATGGACAAAATAAATAGTCATCAATATGTCCTTATAGGTGATGCCGAATGTTCAGAAGGATCAATTTGGGAAGCTGCTTTGTACGCTTCATTTCATAAATTGAATAATCTCACTGCTATAGTTGATAGAAATAATATCGGGTCAATAGATTTTGTAAGTAATTTTACTAATTTAGAGCCATTTGTAGATAAATGGAAATCTTTTGGTTGGGAAGTTAAAGTGATAGATGGTCATAGTTATTCTGATTTAAAAAGAATTTTAAAATATTCTAAAAATCGTCAGAATTCAAAACCACTTATTATCATAGCAAATACTATTAAAGGAAAAGGAGTTTCTTTTATAGAGAATGATCCTATCTGGCATGTAAAGCAATTAACAGATAAATTAGAAATAGAAAAAGCAAGAACAGAATTATCTTAAAATGAAGAATTATAATATTCAAATGAGAGATGCATATATATCTAGAATATATGAGTTAGCAAAAAAAAATAAAGATTTAATTTTTGTAACTAATGAACAAGGTGCGGCGAGTTTAGATATTTTTAGAAAAAATCTACCAAAACAATTTATTAATGCTGGAATATCAGAGCAAAACATAATTACTACTGCCGCTGGTTTGGCTTATGCTGGTAAGAGAGTTATCGTATATAGCATAGCTACTTTCATAACTTTAAGATGTTTTGAGCAAATTAAAATTGATTTGTGTGTTATGAAACTACCTGTCACAATAGTAGGAGTTGGTACTTGCTATTCTTATAGCACAGATGGCCCTACACATCATGCAACAGAAGATATTTCTATAATGCGATCTTTAGCAAATATTGAAATATTTTCACCTTCAGATGCAATCCAAGCCCATAAATTAGCAGATTATTCATTAAAAAACAGAAATCCAGTTTATATTAGGCTAGATAGGGAAAAGCAGAATATTATTAATAATATTAGTTTTAATCCAAATAAAGGATTTAATAAATTATCTAATGGCTCAAAAAATTGCATTATTTCTACAAGCAATATGGTTAATAATTGTCTAGAAGTTGTTAAAATATTAAGTAAAGATAAATTTAAAGTTAAATTAATAGATATATATAAATTAAAACCTTTAAATAAAGGTTTAATTAAAGAATTAAAAAATATAAATAATATTTTCACTGTTGAAGAACACAGTCTTAATGGCGGGTTAGGATCAATAATATCTGAATTTTGCTCCGACAATTTACTTAAAGTAAATATTTATCGATTAGGAATAAGTGACAAAAAACTTTATAATTATGGTGAAAGAAATTACTTACATAAAATTAATAAAATTGATATTAATAATATAATTAAATTTATAAAAAAAAATATATAAATGTATGATGTAGTTTTTATTAATCCTGGAAATGCAAAAGGTATTTACCAAGATTTAGCAAATGATTACTCAGCTATTGAGCCTCCTACATGGTCTCTTTTATTAGCAGAGTCAATGAGATCTGTTGGATTTAAAGTAAAGATATTTGATATTAATGCTGAAAGATTAAATACTAAAGAGGCAGTAAGCAAACTAGGCGATTTAAAATCTAAACTATTTTGTTTTGTTGTTTATGGGCAAAATCCTAATTCTGGGACTGTTAACATGAGTGGTGCAACATACATATCCAATGAGTTGAAGAAAGTTGGTAATAAAACAACAAGATGTTTTGTCGGATCTCATATCTCCGCCTTGCCATACGAAGTGTTGATTAATGAGAAAAGTATAGACATTATTTTGTGTAATGAAGGAGTTTACTCATTAAGAAATCTTTTAAAATTAAATACAGATGAATTAAAAGACCTAAAAAAATTAGAAAATATTAGAGGTATTGGTTTTAGAAAAGATAATAAACCTTTTTTAACAATGCCTGAGAAAATTGTACCGCAGGAAAAAATGGATATAGATTTACCTGGATACGCATGGGATTTGCTTCCTTACAAAGAAAAACCTCTGGATTTATATAGGGCTCATTTCTGGCATGCTGAATATGATCATAATAAAAGATCTCCTTTTGCAGCAATTTACACATCATTAGGTTGTATGTTCAAATGCGAGTTTTGTATGATAAATATTTTAAATAGGGAAGACAATGATCCAATTGGTAATGCTCAAAATTATTCTAAAATGAGATTTTGGTCTCCTGAATTCATAATTAAAGAATTTGATAAATTAGTTAAAATGGGTGTTAGCAGAATAAGAATAAGTGATGAAATGTTTTTGCTTAATAAAAAATACTATAAGCAATTATGTAACCTTATTATTGAAAGAGGGTATGGAGAAAAACTAAGTATGTGGGCTTACTCAAGAATTGATACAATAAAAGATGCTGAACAGTTAAAATTATTAAAAAAATCTGGGATTAAATGGTTAGGAATAGGAATAGAAAGTGGTGATAAAAATATAAGACTAGAGGTTACAAAAGGTAAATTTGAAAACGTTAATATAAGAGATGTAATTAAATTAGCTCATGAAAATGGAATTGAGGTCATAGCTAATTATTTATTTGGATTACCAAAGGATAACTTAGATACAATGAAAAAAACTTTAGATTTAAGTTTAGAATTATGCACAGTGGCATGGAATGCATATGCTGTCATGGCCCTACCAGGAAGTGCAATGTATAAAGAAGCAATTCAAAATAATCACCAATTACCTACAACTTACGAGGGCTTCTCTTTTCACGCATATGATACTTTACCTCTTCCTACTGAATTTTTAAAACCACATGAAATTTTAAAATTTAGAGATGAAGCATTTCACAAATATCATACTCATAAACCATTTTTAGAAAAAGTAAAAAAGAGATATGGTCAAATTGCAGTTGATAATATTTTAGAGCAAACAAAAATTAAATTAAAAAGAAGGATTGTGGAGGAAAATGAAAATAAAATACATTAATCATTCTATAAATCTGAATACTGTAAAAGATGGGAGGGGTGGAATATTTTCATTTACTCCAGATATTCCTATAAAAGAATGGACTCATCAATTTGTAAATAAAGGATCGATTAGAGGAAACCATTGTCACCCTGAATTTGATGAATATATACTTTTAGTTTCTGGAGAAGGTATAGAAATAGAGAAAAATATTAAAACTGGTGAAGAAAAAAGTTTATATATGTCAAAAGGAACTTGTATATACATCCCAAGAAATACCTACCACGTTTTTACAGCTATAACAGATTGTGAATCTGTTTCTTTTTTAACAAAAAAGTGGGATGATTGTAATAAGCCAATAATTCATGAAAATCTGGGTTATGGAAAAGGAGATCATGGAGATCCACAAAGTATTTATAATAAATCTAAAAGTTGAATAGAAATATTTTAGGTATTATTGGTTGTTCAAATGTATTTGAGAAAAGATTCTATCCTTCCGTAGTAAACTCAAAAAATACTTCAATAAAAATTTTAGGTAGTAGAAATTTAAAAAAGGCAAAAATTTTATCCTCAAAACTTAAAATAAATGAATATGGTAGATATATCGATGTATTTAAGGATAGGGAAGTTAGAACAGTCTATATATCCACTCCAGTAAATCAAAGACATTATCTTTTTGATTTAGCTTTACAATATAAAAAAAATGTATTTTGTGAGAAACCGTCATTCACGAATTACAAGGATGCTCAAGTATATTATAAAAAATTTCAATCTAAAAATTTAATGTTTTTTGATTGTTGGATGTTTTTCTTTCATTCTCAACATAGCTTTTTTAAAAAAATTTGGAGCAGAGAATTTAAAAATCAAAAATTTAATTTTAAATCAGAATTTCATTATCCATACCCAGATAAATCAAACATAAGGCTTAAACACAAATTAAAAGGCGGTGTTTTTTTTGACTCTTTTGGTTATACTCTTAATGCTTTATTGTTGTATATGAAAAATCCAATTAGTTTAAAAAGTAAAATTAAAATTGATTCTAAGCTAAATGTCGATACAAATTTTCAATCTAAATTTCAATTTAAAAATGGATCTAGTGCAATAATACATGTTAAGTTTAGTGATAAATATAGATCAAATTATAAAGTCTATAATGCAAAAAAAATTCTAAAGTGTAATAGAGCTTTTTCAGTTGATATTGATCATATACCAAAAATAACACTAATTAAAAAAACTATAAAAAAAAATGAAATATTCAAAATTAAAAAAGATGATCAATTCAAAAAAATGATAAATTCATATTCAAATTTAATTTTAGAGAAAAACAAAAAAAAATATTTATATAATATAAAAAAATCACTATACTTTTACTTATTGTACGAAAAGTGTTATGATTCAGCTATTTATAATCAGAAATTACTAGTATAGTAAATAGTTATTAATCTTAAGTTTATGAAAGAAATATTTTTGATTGGAGCAGGTGGGCATGCAAATTCATGTATCGATGTAATTGAAAGTGAAAAAAAATATAATATTGTTGGCCTTGTTTCAAATGATTCAAAAAATGCAACTAATTACCACATAATATGCAGCGATAATGAAATTAAAGAGAAACTAAATAAATATAGTTGTGCTCATATTGCAATAGGTCAAATTAAAAGCTCAAATATAAGAAAAAATTTTTTTAATTTACTTTCCAAAGATTTTTTTTTACCCGTTATTAAATCATCAACTTCCTATATTTCTAAAAATAGTCAAATTGATATTGGCACAATAATTATGCATAATGCTATTATTAATTCAAATTCTATAATTGGTAAAAATTGTATTATTAATTCAAATGCTCTCATTGAACACGATGTTACTATTGGGGATCATTGTCATATTTCAACTGGATCAATTCTTAATGGCAATGTTAATATTGGTAGTGATACTTTTATAGGTAGTGGTGTTATTATTCATAATAACATTACAGTTGGAAAAAATTGCATTGTTTCAGCTGGAAAAATTATTAATAGCAATGTTTCAGATAATACAAAAATTATATGAAAAAATATAAAAAAATATTAATTATTGCCGAAGCTGGAGTCAACCACAATGGGAATCTTAATTATGCAAAAAAATTGGCTCTTAATGCAAAAAAAGCTGGAGCTGATATTATTAAATTTCAAACATATAATACCTCAAAATTAGTAACCAAAGATGCTAAACTGGCAATTTATCAAAAAAAAAATACAAACAATCGTTTTAGTAATCAATTTAATCTATTAAAAAAATATGAATTATCAAAAAAACAATTTATAAATCTTAAATTATTTTGTGATAAAATAGGAATAGAGTTTTTATCCTCTCCTTTTGATTTAGAAAGTTTAGATTTTTTAATTAAATTGAAAGTTAAAAAAATTAAAATTCCATCTGGAGAAATTACAAATTATCAACTTTTAAATGAAATTAAAAAGTCTAAAAAACCTGTTATATTATCAACAGGTATGTCTACTGTAAAAGAAATACAAGATGCAGTAAAAATTTTAGGAAAAAAAAAATTAACTCTTTTACATTGTAATTCAAGTTATCCCACACCACTAAAAGATGTTAATCTAAATTCAATTATCTATCTTGCTAAAAAGTTTAAGTTACCTATTGGCTACTCTGATCATACACTTGGTTTTGAAGTATCTTTAGCAGCAGCAACATTAGGTTCAGTGGTTATAGAAAAACATTTTACCCTGAACAAACATCATAAAGGCCCCGATCATCTTGTAAGTTTAGAAGCTAAAGAATTTCAAAATATGATTACTTATATACGTAATATTGAAAAATCTCTTGGAAATAAAAATAAAACTGTAACAAAAAGTGAAAGAGGTAATATTAAAATTGTTAGAAAATCAATAGTTGCTAAATATCAAATTAAAAAAGGACAAAAGTTTACATTAAATAATTTAACAGCCAAAAGACCTGGAGTAGGTATTTCACCTATGAAAATTAAAAAAATTTTAGGAAAAAAATCTAAGAAAGATTACTTGGAGAATGAAATAATTAAATTATGAAAAAAAAAAAAATTTTCTCCTTAACCACAAGTAGATCAGATTATGGTTTGCTTAGACAATTATATTTAGAGCTAAAAAAATCTAAGTATTTTAATTTTACAGTTTTGGCATCTGGTATGCATTTAAATAAAAATTATGGCTTATCTATTCGAGAAGTAGAAAAAGATAATTTTAAATTAAAAATTATAAAACAAAAAAATGTGAAATCTGATAAAAATTCTATATTAAAAAGTATTTCAAATGATATTAGTAATTATTCTAAATTATTAATAGAAGAAAGACCTGATTTTTTTATTGTTTTAGGTGATCGTTTTGAAATTTTAGGCGCAGTAATTAGTTGTTATTTTAATAATATACCAATAATTCATTTGCATGGAGGTGAAAAAACAGAGGGATCGTATGATGATATAACTAGACATGTAGTTACAAAATACTCAACATATCATCTTGTTTCACACCTCCAATATAAAAAAAGAGTAATTCAGCTTGGAGAAAATCCAAATAATGTTTTTGTGACAGGACCTCTTGCAATTGATTCTATTAAAAATACGAAATTTCGTACTAAAACATATTTAGAGAAATGCTACAATTTTAAATTTAGAGCAAAAAATATTTTAGTTACATACCATCCAATTACTAATGATCCCATACAAACAAAAAAAGAAATAATTTCACTAATTTCATTTTTAAAAAAACAAAAAGAAATATTTATAATTTTTACTTTTCCAAACTTAGATTTATTTAGTAATTCAGTTATAGATAAAATAAATAAGTTTGTTAAAAATAATACTAATAGTATAATTATAAAATCTTTTGGTCAGAAAAATTATTTTTCAACCCTACGTTATGTTGATTGTGTGATTGGGAATTCTTCAAGTGGAGTAATTGAGGTTCCTTTTTTTAAGATACCAACAATAAATATAGGTAATAGACAGGAAGGTAGACTAAAGTCCATTTCAATTATTGATACAAATAATGATCAGAAATCTATAGAAAATTCATTTAAAAAAGCTTATTCTAAGACATTTTTAAATAAAATAAAATTAAATCAAAATTTGTATACAAATAATAAAGTTTCTAAAAATATGCTAAATGTACTTAAGAAAATATCAAAGAAAAAAAATCATTCAAAATTATTTTTTGATTTAAAATTTAAATTATAATTTTATGAAAAATTTTAGAGGTTTATTCATAAATGAAACATCAACTATAAAATTAGCTTTTAATAAGATGTCAATTAATGGATTCAAAACATTAATAGTTGTTAATAATAAAAATAAGTTTTTAGGTATGTTATCTGATGGTGATATAAGAAAAAATATTTTGAAAAATCAAAACTTAAATAAAAAAATAAATAATATTTATAATAAAAGTCCGATATATTTAAAAGATAATTATAATTATCAGCAATTACAAAAAATATTTGTAGATAAAAAAATAGATTTAATACCAATTATTGATGACAAAAAAAATGTAATAGAAATAATTCATTGGAATGAAGTTCTTATAAATAATAATAAGCAAAAATTTAATGAAATAGATTTACCAGTAGTAATTATGGCGGGTGGACAAGGTAAAAGACTAAATCCTTTTACCAAAGTTTTGCCTAAACCCATGATTCCTATAGGTGATAAAACTATTTTGGAATCAATTATTGATAAATTCTCAAAATATAAAGTCACTAATTTTTATATTACTAGTAACTATAAACATGAAATATTAAAATCATTTGTAAAAGAAATAAAAAAGAAAAATAATATTAATATAATTAAGGAAAAAAAACCTTCTGGAACTGCTGGATCACTTAGTTATCTTAAAAAAACTCTAAAAGGTAATTTTTTTTTAACAAATTGTGATATTCTAGTTAATTATGATTATTATAAGATAAAAAAACATCATATAGAAAAAAAATACGACCTTACTATTGTTGTAATTGATCAAAATTATAAAGTCCCCTACGGTATATGCGATATAAATAAAAAAGGTCTAGTAAAGTCTATTAAAGAAAAACCTACTATCAGCTTTTTATCAAACACTGGTTTCTATTTAATTAATTCAAAATGTTTAAAGCTTATTATGATCAATAAACATTATGATATGGATGAATTTATCAGAGATTTAATTAAAAAAAAATTTAAGATAGGTGTTTATCCAATTTCTCAAAATGATTTTAGTGATTATGGCAATTGGAAAAGTTTTTTGACAAATACAAATAATGAATAAAAATGTCATTTTATTTGGTTTAGGAAGTATTGGATTAAAACATTTAGCATTAATTCAAAAAGAATTTAAAAATATTAAATTGATAATTTTTAAATCATCAAAAGCTAAAATTTCAAATTATAAAAATATCACATTTGTCGATAATTTTAATAATTTAAAAAAAATTACTATATTTTGTGCAATTATTTGTACTCCATCCAACACACATATAAAATATGCAAAAAAACTATCTACAATAACAAAAAAAATTTTTATAGAAAAACCACTATCTAATAAATTATCTGATTCAATAAAATTCTTAAATTTTATAAAAGAAAAGGAATTGCATACACATGTTGGTTATAACTTAACCTTTGATCCAGTTCTTTTGTATCTTGAAAATTTGATTACAAAAAAAGATCCCTCTCATATTTTTAGTGTTAATATAGAATCACAAAGTTTCTTACCATCCTGGCGAAAAAAAAATTATAAAAAATCTGTATCAGCTAAAAAAAATTTAGGAGGTGGAGTGTTATTAGAATTAAGTCATGAAATAAATTATCTTTTAAAAATATTTGGCAAAATTAAATCTGTATATGCAATAACAAAAACTTCAAAATCATTAGATATTGATGTTGAAGATTTTGCTGAAATTATTATGGAAAATAATTACAAAACTATATTTAGACTTCATTTAAATTTTAACTCAAAAAGAAATGTACGTAAGTGTGAAATTGTGACCAATAAAGATACAATTGAAGCTGATTTAATAAACAGAAAAGTTGTAACATATTACAAATCTGGAAGAATTCTAAATAAAAATTTTTTTTCAAAACCTTCAACAAGTTATAAAAATCAATTTATAGAATTTTTTAAAAAACCAAGTAAAAGTAAAGCAATTCAAAATATATTATTAAGCATCGAAACTCTAAAAATTATTGATGCAATTAAATTATCTTCAAAGATCAAAAATAAAGTATTTGTAAAGTGAAAACTTTTGCTTTTATTTTTGCTAGAGGTGGGTCTAAGGGCATTCGTAATAAAAATTTAATAAAGATAAATAATCTCACACTTTTAGAGCATTCTATATTAGTTGCAAAAAATTCAAAAAAAATTGACCAGATTATTATTTCTTCAGATTCTGATAAAATTTTAAGAATTGCAAAAAAATACGATGTTCTAACAATAAAAAGACCAATAAAACTTGCTTCAGATAACTCTCGAGAATGGGACTCATGGATACATGCAGTAAAGCAAATATCTAGATTATATAATTTTGATTTATTTATAAGTTTACCAACTACTTCACCTTTAAGGAAATCTGTAGATATTAACTCTTCTTTAGATGCTTTTCTAAAATTTAGACCAGATATTCTTTATACAATCAATGAGTCTTCTAAAAATCCATATTTTAATATGGTCGTTAAAAATAAAAATCAAATCAAAAAAATAATAAAAAATAAACCATTTTTTAGAAGACAAGATGCACCCATAATTTATGATCTTAATACTGTGGCAGTTGTAACAAAACCCAATTATATTTTATCTTCTCCACATCAATTTTATGGTAATGTTTATGGTCACATTATTCCTAAGATTAGATCACTAGATATTGATACACATTTAGATTATAAAATAGCTAAATTACTTATGGAAAAAAATGTTAAATAATAAAAATATCATAGTTTTAGGTGGGTTTGGAAAAATTGGATTTGCAACTGTTAAGGAAATATTAAATAATAATGGAAAAGTACTTATAGTTGATAAAATAAATAAGGGTTTAAAAAAAGAAATTAAATCAAAAAATAAAAATCTAGAAATTTTAAATTTAGATATTTTAGAAAATAAAAGTATGGAAAAAATTATAAATTTTGCAAAGCGAAAATTTATTACTATTGATGGATTTGTTAATGCATTTTATCCAAAATCAAAGAAATGGGGAACTCATTTTGAGAAATTAAACATTAAATATCTTAAGGAAGATATTTCTAATCAATTAGCAATACCCATTATAATTTCTCAAAGAATTATTCTTTTTTATTTAAAACAGGGATTTGGAAATTTAATCAATATATCCAGCATTCAAGGATCCAACAATCCAAAATTTGAACATTATAAAAATTTAAATATGACTTCACCTATAGAATATAGTGCTATAAAATCTGCTACAATCTCATACTCAAAATATTTAGCAAAACTTTATAAGAAAAAAAATATTAGAATTAATATTGTAAGCCCTGGCGGAATAGAAGATAATCAAAATATAAAATTTAAAAAAAGGTATGTAGCTGATTGCAACTCGAAGGGTTTACTAGAAGGTAGAGATATTGCAAAAACAATAGTTTTTTTATTATCTGATAATTCTAAGTATATTAATGGGCAAAATATAATTGTAGACGATGGTTGGTCTCTATGAGTAAATTTAAGCTAACTAATAAATGGGAATATGAAAATGGATTTTATCTAACTTCAGAACCTTCAAGAATTGGAAAAGTACTAAGTCAATTTGAAATTTTTAAAAAAATTTTAAAAGTTGAGGGTGATATTTTTGAATTTGGTGTATTCAAGGGCTCATCATTAATGCGTTTAGCAGCATTTAGAAAAATTCTTAATATCGATGATAAAATTATATATGGTTTTGATATTTTTGGGAAATTTCCAAAGCAGAAAATTGCAGAAGATAATAAATTTATTAAGAATTTTGAAAAAAAAAGTGGAATTGGTATTTCGAAAAAAGATTTAAATAATTTTTTAAAATTAAAAAAATTTTTAAATATTAAACTTATTCAAGGCGATATAATGAAAACATTGCCAAGATTTCTTAAATTAAATAAAAATTTAAAAATTTCTTTAATCCATATTGATGTTGATGTTTATCATCCTTCTAAATTAATCTTAGAAAGCCTATATAATTCATTATCTGCTGGCGGAATAATTATGTTTGATGATTATTCTATTATCGAGGGAGAAACAAAAGCAGTTAATGAATTTTTCTCTAATAAGAAGATTAAAAAGGTAATTTTGAACGCAAAATATTCACGAACGCCATATTATTATATAAAAAATTAAATGAATTTTTCAAATAAAATCGATTTATTTGATGTCTCAAATAATAAATATACAGATAAAATATTTATTGTAGATGGTTATAGTGCAAATGGTAAATTACTTATAAGTAAATTTTTACAAACTTTTGATAATGTTCAAAAGATGGAAGTCGATCATATATTTTCAGAAATTGGTTCATTATTTTATTTAGAAAAAATTGAAAAAAATGCTGCAATCAATTTACTTAACGTTAAAGCCAACAATACCTTAACAAATAATATGTTATCCAGAGAGACAAATTTTAGATTTTCAGATGAATCTAGCGTATTTAAAACTGAAAAAAAAATAGATTATTTAAAAAGGTTATTTATAAAGGATGGAGATAATATTCATTCATTGATATCAAAACAAAAACCAATACTTCATTTAATGACACATTTTAGTAAGCCAGTAATTGATTTGTATTTTGATGCTTTTAAAGATAAATTAACTTTTATTTCTTGCGTAAGACATCCTGTTTATTTTTTTGATCATTGGAGATATATATTTAAAAATATTATTGCTGGTAATCAAAGAATGTATGGGATTGGTTATAAGAATAACAATAATTATTTCCCATGGTATATGAGTAATTTAATTAATTTTAAAAATATTAGCTTTGAGAATATTGATAATATGATTATTGACACAATTATTTCCCTTGAAAAAGAAACTGAAAAATCTTTACTCAAAATAAGATCAAAATATAAAAGTAAAATAATAGATGTGCCTTTTGAAAATTTTATAATGAATTCGAAAAAATTTATAGATTTTTTTGAAATGAATTTAAAAATCAAATCATCATTTAGAACAAATAAATTGTTAAAAAAAGAGAGATTGCCAATGAAATATTTCTCTGAAAGAAAAATGAAAAGAGTTAATGCGTTTTATAAAATTGATAGGTATACAGAGGAAAATCAATATACTTTTGAAAATAAACTAGATATAATTAAACAAAATACCACGAATGAATATTTCCAAAAACTATTAGATATTTGTATTAATTATGAAAAAAAATATAAAATTAAATATATTTCTACGGATAAATATCAAAAGAAATTACAATGAGTAAAATATTTGTAACAGGAAGTTCAGGTTTTCTTGGAAGCCATTTGGTAGATTATCTTGAAGAGAAAGGTAATGAAGTTGTTTCTTTTGACGATGTTGCAATTTCATTATCTGGCAAGAAGAACACTTTCAAAGGCAACATATTAAATTATAATGAACTTGAAAAAGCTATGAAAGGTTGCGATATAGTTTTTCATTTTGCTGCAATATCTGATATTCAAGAGTCTTTTGATAATCCTCAAGATACACTTGAGGTAAATATTATTGGAACATTAAATATACTAAAAGCTTGTATTAATAATAATATAAATAAATTAGTTTTTGCTAGCACGATTTATGTTTATAGTAAGTATGGAAGTATATATAGAATTTCTAAACAAGCTTCTGAGAAATTAATTGAAGAATATTCTCGACATAATAACTTAAATTATATGATACTAAGATTTGGATCTCTTTATGGAACAAGATCAAATATGAATAATTCAATTTATAATATGATCTTTAATGCATTAAAGCATGGTAAAATTTCTAGAGATGGAGATGGTGATGAAATTAGAGAATATATTCATGTAAAAGATGCAGTGCAAATCTGCTATGATTTAATTCAAAAAAATTTTATGTCAGATTACTATATGATTACTGGAAAACAATCTTTAAAAATTATCGATACTTTAAAAATAATCCAAGAGATCTTGCAAAAAAAAATTAATATAACTTTTAATAAGAATAAATCTCATCATTATGAAGTAACTCCTTTTTCTTACGAAAATCAATTAGCAAAAAAAATAACTCCTGACTCGTACATAGATCTTGGCCAAGGTATTTTAGAAGTAATACACGAAATTAATTCAAAAAAAAAATAAATGTTTACTAAATCAGAACGACTACTGATTTTCAGATTTTTATTCTCTAAGAAATCGGATGGCTATGTTTCTATTTTTGCTTGGTTTTCCATTATTGGTATTAGTCTAGGAGTAGCGGCAATTATTATAGTAATGTCTGTTATGAATGGTTTTAGAATTGATTTAACTAACAGAATAATTGGACTTAATTCACACCTCAATATTTATAGCTTTGATAATGAGATTTCAAATACGCAAGCTAGGGAACTAATATTAAATATCGATAATTCATTTTTTTACCAATACTACAAATCGATTGAAACAAACGGTTTAATTATAAAATCCAACGAATCAAAGGGTGTTATGATTAAAGGTTATGACGAATATGATAAAGATCATTATCTGTTCAATTCAATTAATAGGGGGAAATTAATTCAAAATCCAAAAAGTGAAATATTAATTGGAGACTCCTTGGCTAATGAAATGAATTTAAGTGTTGGAGATAAGGTTAAAATTGCAATTCCAAAGACTGATAAAACAATATTAGGAAATATTCCAAGATTCAAAACATTAGAGGTAG
>MDTG01070551.1_pt1 | contig 22258 bp, 15 predicted proteins | sample 811421 | NCBI WGS metagenome assembly MDTG01 (sample SAMN05326645, study PRJNA326480) | marine metagenome | isolation source: seawater | place: Pacific Ocean: South East | collected 2011
CCTCTGACTGCTGATGGAAAGGTAGTGCAACGATGACAGTTATAGCATGGGATGGCGAGGTACTCGCTACCGATACTCAATGTACTATGGGTAACGCTAAATACAATGCACCTAAAGCATGGTACAAGTCCGTGGGGGGGCAGGCTTGTATCCTCACTGGTGTAGGTACACTCAAGAATATACACCGACATAAGGACTGGCTCTTACATACATATAGTATGGACGGAGAAAACGCTAGTCATCCATTCCCCTATGGTGATGTAGAAAATCATTACTATCAATTCATTCTCGTAACTAGGGAAGGACTACTACGTTACGAGGGTACACCTTACCCCATAGTGCATGGGGTAAATGCTTGTGCATTTGGTGAAGCATCTGACTTTGCCTATGGTGCATTGGCTATGGGAGCTACAGCAGTAGAGGCTGTGCAAGTAGCTATCAAATACTCTCACCAGTGTGGGGGTAATGTTGAATCATATTCGTTATTGAAAGGAGACGGACATGAAGAAAAAAACTAAAGCTGAAAAGGTATGGGCGTACCTACTTAAACACCCTACTGCAAAGACTAAGAATGTAGCCAAGGCTTGTGGGTGTACCGCTAAGTATGTCTACACTTTGCGGAGCAAGGTGGGTACACCGACTGAAGTATTGGTTCAATCAACTGACAAAACTGACAAAGAACGTACTCGTGTCAAGCTGTTGTCAGAAGCTATCGCATTGGTTGACGGCGACAGGGAAGAAGAACACGGAGACTTTGCAGATAACGCAATGATTATTGCTGAACTATGGTCTGCCTATAAAGATGTGGACTTCACACCACATGACGTACCTATGATGATGGCTCTGTTGAAGATAGCTAGAGCCAAGAGTAACCCTGCGAATGAAGATAACTATCGTGATGGGTGTGGGTACTTAGCATTAGCGAGCGAAGTATGAACATAATAACAATAGACTTTGAAACCTATTACGCTAGGGATTTCTCGTTGTCCAAGATGACAACGGAAGCCTATGTTCGTAGCGATAGGTTTGAGGTTATTGGGGTTGCTGTCAAGGTAGATGGCAACCCTACCACTTGGTATGCAGGTAGCGATGTAGGTGGGTTCTTGCGAGGGCTTGACTATTCTAACTCTGCTATACTGTGTCACAACACTATGTTCGATGGAGCTATATTGTCATGGCTATATAATATAAAGCCAAAGTTTTGGCTCGACACTATGTTGATGGCTAGACCATTGGTCGGACAAACTGTGGGCGGCTCGCTAAAAAATCTCGCTATACATTATAATATAGGGGCGAAGGGCGATGAGGTTCTCAACACGCTCGGCAAACGCAAGTCGGACTTCACACCACAAGAGCTTGACAGGTTTGGGGATTACGCAATCAATGACGTTGACCTTACATACAAATTGTTTGGTAAGTTGAAGTCGCAGTTTCCTGTTCGGGAACTGATGGTGATTGACCAGACTATTCGTATGTATACACAGCCTGTGATTGAACTGGATAAGAGTACTCTTACTTCCCACCTGGAAACAGTGCAGACAAACAAAGCACAACTTCTTGACAGTATAAACTCAGCAGGTGTTGATCCAGATAAGCTGAAGAAACTACTGATGAGTAATGAGAGGTTCGCTAAATTACTCAAGGCTGTTGGTGTTGAACCACCAAGGAAGGTAAGCCCTACCACTGGTAAAGAGACATGGGCGTTTGCCAAGACAGACGCAGGGTTCATTGACTTACTAGAGGGTGGCTCGTCTAAAGTACAAGCCATATGTAATGCAAGGTTGGGTACTAAATCTACCATTGAGGAGACTAGGACAGAGAATCTAATCAAGGTTGCTGACAGGGGCAAGCTACCTATCATGCTTAATTACTATGGCGCACACACTGGTAGGTTTAGTGGCGGTGACAAGCTGAACCTACAGAACCTACCAAGGAATGGTGCTATACGTTCTGCTCTAACTGCCCCTGAAGGACATAAGCTAATTGCTTGTGACTCATCACAGATAGAGGCAAGGGTACTAGCCCATGTTGCAGGGCAGGATGATTTGGTTGAAGCCTTTAGGCAAGGGCGTGATGTGTACAGTGAGTTTGCATCTACTGTATATGGCAAGACTATAACTAAAGATGACAAGCTAGAGAGGTTCGTTGGTAAGACTTGCATACTAGGACTAGGCTATGGCATGGGTGCTGAGAAGTTTCGTAACACCCTAGCTCAAGGCATGGGTGGCTTGAAGGTAGACATATCAGAGAGCGAAGCTAAACGTATTGTCTATCTATATAGAGACAAGAACCACCGCATCACTGCACTGTGGCAACGATGTCAATCGGCATTGTCTGACATGATAGCAGGACGTAGTGGTGTTATATCTAGCTATGTATCATATGATAAGCAGGGCATCTTACTACCTAGCAAACTGCGTATACAATACCCTGCCTTAAATCATACTGACAATCAGTTCAGATATATCTCTGACTCTCGTACCTATCGCAAGGTTATGAAAGCCAGAGTCATAGGGGAGGATATACCCCACAACAACTGGACTTATATATACGGAGGAAAGGTCGTAGAGAATATTGTTCAAGCACTGGCACGAATTGTAGTGGCAGAACAAATGGTAGCCGTGGGTCAATCATATCCTGTTACATTTCAAGTACACGATGAGTTGATCATCTCTGTCCCTGTACAGGACTTGACTGACGCACAACAACTTATTGAGAGAAGAATGTCAACCGCACCCTCGTGGGCTATAGACTTGCCAGTGGCTTGTGAGTCTGGGATTGGTGCTAATTATGGAGAAGCGAAGTGACAAAACTGACAGATATAAAAGCAGTTGTTAATGATAGAAGTAAGAAAGAATTGCTTGAAGGACTCAAAGAAGTCATCGAAGAAATTAAAGAAGCTGACACAGCAGAGAGTATGCTAGTCATGGTTAAGTTGAATGGTAACTATGTAAGGTTCTCATCACAGCTTAATGATACAATGGCTCTCATTGCACAGCTAGAGCTACTCAAGTTTGATATTATGAAACGCATGAAGCAGGAGGACTAACATGGGTAAAGTTAAAGCGTTGTTGATGGAGGCAGAGGAAACACTTGATTGGTGTCTTACTGAAAAGGGTATGACTAACACCCAAGCTCTGCATTATATAAATGGTAAGCATGGTGGCATGGCTATGAACCATTGCGAATGGAAGCTAAAACATTTTATAGAGAGCGATAAGAGTCCTACCAGAGAACAAATTAAAGATACTCTTAAAGTACCAGAGATAACTGAGAAGTATGATAATCTTGGTAGGGTAGTGCGAAAGAAAAATTATAGTAGCTTGACCAAGCGTTGACAGTAGGGTAAAGTTACAGCATGACACAAGTAAGCCATTCATATTCATCGTTAAAGATGTACGAGAACTGTCCGAAGCGTTACTACCACCAGAGGATTACTAAGGAAGTATCTGACAGTGGTAGTGAAGCTACTAGATACGGAGAGCGTGTGCATAAGGCCTTAGAAGATAGGCTCACTGGTGACAGCAAGTTGACAGATGAGACTGTAAAGTACGAAGCCCTGTGCAATAGTATATCTAAGATGAAAGAACACCCAGAGTTTAGTGAATTGCTACTGGAAGAAAAGCTAACTGTAACTGAACACTACACACCAACAGGTTGGTGGTCTGATGATGCTTGGTTGAGATCCATACTTGACGTATTGGTTTTGTTTAAAGACAGAGCCATTGTCATGGATTGGAAAACAGGCAAGCGTAGACCAGACTTTACACAGTTGGAGATGTTCGCATTGCAAGTGTTCTCGCATTTCCCACACATAAACAGGGTGACTACATCCTTTGTGTGGTTGAAGGACATGAAGCAAGACAGGCGTTCTTTCTGTAGAGATTTATCTGGCGAGATGCAAGGTCATCTCAATGGTAGAGTAGCTAGAATAAACCAGTCACTAGCTAATGATGATTTCCCTGCCAAGCCTAGTGGACTATGCCGATGGTGTCCTTGTTATGAGTGGTGTGAATATGCCTCTTGACACTGTTGTAAGGTTATGCTATGGCTACTACCCCAGAAGGTCGTGTAAAGAATAGACTCAAGGCTATGCTGAAGAAGCTCAACGTGTGGTACTACATGCCACAAGCAGGGCCATTTGGTAGAGCAGGTATACCTGACTTAATACTTATCGTGGAGGGTAGGTTTGTTGGGGTAGAGTGTAAGGCTGACAGAAGAAAGAAGCCGACACCGTTGCAGGTAACAGCCATGCAACAGATAGAAGACGCAGGAGGTAAGTGTTTTGTTGTATGTGATTACGATACACAGGATGAATTAGAAAGGTGGATAACAGATGCTAGTGATACCGAAGGTTCAAGGTTTAGCACTTAAACTAAACAATCCGCAGATTGTACTGGACAGTATACCAACTGCCAAGGAGTTGACAGTTCGTGGTAACAACGTGGTTGTACTGCCGCATAAACTCACAGAGGTGTGGGCATTGCGTAAGTTGGGTATCAACGCACCATCACCTATCATGCACTACTATGATTGGAAGGGTAAGTTCAAACCTTACGACCACCAACGTAACACGGCTAGCTTCTTAACTATACATAGGAAGAGCCTAGTATTAAATGAGATAGGCACAGGTAAAACACAGTCTGCACTATGGGCGGCTGACTATCTAATGGAGATAGGCGCAGTAAAGAAGTGCCTTATACTATCCCCTCTGTCCACACTGGAGAGGGTGTGGAGTGATGCTATCTTTATGAACTTTATAGATAGACGCGCCACTGTACTATATGGTTCAGCAGAGCGTAGACGTAAGCTACTTAAGATACCGTCTGACTTTTATATAATTAACCATGATGGTTTCCAAGTAGTAATGGATGACCTCAATGATTTCGATCTGGTCATTGTAGATGAAGCGGCTGTGTATAGAACACCATCCACCAACAGGTTCAAACTCTTTCGTAAGTGGCTTAACAAGAACCCAGATACAAGACTGTGGTTGATGACAGGTACACCTACACCCAATGACCCTACAGATGCGTGGACTCTAGCTAAGATGGTAGATAACCCACATGTAGCTAAGACATACACTGCGTTTAAGGAAACTACCATGATGAAGATAGGGCAATGGAAGTGGTTGCCTAGACCAGAAAGCGTAGAGCTAGTTAAGCATGTACTACAACCCTCTGTTAGATACACTAGGGATGAATGCTTTGATTTACCTAGTACCGTATACCAAACAAGACAGATAAAGCTAACCAAAGAACAAGAGCAACACTACAAGAGTATGCTCCGTAGCTTTGTCACAGAGGTACAAGCAGAGGGTAAGATTACTGCTGTCAATGAAGCAGTCAAGATGCAGAAGCTAGTGCAGATAAGTTGTGGTGTGGCGTACGGTGATGATGGCCGTAATATAGAGCTTGATGCATCACCCAGAGTAAACGTTCTTAAAGAAATTATTGATGAGGCAGGTGGCAAAGTCATAGTGTTTGTACCACTGACAGGAACTTTACACATGCTCAATAAGGAATTGTCCAAGCACTACACAACAGCAGTAGTGAATGGAGAAGTCTCGGCAAAGAATAGGAATGATATATTCCACAACTTTCAAGAGACAGATGACCCAAGAGTATTGATAGCACACCCTGCTACTATGGCTCATGGGCTTACACTAACTGCGGCTAGTACTGTTGTATGGTACGGCCCAATCAACAGCAACGAACAATACACACAGGCTAACGGTAGAGTGGAGCGTATAGGCAAACGTCATACGTCTAACGTGGTTCATATAGAGGCTACTCAACTTGAGTATAGGATGTATGAAAGGCTTAAGAACAAGCAAGCATTACAAGGTGTGTTGTTAGATTTAATACAAGAGATGGGAGATTGATATGAATATGGATGACGTTGTTAAAGCGTACATCACCCTGCGTAACCAGAAGGACGCAATAGAGGGTGAAGTTAAAGACAAGGTGAAAGCTATTAAAGAGAAGATGGTAAAGCTAGAAGCCTACATAAAGAAACAAGCTGACGAACAAGGTGTTACATCGTTCAAGACTACTAGTGGTACAGCGTTTGTTACCACTACAGATTTTGCACAGGTAGCAGACTGGGATGCAGTACTAGGATTTATCAAGAAGAACGAAGCATACGACATGCTAGAGAAGCGTGTGAGTAAGAACGCAGTAAGAGGGTACATCGAAGAACATAAAACAGTACCTGATGGTGTGAACTTTGGCACTCGCATAGACATCAATGTTCGTAAGCCAACCGCAAAGGTAGAGTAATGATACCTAGATTATCAACAAAAGGGATGACGTTCTCGTTGCTGTCCGCTGCGGGCGACATCGACACTCTTGCCACAACACGTTTGTCGGTAATTGTTGTAGGTGCTAACCCCGCGCTGTCAAAGAGTTGGTACAAGGGCAGTTATACAAATGACTCTGCTTTACCAGATTGTTATTCCTTGAATGGTTCAACACCAGATAAAGAATGTGCTGACCCTCAATCGGATTTATGTGCAGTGTGTCCTCAGAACGCATGGGGTTCACGCACTACACCAACAGGTCAGCGTGTGAAAGCATGTGCTGACCAGAAAAGACTCGCAGTGGTATTAGACGATGACCCTAAGGGTACAGTCTATCTATTGCAAGTAACCCCTACATCACTGAAGAACTTAAACAGTTATCAGAAGATACTACAGAGTAAGTCTATCTCACCAGAGATCGCAAAGACTAGGGTTAGCCTAGACCAAACTCTTGCCTATCCAAAGTTAGTGTTTGAGTTTGGAGGTTTTGTAGATGAGTCCATACAAGATTACATTGATAGTCTGTGTGGCTCAGAAGAAGTTAAGATTGTAACAGGCGAGTTGTCTGCCTCTGAACGACAACCAAAGTTTAGTGAATATGGTTTCACTAATGAAGAAGGTTTTACGGAAGGAGTTACCAATGAGTAAAACATTTACAACACCAAAAGGCGTAGCATTCTACCCTTACATTTCATCACCTGATACTAAGTTTGATGAGCAAGGACATTACAAAGTCAATCTGTGTATTCCAAAGGAAGAAGCAGAACCAATCATCGAACAGATTAAGGGTGAGTTGGTTGCAGGTATCAAGGCGTTGAAAGAAGCCAAGCCTAACGCCAAGATTAAACAAGCACCACTGCCGTTTGAAGATGAGTTAGATGATGACGATGAACCTACTGGTAACGTAATCATTAAATTCAAATCAAAAGCCGCCTATAAACCTGCTGTCTTTGATAGCAAGGGTACACCTATGATGAACTCTAACATCTATGCAGGTTCTATACTCAAGGTGAATGGGTCTGTTGCTTTCTACAATTCACCTGCCGTTGGTGCAGGAACTACACTGCGACTAAGAGCAGTACAAGTTATTGAATATGTCGAAGGTTCTAGTGGTGCAGGTAAGTTTGGTTTCGGAGAAGAGACTGGGTTTACTATCGAAGATACTGAAGAGGTTGAAGACACCACGCCTGAGGCTGTTGTCGAAGAAAAACCTGCGAAGCCAGCCCAGGCAGCCAAGCCTACACCCAAACCACAACCTGTTGAGCCAGCCCCTGTTAAGGAAGCGAGTTCTGATGCAGATGACTTAGCTAATGAGATAGCTAATCTATTGGATGAGGTGAACACTGATGACTAAACCCTTGGACTTTACCAAGGTTGAGGCGTTAAGGCGACACATGTTGCTGAGTGTACGAGACATAGCTATGGTTCTAGGTGTGTCTCGTATGACCTACTATGGTTGGCTTAAAGGCAAGCCATTGCGTAAATCTAATGACGCTAAAGTTAGGGAGAAACTAAAGCAGTTGCTAGAGATTATGAAGGACGGATGGCCTCAACCAGATGTGATAGCTCTTGAGTCTGTCTCTCGCAGACAAAGACTCCTTGAGTTATTAAGTAATACAAGCTAAGTTAATAAGGGCAGAGGGGTTGATTCCGAACACCTTTCTGCCCCCATATAAAGGACAGTGGAATGGATACGCTAGGATTTTTACAGCGAGTCCTACCGTCTGAAGGCTATTATGTTTCTATAGTTGTCAACCCTGATGGGAGAAAACAGGGATTTTTTCAGACGATAGAAGAACTTGCTACTGCATGTAAACGGTTAGATAAAGCAGGTAACAATACTTATTTTGCCATATCATCTTTCATAGATAAGAGTAACCGCAAGCAAGAGAATGTAAACAAAACTAAGGTCATCGCTATTGACGTTGACTGCGGTGATGGCAAACCCTTTGCCGATTGGCGAGAGGGATTAAAAGCATTACAAGATTACATCGTTAGGATGAAGCTACCCAAGCCTATGGTAATAGGAAGTGGCAACGGACTGCATGTGTATTGGGTGCTTACCAAAGAGTTAGAGCCTGACGATTGGAAACGTATTGCCAGTGGTGTCAAGGCTTCCGCATTAGATAAAGGTTTCAAAGCAGACGCAGGGTTGATAGCTAATAGCTCCCTTGTGTTACGTCCTATAGGTACGCACAACCCCAAGAATGGTAAAGAAGTTAAGCTACTCATAGATGCTGAACCTGTTGAGCCAGAGGTCATCGAAGCGAGGGTTGCTAACTACGTCACTGCAGGGCCCGTGCAGTCAAGACATACATCTGACAACTCGTTGTTAAATAGTCTAGCGGCTAACGTAGAGTTCCCTCCATCAATTAGTTCTTCTATCTACAACAAATGCCAGCAAATTAAATACGCTGTAGACAACCAAGACTCAGTAGCTGAACCAGTATGGTATAACGCTATAGGTATAGCCGCGTTCTGTATTGACCCAGAAGATACTGCTCGGATGTGGAGTGAGAATTACCCTGCATACTCAGAGGTAGCCACCCTGTCCAAGCTACGTCATTGGAAAGATGGTGCCACTGGCCCAACTACATGCGCTAAGTTTGATGTAGACAACCCTGATGGATGTAAAGGTTGTAAGTATAAAGGTAAGATAACTAGCCCCATACGCCTTGGCATAAGCTACAAAGAGGTACAGCTACAAGAGACCCTTGATAAAAAAGCTAGCCAAGTACAGCTACCCAAGCCATTCAAAAGAACTAACGATGGCATTAAGATAACGCTAGACGATACAGATATAGATGTTTGTAAGTTTGATATATACCCTGTCTCTTATGGAAAGGACGAAACACTAGGCTACGAAACAGTACGTTACCATTGGAAGAGACCCCACGTTGGATGGCAGGAGCTTGTATTAAGACAAGCATACCTTACTGAAGGACACCGTGAGTTTGCTACCGCAATAGCAGACCAAGGTATAGTCCTTTACAACAAGAAACAAACGGAGTTTTTTCAGCTGATGTTAAGAACATATATGGATGAACTGAGGCACATAAGGTCGATGTCAAACCTATATGCTTCAATGGGATGGAAAGAAAACAACACACAATTTGTTCTGGGTAACACGTTGTTCCGCAGCTCGGGCGGCGAAGTAACAAAAGAAACAATATCTTTAGCCTCGGCATCAAACAAGACTAGCCAAGACTTGTATGGAACCAAAGGTACAGTAGCTAACTGGGTAGAGTTGACAAACCTACTAGAGAAAGCAGGTATGCCTTGGCATATGTTTGTGCTAGGCGTAGGATTCTCTGCGCCCTTGTACAACTTCACAGGACTCAAGGGTTTAACTATATCTTTATACGGCCCTACTGGAGGTGGTAAAACACTAGCACAGTTCTGGGCGCAGTCTATATATGGTGATCCAGTGAAGCTACACTTTACAGCTAAGTACACACAGAACTCTTTGTTCAGTAGGTTAGGTCTTTATGGACACCTACCGCTAACAGTGGACGAAGTTACCATGATGCAAGACAAAGAGGTTGGTGATTTTTGTTACTGGGTATCACAGGGCAGAGACAAAGCTAGACTCAACCGTAACGCAGAAGAGCGTGATGCTAAGACATGGGCTACACCTGTTATAGTATCCACCAACAAGTCTTTGCAAAGCAAACTGATTGCCAGCGGATTAGAAACAGACGCACAGATGGCTCGGTTATTAGAGATAAACATACCGAAGCACAATATATTTACGAAAGATTCAAGTACTGGGCGTAAGATATATGGCTTAATCAATTCAAACTACGGAGAGGTTGGTCAAGTATATGTCAACAAGTTGATGGAGCTAGGCCCTGATGTTATCCAGGGGATGATAGAACAGGCAACAAATGATTTCCAAAGCAAGTACAAGTCCAAGTTTACTGGTGAGGAAAGATATTGGGAGCAAGCTATTATACTAGCTGACCTTGGGTTGAAGCTAGCAAACGACTGGAACTTGATTAAGTTTGATTACACAGTAGCTACTGAGTGGGTACTATCACAGCTAGGAGCAATCCGTAGAACAGTACAAGATAACAGAGTTGATTCGTTTGACTTGATTGCAGAATACCTAAACGACTCTGCAAGCGCTGCTGTCACTGTGATGCACACATCTACCAACAAACCTACAGTTGACTTGTCTCGTATGCCACGCGCTGACATAAGAGTTCGATTCGACATATACCGTAACTCTGAAGTAGAGGATTTTGATAGAGGAACGATTATGATTGACCGCACTCACTTCCGCAAGTGGTTGTCTGTTCGAGGAGCTGACTACAAATCATTCACACAGGAACTTGCTGAGGAAAGTGTGATAGCTACACCTAAGTCCCAGAAAGCATACTTGGGTAAGGACACCCTAGTTAAACTAGGACAGTCATATGTGATAGGTGTGAACCTCAACCACCCAAGGTTGATGGGTATACTAGACGCTGTTGAATCAGAAGTAGAAGACCTAACTCAAGGTAAGTTTAAGCTAGTATAATTACTTTATGTTCACCCCATAAAGGTTAGATACAATATCGGTGACAGTATCCCTAGTAGTCTTAGGTGTAGTCTTTAGGAATCTGTCACCTGCTCCTTCTTGAGCAGACTTAACAGCCCTCTTAACTTTACCCTTGAAGTCATCAATATAGAACGCAGACCTGCCTTTACGGTGTACTTTGTTATGCTCTCTAACAGCACGTTCTATGTCTCTCATAGACCTTCTGTCTTTGAGTAAAGACGCCCTTACATACTGTTCTCTATAGCTAGCAACAATAGCCTTCTGGTTATCCACAAGACGTTTGGTAATCCTGACAGCATCGTTAGATCTTGTAGCTTCAGCAGGATAGAACCCTAACAACCTTGACACCAGAGTACCAACCCCAACATCCCTAACTACTGTGTAGCCACGCGAATTAACTACAGAACCTGATTGTAAATATACTGCTGTGTCTGTGATGTTTCGTAAACCTGCAATAGGGCTAGTCTGTCCAATGCGTAACAACTCACCGCCAGTATCAGCTTTGAATGGTGCTCTAGCTAGATCAGTAGCCATAACAACACCACCTGCCATCGCGCTATAAATAGGGCCAGCAAAATTCTTTAGCTCTTGGGGGATGCTCGCTCCATCTAAAAATACTCCAGTCATAGGTAGCAAATCACCTAGAGATAACCTGCTGGATACAGTAGCACCACCCATAAACTGATCAAGGAGACCTCTATTCATCACCTGAGCAGCTAGGTCACTACCTGTTACATCCGATACAAATTGACCAAGGGCTAGCTCAGCGGGGGGTACTTTTAAATTAAACATCTGAGCTAATGTATCAATTAAATCCAGTAGGTCTTCCCCAAACGGCAAACCTTTTAGGCCCGCTACTGCCATTAATGCCCCTAAGTAGTAGGCTCTACCAGATGGAGGTAGCATACGCACCAACTGAGTAGCAATAACGGTAAACTGTTTATACATATAGATGTACTGCATCCAGTTACCTCTGGCAATCTTGGGTCTATTGTACATGGCGTAATCGCCTTGAGATTTATTAACAACCTCAACAGCTTTTTCTTCCGCACCAAACAAATCTGGTTGGTCAATTTGACTTACCATATCCTCAGACTGCTGAGAATCAAACTGAAAATCAGAATCAGTGAGTGATGGATTCGCCGCCATCCTACGTCTTTTATCTAATCTATACGCAGCTAATGCAGTAATACGTCTGTTCATCTGCTCTGTGTAAGCAAATGGCACCATGTATTTTCTGGTTATCCCTGTCCAGTTTGCACTGTTAAAGAAGTTACCACGCGCACTTCCTGCAAGTGAGTTAACTAGCGCAGCGTCAAGGATACCACGAGATGTTTGTCGTTCTAAGAACTGTGCTTCGTCCAGGGTCAAACCAAACGATTTATATTTTCCGTCTGCTAATACATTTGCTTTAATCCACGCTGGGTCAGCCCACTTTATATTCTTAAGATTAATCCCAGCTTTCGTAAGCTCTACAGTAGATGCCCCGAAACCAAACCCACCACCTGTTCCTGTCTTGTGGTTATACGTAGCCATATAAGGCATAGCCATAAGAGGTATAGATGTTAGGTTGATAAGACCTGCGGCTATACTACCACCCAACTGCATCGCCACAGCTATAGCTTTCATAACTGAAAGCGGGCCTTTAGATAGCGCATCCTCAGCTGATATTGTTATGTCATTAGATTGTGCGTAAAACTCTAGTACTTGTGCAGAAGTATTTCTGTTTCTTTCACCCTTACCACCAGTGGGAGTTATTGTCTGCTGCTCACCTTTAGAGTTTGTAAACGTAAAAGGTTTTGCGTTAATCTCACCAGACTCAACAAACATATGAGCAAGCATCTCAAATTTTTCTTGCTTTATTCTGGCGGCTTCTTTGTTACCTGTCTTTCTAGCGGCATCATACTCTTTGTACGCAGCTACCATTGTGTCTCTGCTACCGTTCCAGTTTTCTTCATCGGCCATAATCATGTCAATGTCAGACCGATGCTCGTTCTTTGCAGCTATAGCCGCTTGGCTTTCAAGATGCTCGGCTACAGATTTAATTATGTCAGGGTCAAACCCAGCTTGAAATTTTTTCTTTAGGTGGTTTCTTACTTTGTCATGTTGTTTAGATAGGGCTTCAACAATACGCTCACGCTCTGCCAACCCCAGATCAATACCTAGTGTGGTAAGTACGCTAGCAAACTCATCGTAGTTCATAGTCTGATTAGATGGAGTGCCAGCTGTGCTATCACCTACCTGCGCAACCATTACTACTTTGTCTACACCGCCTCGTTCATTAGGTATTTCAAATACAGTCTGCCCTAAATCAGTGTTATAGCTACTAGCCATAGCTGAAAGTTTAGCTCTGTTGTCCATCTGATAGTATGGAAACGCAGCACTAAAAGAACTATTGATTTTAATCGGTTGCCCTCTAGTCACTTTACCGTCTGAGTCTACGACTGCTACATATGCTTGAAACCGTAGTTGTGAATTACCGCTACGTGAGAAAGGAACGTATGCATCATATGCTGTCTGCTTAGCCATGACATTGGCGTTGATAAGTTGAGTGTCAGTAAATACCTGATCTTTAAGAGGTTGCTGGATTTTCTTCATAACAACTTTGTCAGTAAATACGTTGCCTCCACTCTGATCTTTATAGGCTCGCATACGATCTAAGCCGTCTAATATACTAGTCAGATCTATAGGGTTTTGTTTACCTGCATCAGTTCTGTTGTAAGCAAGTATTGCATTGATAGCTTTCTGTGAACTGCCATTAACATTATCATCAGCCTTCATATTCCTAAGGTCTGCTGACGCCTCTGACTGCCACAAAGCCCTAGTCACGCCATTGATAAAATCCTCACCCTGCTGCAATGTCTTTGCGTTTACTCTATATCTGCCGTTGTTTTCTTTCGGCCCCATCTGATATATCTTCTGGAACGCCTCGGATAACTCTTTGAACACATCAAGGTCTTGGTCTGTTACCTGAGAACTGATCTTGCTCATAGCAGCTATGTTACCATCAAACATTTTGCTGGCTGCTATGTATTTACCTAGCGCAACTTTAGCAGAAGCTTTATTAACACCCTTACGCAAGTCTACATACGCTTTGTATATTGCCTTGTGGCGCTCATTGTTAGGATCAAACCCGCCTTCAACGTTGTAAGTTTTTTCGTTTACACCACCTTCTAAATAGTCGATACCGCCAGCTATCTCCTCCATAGAAAGAGTAGCGTTGTCTATATAAAAATCTAGCGCAGCATCATTAATCATTGGCTTGCCTGAGACAGCATCTTTAATGATTATATCTGGCGCGTTTCGTACGTCAGCTTCGGTTACACGCTGGGCAAAGTAAGCATTACTATACGCAAGTAAATCACTTACTATTTTTTTCTCTGCTTTGCTTAGCCCAGTGCCAAGCCCCCAGTAATCTGCCTTAGTAGCACTAGCAGTTATCTCGTCTAACTCAGACAGAATTGCTCTAGCAGTAGCTGCCTGACGCCTAAAGACATCAAACATCTTCATAACACCTAAGCTACGCTGGGCTATGTTGTCTAATGTTTGTAACTGTTCAGCTGCTCTACCTAAAAGATCACCAACATTTTTACGTTTAGACAAAAATTTATTTAGACCTTGCGACAACCCAGGGGTGGGTATTTGAAATGCACCCGAAGTCATATCAACAAACGTGGCAGAGAACCTACCCACCTCAGAGTTGTTTAGTTCTTCTATGTTTGCTGCTAGTTGGTCTGGTGATACATAGCCAGGGATCTCACCGTTACGTACATAACGTCTCAACTGGTTGACGTAATACGCAGCACCATCATGATCGAAAGGTATGCCTATCTTCTGCAAAAACTTTTTGATAGGTTGCCATATTCTATTAAGGACATTGGTATCTACGTAAGCTACGTGGTCAGCTAATGCTTCTTCGATAGCTTCAAGTTTACCAATCCCGTGGACTGCCATGTACCTATCGGTTACAGCCCTTATATGACTGCTAGTATTATATATGTTTTCCAGCACACTTTTAAGCTGAGACTTCGGTACTATTGATCGCAATCCAAAGTGACCCATTGCTTCGTGGGCTAAGGTAAATTTCAGATGGGTATCGTTCTGTATAAAATCACTAAACAATACAACATCAGGGCCAATAGAATAACCCGATGCATTGATGCTAGCAAAGTCTGGCCTGTCTTTTATAATCTTAGCGTAAAGTTCAGGATTAACATTTTGTAAGTCTGCTGAATTTTTAGCTATAGTTACGTTTGGTTTGATAGCAAACTTACTAAGAATCTTATTCAGTGTGGCTTTGAGCTTAAGAGGGTTCATAGGTGTAGATGGTTTGTCGTTATCGTACCGTAAGTAGTTACCTTCAGGATCCTCCAACTGCTCCAATACGCTCCGATTATCTACAACATACCCAGACTCTTTAGCATCATCCATCTGCTGGGCTGCTTTTTTAGCTTTAGCAGCGTCAATTTCTTTTTGTGCTTTAGTTAGCTTAGCCTCATCTTTGAGATCCGTCTTAGCTTTACGTTCTTGAGTGCGAGCTTCTTTCAGAGTCTTAGGATTAAGAACAAATGTCTCGCCGCGTTGTTGTAGTTTTAGCTTGCCGTTAGTGTCAAAATAATCAGCTAGGGGTACACCATTAAACAAGAACGTCATATCTGGCTTTACACCAAACGCACCTTTAGCAGAGCGTTCTACCCTAAGTACTGACTTGTCATCTTTACTCTGTAGTTTACTTGGTAGTGATTCAAGCTGGATAGATAAACGTTGTGCTTGTGCTTTAGCACCTGTTTGTTTGTCACTATATGTAGCTTTAGTTGTCGCCCCAGCGCGAGATAGTTCTTGTTCATTAAGTATAATATCTCCAGCTGATTTATCAGCTATAGCTTTATCAGCTTGTACTACTCTGGATAGTCCAGGGATGCCTTCTTTCTCTAATCCCTTTTGTATATCAGGCATAATGTCTAATCGTTTTGCGTACTTATACCAAGTTGGTTGCCCAGTAAAAGTAAGCTGATCAGTTGCACCAAGGGTAACTATGTTATCAATCGCTATTTCCCTTACAGCAGACGCAGGGCCAAGCGGAACATTAAGTAAGAAACTACCAACGCGCTTCTGCACAGCTGGTGAGGCTGCACCTTGTGCAAACGCTATATCTATAAGAGTACCTAAGACACCTGGCATCTCAGCAGCCGTAGCGTTTATATAATTATCTTGTAGTATCTGCGCTTGTGTACCTTCTGGTAACGATTCAAGGATAGCTTGGTCAGTCCAAACACTAGCCATCTCTTCAGCTGTCATAGCACTAAATATCTTGACGGCTTTCTGATCTGTAATATCAGCTAGGGAAGGTGAATCAGGATATGGTTTGTTGTCATCCCACATCTCTGCAGGAGTTTTACTTGCAGCAGGTTTCTTCACAACAGGTTTAGATGTCTCTGTCGCTGGCTCAGGTTGAGCGACTACAGCAGGAGCAACCTTTGCTTTGCCGCGCTTTAATGTTGCTACCTTGGGCTTACTCTGCGGCTCAGCTTGAACACTTTGTTCCTCGACTTTTTCTTTTTTGAGGCTTTTGTTTTTAGTACGTACCCTGGGGGTTTCTTGTACTTCTTCTCCCACTCTTTCGCCATCTTGGGTTTGTTCTTGTGCATCCACCTGCGTTGGCTCTGGCTCTTGAACGGCATCTGGCTCCTCCTTCTTCGCCCCTTTCTTTAGTTTGTCTGCTTTAGTTTGTGCTTTTACTGCACGATCTTGTGCTCTTTTTATAGGGGCATTTATAGTAGTGAAGTCACCATCAAAATATTCAGTTGCTTTTGTTACAATCCTACCAATACCAATGGGGAATGTTTTACGATCAACGACTAGATCAGGTGCTTGCTCTACTGACTCTAGCAATGCAGAAAGATTTGGTGCTACCTGAGATGCCTGCTCTGGGTTAGCCAACCTAAGTACGTTGAACTCAGCGATAAGCTCTTCTGGTGACAGCAGATAGTTAAAAAATTCGTTGTCTAGTTTCTTACCATCGGCAATAGCTTGTAATACTGTGGCTCGTAAGTCTGGATACAGCAGGTTTTCTATGGCTTGCAACTCTGCCAGCACAGCAGGATTATCGTTAATCTCACCAGCTAATAATGAGTGTGATGCATGCCCTAACTCATGCGCAACTATATTGGGGAACACAGGCTGTGCAGAAGTATATTTACCAGCTAGAACTATACCACCGTTGTGGTGTGCACCTGTAAAGTTAGTAAAGTTCCTAGCTACTTTTATCTTTTTAATAGCTTCAGCATATCTATCTAGAACAAATTGAGGTAGCAAGTTCAACCGTACACCCTGGGTGTAGTTGATAGTATCAAATTTCTTTTGCCGTTTGTCAGGATCAACAATGTTGTCCTCTTGTTTACCACCTGAAATTTGCTGCTTACTTTTAACAGTAGCAGCTATGTCTTTTTTATTTCGCCTGTTCTCAAGCTGTGGCGCTGTGGACGGAGCAAACTCTGTCTCTGGTTGTGGTATGTTATCAGTCAGTGGCTTAGCAGGAGGCTTCTGCTTTGGCGCTTCCTGTGGTGTAAACAGAGGTAGTTGTACCTCCCTAGGTGGTGGGGTTGTTACTGTCTCTGGCTCAACATCAAGCGGTAAATCCAGTTGATTAGGATCAGATAAAATAGGTGGAGGTGCAGGCACTTCCTCAATTCTGTTTGTAGGCACACCAAAGTTTTGGTTGACTTCATTTAATGTGGTAACTGGAGGTGTTACGTTTAATGCACCTTGTGGTTGCTGTTCATTCCCTGGAATAAACGCACCTTCAATGCTGACAGGCTGATCCATAGGATCAAATACCTGTGGGTTAGGATCAACTACCCCTTCAGGATTAACAGTAAAGTCAGGATCTTCGATAGTAGCTACAGCAAAAGGTCTATTGTCTTCTAGTGTAGGCTCTTGAAACTCTAATTGATTAACTGGAGTTATGATTGGCCCTTGTGGATCATTCATAGGTCTAGTTGGCCCTGCCTCTGGGCCTATAGGAGCAAGAGCAGTTCCCTGCTGTGGCTGCTGTGGCTCCTCAGGGTTAAGCAGGTCAGCCTCTTGGCCTTTGCGTAGTCCACTTACCCCAGAGATTGGGCCGCCAACTGCGGCACCTGCAGCTATAGAGTTGATAAGGCGTATACCGTTATCTATTGTAAACGCTTCTCGATCAGATGTAGCAGCATCTGTACCAATAACTAAACTTTCTTGTATACCTTCTGTTACGCCTTCTGCAACTGCACCTGTGCCTGCTGCTTTACCTACACGCTTAAATACATTAGCTGTGGCAGACGGATTAAAAAATTTACTAGCCACAAAAAATTCTGAAAAAGTCTCAGCCGCAGCGTACGGTACACCCGCAGCTAACGCAGCAAGACGTTGTGATGTACCTGGAACTTCGCCGTCTGCGTTCTCAAGCATCTCAAGGTATACATCACTAACACCAGTTCTTAGGTTGTTTAGTGACCCAGCGATTACTGCCCCTGTACCTGCAATAAGTTTTTTCTCTGCCTTAGATAAAGCCTCACCTGCCCGCTTCTTGGCAACAGCATCCATAAGTTTTTTCTTAAAAGCTGTCTTACCAAATGCCGCAGCTATACCACCCATAGCACCAGTGACAGGATTACCCGTAGAGCCAGTAGCAACAAGGCCACCAACAAAAAACGCAGCTATAGACTCAATGAGGTTTGGCCCTTGCTGTGCTAGGTTTCCTAAGAACCAGTCGGCAACCTCACCTTCTGCTACTACATCATCTGTAAACGTACGTTGGAATGGTTCTTTACGTCTTAGATCTTCTTGCTGCTGTTCAATAACATCACGCCCGTATCCGCTTAGCGTTTCAGAACCAATTGCATCACCAAGGTATGCAGCCCCAGCACCACCCAACATCTGTAGGTTATCGACACCAATACCAAAGTTCTTACCCATTAGACGTAGTTTACCTGGGTCTCTTACGCCTTCGATGTATTTACCATACATCTGTGGAGTCATTTGACTGAATCCATCTGGTAAACCTGTGGGTGTTCTAGTCAGGATCTCTTCACTGGCAGATCGGTCTGCAGTCTGATAATCATCAGCATCAAACATAAGGCCATTAACAAATACTTGGTTTGTAGCCTTATTAAATCCTACGCTAGGTTGCTGAATATCAGGCTCTGCGTATAATGATTCTCCAAACGCAGCAACATCAGCCATGTTTGGGGCTGACATTTGATCCATCCCATATATAGAATAGTTGTCTGTGACTCTAGCTATGTCAGGGCTAGCGTCCATTGAATCCATAGTTCTTGATTGGAATGATTGCAGGCCTGCTTTCCCGTAGGGATTTAGATCCTCAAGACCCATATCATTTACCCTTACCTATTTTTGAAACTTCATCTAAGAACGCATTACCTACACCCATATTAAACTGAGTGACATCAGTGTCTAGTACAAAAGTTTGTACCTCCATTGTATTGCCATCAGGGCCCTCTACCTCAACATATTCTCTTGAGTAAGATTGGTAAGGTTTACCGTCTTTAGTAATTAGCAGTTTCTCGCCATCAGTCGTTGTTGTTGTTTCAAAGCCTGCGCCTTCCATGCGCTTCTTATATACATCCATTTGGCCTTGCGTAAGTATCTTGCTCTGCTCTTCTTGTTGTTTTAGCTGAGATTCAAATATAGCCTGATTCTTAGCAGTCACTGCTGCCTCAATAGACGCTCTATACTTAGAATCAAATATTGTACGAGAGTTAAGCTCAACACCGTTCTTATCAAGGCCAGTTAGACCTTCAATAGGTGAGCCATCGGGGCGAATAAAATCAAACTTACCATCTGTTCTAGCTTGGATTCGCGCAGTACCCCCAGAAAAAGCATCAATCACAGAGTTTAGTCTGTCTGGATTACCTGAGTTACCAAATTGATTTAGTGCATCATAAGCCTGCATAACGTACAGAGATGAATCAAGCACCATAATATCAGCAATACCCTTGGCATACTCTGGTCTGTTGATACCTGTCATACCAGCCCTGCGCATATTTTCTGTACGCTGTGCTATAACGTTCCGTATCTTTAGAGCCTGGCTAAATTCAAACCCAAGTTGATCTGGATTTTTAGCCAGCTTTGTAATTAACTTAGGAGCATCTTCAGGCTTCTTAAGAATCTTATCTGTAGAACCACCGCCATCTTTCTTTAGTCCACCCCCTGAGTCTGTCACTCCTTGTGGGTTAACATTCATAGACCTACCAGTATTATCCACAACTGCTGTATTGCTACCTGTAGTTGCAGTGGACGTTGTAGTGGACGTTCCAGGGGTTGGGCCGATTGTAGGCACTGGAAGTGTGTTACCACTGGCGGGGTAAAAATAATTACCCACTTTACCTAAGTAATCTTCTAAATTCAGAAACGCCATATTGTATGTGTTTACTGATTTAAAGTCGTGATTCTTAGCGAATTTTTTTACGTCTTGTAAAGAGTTAATACCTATAAACTTACTGTATCCATCATTGTACGCAGCTGCTTGGAACTGAGGAGCCACTCCTTTATAGCCAATCAGTTTAAAATACAACAACCCAGCTGTGATTTGGTCTCTGTTATCACTTAGCTGGCTAAAGTTTTTTGGTAGGTTAGCTGCAGCTTGTTTTAGCTTCGCCCATTCTGCAGGATCCACTCCCTTCGGTATTTTACCAGCATAAAATTGTTTTACATCTGTAAACGCAGGAGCTTCTATTTGTAAAGCGCCTTTAGCTGGGCCTTTTGTAAAGTCTACACCGCCAAAATTAGACTCAATAGCTAATAACGAAAGTGCTTTACCTTCAGGAACACCAAGGAGTCTAGCTTGTTCTACAGTCATCTGCGACTGAAGGTTTCTAAATCTACCGTTATCAATAGCTGTTACTGCATTATTCACAAATTTATTTCGTACCGAACCTGCACCTGCTTGTATTTCAGCAGTTGAATCTTCAGACACTAGTTCTGTGTTTACAATTCCTTTCGCACGACCTTTAGTAAACGCATCTGTTAAAGCAAAGTTAGGTTTGCCATACGTGTCTACAAGTTGGAAACTACTACCATCGCCCGCAACATCTTTGATGTCATACTCAACACCATTATGGACAACAATTTTACCGCCATTTTTATCTATAATTTTCCAAGGTAGTCCGTTGACATGGAGATCAACCTTTTCTTCTTCCGAAGTATCAGTTTTTTGTGTAGTACCTTGAGGAAATAAACTTGATAGATCAGGAGCTACAAACTCTGGCATAGGTATTTGGTTTTGTGACGCATCACCTTTTTGGTCTGCTGGCACAAGAACTGTTTTACTAGTATCTAAACCTGCAGTAGGAGTATCTCCTGTGTTGAAGGTTCCGTCAGGAGGCCCCAATCTTGGTTGCATATCGCCAGCGCCAGGGATAGGAGTAAAAGTAAACTCTTCCTGAGTAGTTGGCGGAGTAGCCAATCCTGTATCAATACGGTCTCCAAATGCGTTTATATCATACGCAGGAACAGCACGGTTCATTTCCATTTTACGGAAATTTTCTTCACGATTCAGACGCTGGTTCTCAAGCCCAGCCCGTCTTCGTGTCATATAATCCTGCGCACCCTGAGTGAAGCCGCTTTGTGCGTTAGCATCTACGGGTAAGGCAGAGGCCAGAAAATCTAGTAGTGCCATGTTTACCCCCTAAGAATAGAATGAACCGAATGCGTCTCTTAGCCCTGCACGATAATCATCATTACCATCTCCACTTGCTAGTCCAAATGAACCAAACATCTGGTTAACACCCTTTTGAGCGTTTGACTTTTTCTGGGCCAGATTGGCGTACGTCTGCTGAAGACCAGTTAGTGCAGAACTATAGCTACCACCCGATGACGGATACGCAGCTGAGGCTTTGTTTAGATAATTAGCTTGCTGATTAAGACCTTGGATCATGCCCCTGTCGTAAGCTGAGCCTGTATTGGCAGCAGTACCGAGATCAAACCGTCTTTCTTCTGCAGCTCTCAATGCGCTGTTACTTGGATTAATCTTGCGTAACGCATCACGCTTGGCTAGTCCTGCTCTTGATGCAGCTTTGCCATAAGCCTGTCTGGCAATCTGCTGTGGGTCAAAATCATCACCTAGCTTTAAAAACTTTTTAGCTTGCGACATAGCAAAGTCATAAGCCTTTTTGTCTTTGGCTTTAAGCTCTTCCATCTGCTGCTTTTGCATTGCTAGAAGTTCTTTTTCTTCGTCAGACATTTTGCCTACGCCCATAATCTCAGCACCAATTAGGTTAATACCCGCCTGAATAGACACATCTGCTAACTTAGTTGGGTCAGTAAACCTAGAAGCAATCTCTGAACCTGTTCGAGATAGAAGACTAGCTTGGTTTGTAGATTGTGAACCTAGGTTTTGTAATGTTGTGTTGTTCGCCATA
>MDTG01240945.1_pt1 | contig 22258 bp, 37 predicted proteins | sample 811421 | NCBI WGS metagenome assembly MDTG01 (sample SAMN05326645, study PRJNA326480) | marine metagenome | isolation source: seawater | place: Pacific Ocean: South East | collected 2011
TGGCTTGTGTGTTTCAATGGTCTTTTCAGCTCCTAACACAACTGGGAATTCATGTCCTTCAGTGTCCACCTTGATTATATCCACATCTTCAAATGCAAAAGAGTCTAATGTTTTTAAAGTGATTGTTTCCTTGTGTGGTTCCACAACATGCTTTCTTTCTTTTCCTGATGGAAGTGGCACATCTGAATTATCAATATGGTTGTGGCCTGCATTGTCTTTTTTAATGATTATATCTGTGGTGCCTTCTTCAGTTGATAAAGCACAATTATGTGTGTGTATTTCACCATTTACTACACATGATGACCAACCTGTGGCTCTACTTCCATTAGCATGCCAACCTTTGGTCATGTCTGCTTCTGTTTGTGCTTGAGCCAATGCAATATTTTTGAGAGCCATATTATAAGTTTGTTTTGTAGGTTCAAATCCATGCACAGTCTTTGCCCATGTGGCATATTCTATTGTGTTCATTGCAATGTTCATGCCCACATCCAATATTGTTCTTGGATTAGGCACAAGACGTCTTAACTGCAATAAGTTTTGTTTTTGATATGGGCCTGCTCCAGCGATCCTTTGCTGATAGAATGAATCATTTTTGTAGATCCAAAACTGCCTGCCTATTGTGTTAGTAACAAGTTCTTCTTCAAACATGTACACTAAGTTTATATAAATTCATCAAAAGTGTCAATAGATTTTTGGATTTGATCACTTTGATCTAAAAGTTTGTCCATGTCCCAAGCACCACAGCCAATTGATCTGATTTTGCGATTAGGAAATGCTTTTTGTACTTTTGCATACATTTTTTCAAACATGCCGTCTTGTGCAAAAAAAGTTTGACACTGATCTAAATTATCGAAAATTTTCAATTCATATCGTGGAGTAAAAACTTCTCCTTGCGGAGAATACATAATGGCTGTAACCATATACACTATCAAAGATGCTTGGATGATCAATTAGCGCCTACGTGTGTTGCCCCCATGGATTTGCCATCTCTAGCAATTTTGTTCATTTTCATGATTACATCGTTGAAGTAGCCTTGTCTACGTCCTCCTGATATACTTGTCATACCACCTGGAGTTTTGTCTACTTCCGGTTCCTGTTGAGGTGTTAGTTTGCCAATATTCTTTTGTAGCCATTGTGTGGCCCTTGCAATGAATTCATCTATAGGAATACTGCCGGCATACACATCATAACCTAATACATCAAACACTTCTCCTGCGTTATGATTCGAAAGATTAAGATCATGTTGTGGATTATATTTTGGATTCATAAAATCTTTTGGATCGCCATCAAAGTCAGTTTTGTAAACTTGATCACTGTATTGATCCTCATCGCCAGTCACCATGCTAAAATAATTTTCTCCAGGATTTTTTTTATACGCATGGAAGCTCATTGTCTCTGATATTTTGTTGATTTCATTGTACCGCATTATAAACTTTTTTTCAATTGCTGTATAGTGTTATTTACCGAGCCATTTGTATGCTGTATTCCAATCCCGCCTGCACTTCTCCACTGCTTAATATTATAACCGAAGTCGTCTATGAGTATGTTTTGAGTACCATCAGGTTGTTTTGCATATGATCCTTTGTTTCCAGTGGCTGGCATTATGATTACTTCATTTGGTTGCAATTGTAAATTTGTTTGCACCCATTGTCTTTTTTGTGTAACAACATCTTTGTCACCTGCTAAAGCTTTAGAAAGTATTTTATATTCACCTCCAAACAGTGTGGTTACTGCTTGTAATAATTTAGGCACATCTGATAGCACATCTAAGTTAATCCAAAAATCTTTTTTATTTGCAATTTGTTTTAAAACAGCACTAATGGTATCTTTAGATGCATCTTTCCATGATGAAACTCCTGCCATGCTGTTAAATGGTGTATAGAAATCAGCAAGTACTCCATCCATATCCAAGTACAAAATGGGCCTTTTTTCAGTGGTTTCTAGTTCGTACAACTCCATACTATAAACAGTGCTCCAGCATTTTAAGTTTAGATTTTTTGTTTAGTTGCCCAGTATAATCATGATATTTTGCTGTGTCATAATCATATTTGCAAAAATGTTTCAAATTGTTTTGCAGTGCATTTTTTAACAAATTGTTTACAAAATTTTTGTTTTCAATGTGTTCCAAAAATATTTGGTTATGTCCAGTCAAACCTACTTTAAATTTTGAATGATTAATAAAATGTTTTGTGGCATTTTGTACCCCAACAAAGTCAGGATTAAAATAATCATCAACTAAAATAATCGTATTAGCACTTGATCTTGACTCTGCATACATAAGATCTTCAATGCAACTATCATAAGAATGATCTCCGTCAACATGGATAAAATCATAGATATTTTTTTCTTTGGTTTTATCTTTAGCATGAATTAGTCGCACGTTTTTGAATTTGTTATCTTTAAGTTGCTTTGGAAATTTAACATCCACGCCACTTGTATGTTTGCTATGATGATCTATAAAAACCAATGTTTCGCCATACAGCACTCCTATTTCTAAACTTTTATCTGGACAAAATTTTTCTAAAAAAGCATTAAGAACAACCACATCAATAAATGTTTTAGATTTGTATCGGTGGCTTCGGAAAATGTCTAGGATCATTTTATTAGCCTTAGAGCTCGCATCATTTTGCCTAAGGTTTTTTTGTTGACATCTTTGGTGGTGTTTTGTTTGGTGATTATTCCTACTCCGGCTGCCTCTTCTGGATTGCGTTGTGTGACTGGTGGTACTTTTGACCTTTGTTTATCCTTAGGATCAGTTTCTCTGGCTCCTTTGGCTTTGGCTGCCTTGGTCAATTTACCTTTGACTAGATTGCCTGTCTTTGTAAAGTAAGTGCCGCGTGGCGCTTCTTTGGTTTCTATTTGTTTGATGTAATCCTTGATGGTTTCTTTGACTCCCATGCCTTGCCTTACAGCATCATAAATTTTTCTTTTGGTATCCTCCGTGCCTGCAAACATTGTTGCAAAACCATCAAAGTCTCCTTGCACTGCGGCTTCACGTGCCTTGGATGCTGACACTCCTTCTAAGGTATCTGCATCTGGATCCCTTTCACCTGCGGACATCACGTTAATAGTATCAAAATTATATTCCTTGCCATTGTATTTGTTTAACAAATCTTCAAATGCTTTGACTCTATCAGAGCCAGCAACCATAGTAACATTTTTATGGCCTGCTGTTTCTAAAAATTTCATTACATCAATTATTGTCCTTATGTTAGGATCATTAATAATTCTATCAGCCATAGCAGGAAATTGTGCATCCATAAAATTGATTTTTTGTTGCTTTGCTAATGGATTCTTTTTTGAATCTTGTGTTGGAGACACAAACACAAAATGCACATCGCTGACTAATGCAAGTTTGTCATATAATTTTTTGTGCCCTATGGTTGGTGGATTGAATCGACCAAATATGAACGCCGCTGTGCTATGTTCGACTTCTGTGATTTTCATCGTCAATCATCTCTTTGTAGACGTCAATGGCCACTTGTTTCTTTACTTCAGGCGTAATCATAGTGTATGGCATCTTGTTTTCTTTGGCAAACTTCATGCATACATTGTCTACAAGTTCCTGCACTCTGGTGTAATTACGTGGATTTTGTCTCATATATTGTTCAGTTGGTATAAAATGGCGTCTGTACATATCGTCGTTATTAAACATATACATAACAATTGCTTGGCCTAATGATTCATCATGCATGATATAATATTTATTAGAATAATTTTTCTAATAACCAAATATACACCGGTGTGGTGAAACTTAATGACCAAGTACCATTTGTGTATAATCCTCCCGGTGATATTGTAATATTATTATTAATGTCAGTGTGTTTGCTCTCAGTAGCCATAATCTGGCCAAAATCGAAATCATCAATTAATAATTTTTTTATTTTTATATAGGAATCTTCTAATATATTTTCATGTTCATCCACCGTTGTTGATGTATTGTTTTTATTAGACACACTTAATGTAAGTGCATGATCACCAGGCTCTACGGCTATTTCCTTATCAATAGTTGTGTGTTTTGCCCCAGATACATCAATATGAAGTGTTCGATCATCCATTTTAACAACAAGATCTAATGGATGATCAATCCATACATGTTCATATTCCAAATGTAAGAGAATTTTATTTTTGTTTGTAGACGAATTCATATCCAGCCATGTTGCCAACATATGTATCTGCTTTTGTCTTTTTAAGTGTTAGTCTAAGATCTCCTGGCTGTGCTGAAACTGTAAGCCATCCTTCAGAATGTTCGACAACTTTAGCATCGACTAATTTTCCATTATCAGTGCAATGCAGTTTAATATTTTCCATAGTATTATTTTATTGTATAAATTTTTTTTGTCAATTATTTTTTGACATATCCAACTGTATCTCTGCAGATATCTTTTTCAGGAAATTCCGCCCAATATAATTCATAAGCAATAGTATCTTCTAATACTTCGAATTGATGCAATAGGCCTGGCTTAACTTTTGTATACATTCCGTCAGTCAGTATAGTTTCATCGCACAATTCATAATCTTTTTGCCAAACCCGTATTAAAAGTTTGCCTTTTTCAACAAAAAAACCATTCCATTTATATTCGTGTAAATGTTTTGAACACACACCACCTTTTGTGGTTACAATCCTATGGAACTCTAAAACTCCATTGCGTTCTACTAATTCAGTGGTGCCCCACACTTTTCCAGCAATCATGTAATTAATTATATTAGCGTTTAAAAATTAAGTTGGATTTTGGTTACTGATCCAGTTTCTACAGTGGTTACTGATCTTAGCCATACAAAGTTACCAGTAAAATTTTTATATTGGGTAGATACCACACTTGATCCATCACCAACGGATGTTCCATCGATATCAAACCAATCAACGGAATTGTCTGGATTGGTTGCTAATGATCCTTGCATTTTAATTGTTCCTACAAAATCGGAAGATGTTATGTAAGCGACTGTATGCAATCCATCAGCATTACCATAGTATCCGTCCGCTTTTACTTTATCAGATATAGTTGATGCAGTGGAATCATCAGCGTTGACTTGTGATTGGACAATTGTTGATACTGTTGGCATGCTTATATTTATTGCATCTCAGGATACAGTCTATGTATTGTTGCTTCGTCCATTCCATTCAATTGATGCACTTTGGATGCAACAATAATATATTCGTGAAGATTTTCGGGATCACAGCCTTTTATATACATGGTTCCTTTTGGTGTTTTTGCACAATCTTCATATAACAAGTCCTTGGTCACCACCACTGGTTGTCCGCCCATTCCAGGGGCATTAATTGTTGCATTGACCATACAGTTGTTGGTTACATAATTCTTTTCAATCATATATTCAATTGTTTTTGATTTCATCTATTCTCCTATGATATATTCATCCTTGTCTTTGTCAAATGATATTGTAACTTTCACATCGCTTAATGATTCGAATAATATTTTTTTAGACAATGGGAGTTTTATCCTTGTGTTGATTACACGTTGGAGTGGCCTTGCTCCCATCTTAGGATCAAATCCTTCTTCAAGCAGTTGTGTTTTTGCAGTCCTATCTAATACGATGGATATTCCTTTGTCACTAATTTGTTCAGATAGTTGTTTTATAAATTTATCAACTATGCTTGTCATAACGTCTTTAGGAAGCATTTGGAATCTCAACACAGCATCAAGCCTGTTTCTGAACTCCGGAGAAAAGTAATTGTTGATATCAACTTCACCGTCATGTGTGCCGTTTTCCATAAATCCAAGTGTATTGGCTTGCATGTCTTCTGCGCCTAGATTAGAAGTCATTAATATCACTGAATTATTAAGTTTAACTTTTTTTCCGTTGGAGGCTGTAATCACTGCATCATCCATTGCTTGTAGTAATATTGTCATTACATCCTTGTGTGCCTTTTCCACTTCGTCAAATAAAATTATGGCATTAGGATGTTTTTCAAGTTCGTTGATTAGTTGTCCGGAGCCTGTTGTGCCATCATCATAACCAACATACCCAGGAGGTGCCCCAATAAGTTTAGCCACTGCGTGTTTTTCTTGATATTCAGACATGTCAAATTTTATCAAAGGAATATGCATTCCATCTGCAAGCTGTCTTGCTGTTTCAGTTTTTCCACAACCTGTAGGCCCGACACACAAAAAAGATCCTATCGGTTTATTTTCTTGTTTTAGACCTGCCTGTGCAACAAGCACAGTATCAACCATTTTATCAATAACTTCATCTTGTCCGAAAACTTGTTTTTTAATGGACGCATTTAAATTTTCAAGTGATTTAGTTTTTGTTTGCACGATTGACTCAAATTTTACGCCAGATATTTTTGAGACTTGTTCTTGCACATCTTTTGTTTCTACGTCCTTGAATGCATCAAATATTTTTGCTTTTGCACAGGCTCGATCTAAAACGTCTATTGATTTATCAGGAAGTTGTCTGTCAGTAATATACTTTATACTATAATCAACAGATGATTCTACTGCAGAGTCTGTAATTTTTACGTTATGATATTTTTCAAATCCTGCTTTGAGTCCCTGCATTATTTTTTTAGCGTGTTCTACAGTAGGTTCTTCTATGTTGACTTTTGCAAACCTACGCATTAATGCACGGTCTTTTTCAAAGTGTTTTCGGTATTCTTCCCAAGTTGTTGAAGCAATAACTTTCAAGTCACCTCTTGCCAAATGTGGCTTTAACAAATTTGCTAAGTCAACGCCGCCTTGTCCCCCAGCGCCAGCGCCATGCATCATGTGTGCTTCATCTATAAACATAATTGCTTTATTGTTTTTTTCTAAAACATTTAACAAAACTTTAAGCCTTTCTTCAAAGTCACCCCTGTATTTTGATCCAGCGATTAAGGATCCAACGTCAACAGAATATATAACGTGATCTTTGATTACCTCTGGTACTTTGTTCTCAACAATCATATGGGCAAGTCCTTCAGCAACAGCAGTTTTACCTACGCCAGGATCTCCAATCATAATTACATTGTTTTTAATTTTTCTGCCTAACACAAGTGTAATTTCATCAACAACATCTTGCCTACCTATGCACTGAAACGTTTTTTGTTGTTTTGCTTGTTCATTAAGGTTAACAGTGTATTGTTTTAATATTTTGGCCGCTTGTTTAGAAGATACTTTGTGCTCTTCACCAGCATCTATCCCAACATCTGTCATATGATCAACAACTATTTTTTTTGGTAACCCGTTGTTCATCAAGTAGTAGTATGCGTATGATTCTTTTTCTGAGTACATTGCACTTAACAGATGAAATGTGTTTACTGATTCTTGACCTTGGAAAATTGCTGTTGTGAATGCACGATTAACACATCTTTCCGTTGCTTGTGTTCTTTTAGGGTAAACATCTTCATTAACTTTTATATCATTCATCTTGTTTGCAATATGATTTTCTATATCTTTAATAAGTTGTTGTGCTTTGATTGTGGGTTTATCCTTCATCATTTCAACTATTTCTGTCTGTACTAATAGAACTAATAATAAATGCTCTAGCGTAACATATTCATGATTGTGTTTTCTTGCAATTTTTATGGCTTCATCAAATAGGCCTTTTAATCTATCATCTGCTTGTATCATTTACTTTTTTTTGTTTCTCCCTTGCTCTACTAAGTTTAAATTTGCTAACATGGTCAACAAACAGGACTCCATTGAGGTGATCAATTTCATGTTGTATACATTGTGCCCATATACCACCAAATTTGTCAACCTGTTCATTTAATTTTTCATCTAGCCAAGATACTAAAATATGTTTTGGTCTTGACACTGTAAAAAATAAATTTGGAAAAGATAAACAGCCTTCTTCCAGTAATTGTTTTTCCTTTGACTTTTCAATTATTTTTGGATTTATGAAAGTTTTAGCATCATAATTTAGAACAAACATTTTAATGCCAACATTAACTTGATTGGCAGCTAGTCCTATTCCGTTGGCAGATATCATTGTTCTGTGCATTAGTGCTGATATTTTGTCCCATTCCAAATCCTGTTTTATATCTGTGACATCCATGACATGCCGTAAGACAGGATTGCCTTCAAGGTTAAGTTTAAGAATACTTTTTGGCGATTCTTGTGATGTCATCTCGATCCTCTTTTGTTAAATTTTTTGGTATAGATACGTTAATTTTTATATAATAATCTCCTACTCTGCCTGCTGTATTATGAAGTCCATGTTCGGGAATCTTCATTACATTTCCTGGTTGTGTTCCCTGCGGCACTTTGACAGTTAAAGTTTTTCCGTCGATGGTAGGCATCTGCACACTCGTTCCATTAATAGCGTTCCATACAGATACAGAAGTTTCGGCGTACAAGTTAAGTCCGTCACGTGAAAATGTAGAGTGTGGTTTGATATAAATCTTACACATCAAATCTCCAGATGGAGATGACTTATTTGTAGTCATACCCAGTCCCCGATATCTAATGCTTTGTCCATGCCCAATGCCAGGTGGAATTTTTATTTGGATGTCTTTGTTGATTTGGTCTATATGGACATTTTTTGTTGTGCCATTATACACATCTTCCAATGTTGCTTCTAAGGCAATCGATATGTTTTTGTTTGGAGATTGCCTCTTATATCCTCTTCTTTGTCCAAATTCTTGACCAAAAAATTGTGTAAAGATATCCTGCATTTCAAATGGATCACCTTGGTTGAATTGGAAGTTAAATCCATCACCACCAAATCTTTTTGATGTTTCATACTGTTGGCGTTTTTCCTGCGTCTTAATTTTATCATATGCTTCGTTGATCTCTTTAAATTTGTTTTCGTCCCCGCCCCGATCAGGATGGTATTGCACTGCAAGTTTTCTAAATGCTTGTTTTATATCTTGGTCAGATGCTGATTGCCCGACTCCTAACACAGTGTAAGGATCCATGTCCATAGTATATTATATAATGTTTAGTTGTCAAATGACAAGTCTATTTGTCTTTTTTGGAGGTACCAGTGTAAAGTCCAAACCAAGCCGCGCCAGCACCCACAACTATACTAATGAGTCCTGACTGTTCCATAGTTGGTGATGGTAAAGCCATGTACCAAAGGACACATTTGTATAATAAAACAATGTAAACAGTAAGGAATAATCTTGGAAAAATTCTCCAAGCATCAACTGCCTTTGCTAAATGTATTAACCATTGGAATGGATTTTTATTTGAATCTGTGGTAGATGTGTCAACTTCTAAGTCAATTTGAATTGTTTTTTTTACGTCTGCCATCTTTGGTATTTAGTGCTCGCATGTTAAAAGCACACACATATCTATCATCACTGCCATTTTCTACATAATGTTTTAGCCATCCAGGAAAAATTATATAGGTGCCCTCTGTTGGAGCATGTGAATACTTGCATTCGGGAAATACAGTAGGTGAACTTTTATTAGGAGATTGTATGTAAGCAACTCCACTCCACAGAGCAGGATAGTGGCTGTGTTTTATAGCACGGTCAGTTTTTGTATAATGTGCCCCCCAACATTCTGTGACAGTAATGTTGTGAACAGTCCTATATGCTTTTCTTTGATAAGTTTCAACGTGACATTTGACATGTTCTGCAATTTTTTTAAAATATAAATCATGTTCATGCATGTGCCAAGTAGTCATTTTACATTTTAAATTGGTTTTGTGTTTTTGCACATCAGCAGACCTATCGATTGACTCTATCACATGTTTCTTAATATTATCGAAATCAGGAATCTTTCCTGTGAGTATTTTGATTTTACTAACCAAGGGCAAAGATATTGTCATTTAACTTACATTAAATGCAAAAATATATCTGTTGTTACTTCCATGTTCAACACTGTGTTTTAACCATCCAGGAAACACAACATACGTGCCTTCATCTGCAGGATGGCGATAGTCACAATCTGGAAAGTAAGTTGGACTTGCTGTGCCTTCTGATTTGACGTAAATTATTCCACTCCATAACGCAGGATAATGATCATGCGCCAATGCGTGATTGTCGTTTTTGTAATGGGCAGCCCAGAATTGATCTATGGTCAATGGGTGTGGTTTGTTATAATTATTTGGTTGGAACCGATATAGTTCATTAATAATGTGCGTAGCTAAATTAGAAACACTTGAATAATTTTTATGAAGTTTATACCATGTCATTTTTCCTTTGACTGGTGTTCGATTCTCTTGGAAATCTGGTAGACTATCAATGAGTGTTACTAAGTCTTGTTGACTGGATTTGAAATCAGGTATTTGGCCTGTTAAAAATTTTATCTCACCTTTATATGGTATAGACAGACTCATCTAAACATTATTTCTCTAGTTTTTCTAGTCTACGCTCGAGTTCGTCTATCTTTTTGGTAACATATGGATATTTTTTACGCCAAGCATCTGTAGGTTGTTGTAACCATGTCCATCCCCAACGTTCAACAAGGTAATCTACTGCTGTATCAAATTTTGCATACAGCCAAAGTCCTATGCGTGTTGATTTGAAATAAGTGGAAAAAGCAAGACCAAACAACGAACCAACCAATGCTGTGTATATCCACAGACGATCGGCAGCCATTCTTTCTATCATTTCCCACATGTCAATATTTATAGTCTGAAAGTTCTCTGTGTATTTGAGTTTGCCAGTAATCTTTATTGCTTAATAGAAACTGATTCCTAAGCACCCTTGCAGGTAATAAATTTTTTATTCTTTCTGGATATCTTTCATACAATAGTCTTTCACACTGCTCAACAATTAGGTTTAATCTTTGTTTATTATCCAACACTGTATCATAACTATGATCAACGATATCATCATAAACGTCTATCCCCCAACTCTTAAGTAAAGCAATACTACCAGGCACACCTATCACAATAGGAATACAACCATAAAAAATACTCCATAAAGTTTTCTCTGTAACATGTGTAATATTACTTGTATAGTAATCAGTTTCAGTAACCAAAGCCAACAGTGTATTTTGATAAAGTTGTTGTAAGTTTGCATCTTGGTCAAAACTTCCTACATTCTGATCAAGAAACTTAGGAGTTTGAATAATACTTGATTCAATAGATTGTCTATAACTCCATTTTGTTTTTTCTAAAATGCCACGTGTTTGTAGTTGTTCTATAAATTCCTGCCTATGTGGTTTATGCGTGTTGTTGAGGCAAACAAATGTGTAGTTTAATTCACTGTGCCAATGGGGAATCTTTAAATTATTTTTTGCAAGATAATGAAAAATGTAGAAAGGTGCTTTGATGTGTTTAATATTAAACATTTGGAAATAATGTTCATCATATGTATTATCCAGCACTACTGCATTTTGTTTGCAATTATAGGTTTCTAAAAAATAATTTAACTTCTCGATATTGTTTAAATTATTGTCATGCAGATGTTCACAAGACTTATCAATTAAAATAACTTTGTCTTTTGGAATACTTTCAAAATTTTCAACAAGTTTTTCATAATTATTGTAGAAGTTATTGTCGTAATCTATTATGTAAGAATCAGTAAATTTAGTGCCTGCTATTAATGGCCACAGTCTATGTAACTCATTTTGCATCAACAGGATCATCTGGTTCGTAGTATTCGCGATATTGATCAAGTGTCAATTTTTGTTTGATCATGTATGCACGGATCTGTGCAAAATTTACTGCTAATATTTCATAGTCATCATCAGATAGTCCAAACAGCACTGGATCAATATTTTGTTCTTTTAGTTTAGTGAACACTTCTTCTGCATTTTCGGATGTAATTATAATCCAATTAAGATCTTGTATTCTTGGTGATTCTGGATCGGGCAGATCTAATTTTGCTCTGGGCACTTCCTTTTTGAAGATTTCAATTTCCTGTACTTTACTGCAACTACTCAGCAGGAACGTAGTTAGGGTTAGCCAAACTAGGACATTCAGAATTGATTTCACTCGGCGTAACTGCATTTATTTCCTCCTCCTTTAGTTCTGCACCCATGGCAATTTCTACACAACGCAGTGCATTGTCTGAGGCACGATTAATTACTCGTTCGACTGATTCAGGTCTATTCACAGCAAGATCACCTATGTCACGTTTTTTGCCTGATGCATTTGTTTTGTTAAACTTGTCATCTAAATTTTGTAGTTCTCTTTGAAGAATATCACGAGTGTCTTGCAATTTTTTGTTGGCAGCCATGATGGTTTCAAAGTCTGCTTTTTGTTGTTGAATCACTTTCTGCTGTGATGCAACTGCTTCTTCCAGTTTGATTTGATTTGCTTTGAGTATGGCATTGTCTGACCTAAGTTTCATTACATAAAGTCCTGCACCCGCCAGTGAACTGACCAGGATGCCTACCATCACAAGTTTAAAAGTTCCGAACATGTTATATCATTGATAGAGCCATTTCAGTAGTTTCAGTAACTCGTCTTGTCCATCCTCTACCAAATGTATCAAATGTTGCTAGGCTCTCATAATATTTTTGTCTTTCTGCTTGATAATTTTCAATCGTTCCTTTGACACCATGTTTAGACACATATGCATCCAGCGTTTTCAACGTGTTGGGTCCTATGCCACCATCAGCGACTGTACCAATCAATGTTTGCAGATATTTGGCAGCTCTACCCGTTCCTGCATTGACCCCAAAGTCAAATACACAAAGATCAAGTCCTGCAGGTATCTGATCTGCTTTAATCCTGTCCCAATAATTTTTTTTATAAATTGGCTCTACATCTTCTCTAGTCAGGTCCTTCATGTTTTTCGTCCCACCAAAGTCTTCGTATACTCTTTTTGTTACACCAAGATTAGTTTCGCCACCAGGATCTTTTGGATGGTTTACATATCCTCCTTCATGATGAAGTATTGCTTCTAATGATTTAATCCAGTTTAGTGATGACATTACAACTCCTTTATTTTTGCCAAAATTGATTTGGATCCTTTTGTAATTTTAAATAGATCATCAACTTTGACTACAGAATATCCGCCGCCCAACCAGTGGTTAAGATATGAAGATTGTTCGCTGGATTCTCTATCAATTTTGTAAGTTCCTTGTACATCATTGTCAAAGGCTTCAACGATCATTTCATGTTTAGTAAAAGCTTTTTTTAACACAATGTTTTTCCCGTTTATTCTTTTATGAATTATTGATGCAGATTCGAAAAATTTTGCTATATCTTCTTCGACTTTGTCGTCGGTAAGAAAAGTATATTGAGATGAAGAAGTAGGAACGATAGTTGTAAGATTTTGTTCGCTAAGTTTAAATTGTTTTTCATTTTTGAAAAATGAAAATTTCCATGGTAATATCCCTGTAACTTGTTCTATGTCTCTAACTAATTCCATTACATTTTTAGGAAGTTGTTCATTCCTTTCTATTTCAACAAACACATCATAACGTTTATCAAGGTTTTTTGCTGGTGAATTATCCGCGTCTAAAACAAACTTTGACCCAGTTTCAATAAAATGCACTAAATCTTCTGCAACGGATTTGTTATCAGTTTGAAACTTTATGACAGACACATCTTCATCTTTTCCAAGTTTTGCTTTGAAATTGTCAATAGTTATTAATTCACTGACATGATTTTGCATCTCTAAATTTTTTATTGATTTCATAGTTCTGCCGCGTCTTGTGGAGATTGATCAATTGCAATCCCTGTTACTGATTTTGTAATTTGCGCCTCAGCATTAAAATCTTCAATGATTTGATTAGGCAAAGTAATCTTAACTAGCCATACAGGCACTTCATCTAATTTTGCTTTTTTTGTTCCTGGCCTATAGTCTGAGTATGATTCAATTTTTCTTGGCACCATTTTGATATCACGTTTGTATTCTACTTTGCCACCAATGTTAAGTAATCTTTTGCCGGCATCTGGATCAGGCATGTTACTTTGTTCCCACATAAATGTCATTGTTGTATCGTACTTGTTAACATGTGGGCCGTCAACAAGTTCACCTAAGGACCAATTTTTGTACGAATACATATTGACATCATCCATTACTTTTTCCATGTTTACCACTGTTTTAACAATGGCGTCTGATGCATATATTTTTTTTATATTTCGGATAATCTCTAACGTATCAATCATGATAAACTATTTATTGTCTACGCAATGCACCATACTTTTTTTATTATAAGCATACATATCATAAATTTGTTCTCTTTAAATATTTGTATATGCAGTCGCATATTAAACTAACAATCGGAGTATATTATGAAACACAAAACTGTCTTATCTTTTGACGATCTTCGTGACGATTTTTCACGTTTCGAAGTTAAACCAAGATCGCCTAATCAACACAAATATTGGCAGATGCTTAAGGATAATAGGAGATCTATTGTTATAGCACATGGACCAGCTGGATGTGGCAAAACCCTACTTGCAACGCAAAACGGAATAGATCTATTAAAACTGCAAAAGATAGAAAAGATAGTTATTACTAGACCAGTTGTTGGCGCAGATGAGGATATTGGATTTTTGCCTGGGACACTTCAACGCAAAATGGAACCTTGGACAAGGCCTTTGATAGACATATTTCATAAAAACTACACAGTAAACCGTGTTGGAAAAATGATTAGAGAAGAGCAGATAGAGATAGCACCATTGGCATTCATGCGTGGTAGAACGTTTGAAAACGCATATATTATAGCAGATGAAATGCAAAACACCACAGTAAACCAATTTAAAATGTTGTTGACCAGAATCGGCGAAGGTTCAAAACTTGTAATCACTGGTGACTTAGATCAAACCGATCGAGGCAAAGGAAATGGCATGGCACATTTTTTACATAAATTATGGCGTAACCATGCAAGACACATATCTAATGTTCAGTTGTTTGGTGAGGATATTGTTAGACATCAAGCTGTGACTGAAGCCTTAAAAATTTATGAAGAAGCTTGATTACGTATCCGTGACAATTTGATAAGTGTTGCAGATAAGTTTATTTCGGCTTCTGCAACAAACGAATGATCAACTATGCCTTGCTTAATTACAAGTGTGGCTTCATCCTGTTGTTCATCTGTGTCGCCGAATATTTCTATGTTGTCATACATCCATCTGTAGATGTCTTCCATTTCTTCTGGGCGTGCCTGTGAACACAACAGTTTTCTTGCTTCTGTGATTTTTCCCTGTTTGAACAGTTCAACCATTTCAATGCGATAGTCCTGTTCGCCAACATCTGCTGTGTTTGGCGCTTGTAGACTGCCTTCTGCCGAATTCATTTGCAGTGTGTTGATGCACTTTCTTAGATCAGGATATGTGGCTTTGACATATGTGTCCAGTGTATCTAATTCAAAATCAATGCCTTCGCCCACCAGTATTTCTGCCGCACGAGCAGTGAACTCTGTCTTGTCTATTTTTTCAATGTGAAAGCCTTGGCATCTTGAATGCAGTGCAGGAATAACTCTGTTGGGATAGTTGCAAGTCAATATAAACCTTGCTGATTGATGATACATCTCCATCACTCCTCGCAGTGCCGCTTGTCCATTGGGCGAGATGTAGTCTGCTTCATCTAACAACACAACTTTAAAATCACCAAAAGGCATTGTTTGCACAAAGTTTGTTATTTTGTCACGGATAACATCTACACTATTTTCTCTTGATGCATTTATTTCAAGTATGTCAGTTGATTCAACTTCTAATAAATTTAGTAAAATTTTTGCCAGTGTTGTTTTGCCAACTCCAGGAGCTCCTGAAAATAACAAATGTGGTATAGATTTTGATACTACCCACTGTTCAACTTGTTTTTTTTGTGCATCATCACGGAACACATATCCTTGCAGTGTGTTCGGCCTGTGTTTTTCAACCCAAAGTGTATTCATGTCATTAGTATAACAGTTTTAATAAAATTTGTCTATTGATTATTATTTGTATGGAGCAGTAATTGTATTAACATCCGGTTCAGTTTCGCTGATTAATAAAATATCATTTTCATCAACCATCCTTACATCAACATCTGTGTCGCCTTGATCAAGCATTACTTGCCTTGTCCATCGCCCGTGTGCTATAAGCACCCATTGACCAATTTCAACATCTTTTTGTTGAGGACCAACTGCATATACTTTTGCCCATCTAGGCCTAGTGCCTGCGGCAGTTCCATCATCATCTGGAAGAATAACTCCGCTTTTTGTTTTTAACATGCCAAAGTGCATGTTTGATACTAACACTCTTTTTTTGAGTGGCTTAATTTTTCCTTGTACTCTAGTTGGCATTATTTTTCGTCACGTTTTTTTATTATTTTTCCACCTTTGCCTAGTTCATCACCTCTTGCATTTGTTTTTGTATTTCCTACAGCTATTGATTTTTCATGTTTGGTTCGCATAGCTTCAAAGTCAACAGGTCTTCCTTGCATGGAAAAGTGTACTTTTTTTGGTTGCATTTTTCTTGGCATATATTCTCCTATCTCAAAAATTCCTTGTAGTCCAAATTGTATTTAACAGGGTCAATTTGATGAACATCTAGTAAATGAAGAACTAGACTACTTACTGAAGATCCTCTTCCAACTCCAGTGACTATATCATGTGTTTTACATGTTTGCATTAGATAACACAAAAACTTTAATACATTAACCATGTCTCTTTTTTTGAACTGTTCTAATTCATCAATCAATCTATTTGTATACACACTTGATGTAAAATTTTTAGACACAAGTAATTCTGATAAAAACTTTTCTATATCCATGTTTTTATACTGTGCTGGCATGTTCCATGTACTTGATTTTCTTTCGTGGAATATGTCTGCACTTTCCTGTATATGCTCAGCATCATTTTTAGTAGGTATGTTAAAAAAATTAGCAAATTTATTATATTTTTGTGTTTCTAATATTGGCAAGTTACAACGGCCAATGTTATGTTCAGAGTATATCATGTCAAGTATTTCATTTGCTGTGAACATTACTTGTCCATATTCGTTAGTGTTCATCTGCCACCCTGTATGATTTTAAATTTATCATTATCATCATCTATTGTAAAGCCAAGTCGTTCCCATGTCAAGGCCTCTTTGGTAAAGTTGCAAAATCTTGGACTCTTATCTTTCCACCATGGATCATTCACAGTTGACGATTCCAATAAATCATTCTCGGGACTGCTGTCTGAAATAATAAATCTTAAGTTTTCGCCTTGCCAAGATTCTATTTCTAAAGTATCAACACGTAAAGAATCTCCTATCATTGCATTTAACTTGGTGAACAAACATATACCAACTACTTGATCAACTGGTTTTTCGAAAAAATCAATGGCTAAAGTGTTAAATTTTTCGAATAATTGATATTGGTTATTGTTATCAATGAATAAAGAATTTTGTAATATTTTATTGAAAACATACTTAATTTTTTCGAAAGCAATATGTTGTTGTTTGGAATCCTCAGCGATTGGAGTCATGTGGATACTAACGTCAGTGTCATTAGGCCATAATTTGTTTTGTACGTAAAGTGTATTGGTGAACCTGGTTCGCCAAATTAATCCATCATCTAACATTAATCAGGCTATCAAATTCAGAACTATCAGAGTCATTGTTTTTCTTATCTAGTTTTCTTTGTTCTTGTTCCATTAAAAGTGTATTGTTTATCGCTAATAATTGATCATACAGATTTCGATTCATCATCCTTGCGGCTTGTTGTATTTTCATTGTAACATCTTTTACTTGTGATTCCAACTCCGAATCAGATAATCCTTTAGGATCTAAAGTTGGATGAAACATTTATTATGTGCTTGCAGGATATTCAAGTATGGTGCTAATAAACTTAGTTGTGCCACCATCCACTGAAAACACGTCAAAAACAAAAGTGCCTTTTCTATCAGGAAAAGTTGTACTCATTGTAGATGAATCTAAGTTGGATTCATTAAAACTAGCAACAGTTGGAAAACTTACTCCTGTAAGAGTCACAGTGTGAGTCGATGTGCCTTTTGTAAGGAACACTCTCATAGATGCATGTGTGTTTGTAGAAGCGTCATCTTCTTGTGGAAAATTTGTAAACGTTAATGTTACATCGTTAGATGAAGTCAGTGTTGTAACATTGCCATCTTCAAAATCAAGTGATACTGTGCCGCTAACAGATCCTTTTGCAACAACTTTTTGTCCCCAGTCCTTTAATACAAGTTTTGATTGATCATGACCATTGAAGTCAGCATCAGCATTTGTTGTTGCTCTGTTAGCCTGTAAAGAAGTTATTTCTGTCGATGCAGTGCTTAATTGTGTTTTTATTTGAGAAAAATTGTCTCTAAAACCTTGTGAATCGTTATCTTGTCCCGCTACTGGAAAAGTAGCATCAATATTTGTGGTGGTAATTGAACTTGCCATGTCATACTATTTATTAAACAGTTCTCACTAATTTAGGTTCTTTTGAAATGTGTGTAATGCCATCGGTATTTGCACTTTTACTAAACATTAATTGATAAGCTGGCTCAGATTTTCGATCAAAGGTGACTTCTTCCTGTGTGAATTTGGTGCCATTATTATCAAATGTAGTGTGTTCATCGGCGTCGTCTGCCCCAACCCTTAATGGAAAATTAAGGCCATCAGTAGAAATTATGCTTTCATCAGACTTAACAAGATTAGTATCTGTTGTTGCAGTTATGCTGGTGTCGAAAGTAGTAACAACTCTTTTTCCAAATGTTGTAGGTTGTAGTTTAACGTTTATTGTTGACCCATTAATCGGAGCACTGCTAAAAGATATCTGCGGATTACTAGGACTATCATTGTTGGTACTATACAATTCAGTGTCTGATGATATATGTGGAGTGTCTGTTGTGATATCACCAATCATATTAAAGTCTGTTACTCCTAATCCGTCCACTGTTATAATTAAATGGTTTGGTTTAGTAACTCTATAGGGGGATGTAAAAATTGTGGTTAATCCATCACCTGTATATGTTATTCTTGATAGATCATTGAATGTGGTACCAAGATTGTCATCTATTATTAATCTATCAATGTCAATGTCCAGTTGTTTAGGATCATAATTTATTTCATTTTTTAATCTATACAATGCTTGTGAACCAGCGCCAGGATTTAGATATTTTATTGGCAGTGCCAACCTAAAACCCCGCACAACACTTTGTGGAGTTTGCATCCATAATGGCAGATAATCAAAATTGTTTACTGTTAGGCCTGCTTTTAATTCATTTTGTATGTTAACAACATCATTAGAATAAATTGTGTCCTCCTCAGTGCCAGGAATATTGAGTCCAGCATCTGCTCCAATTTCAAAAGTGTCAGTTCTAAGTTGTATGGTTATATTTTGTAGTCCATGTGATTTAAGTGTGAATGAATCATTAGCGCCACTGTTAGGGTCTATCAATTCACTGTATATAACTTCATAGATTGTGTCACCTGCTTTGTTTTTTGCCAACGCAAGTTTATAATCACCAACACGTAATTTAAAATTATATGAATTGTCTTGTAGTAAATTTTGAATATAAGATAATAGTTTTAAACTTATGCCTGAAAGAATTATAAAACTAGGAATTTTAGTATCAAAATTTGTATCATAAGGTCTATACTGTGTGTCATTAGTAAAAATTTTTGTATTGTTAATTAAAGATTGGAACGATGCAAGCGAAGTATTATCAGGTCTTGGCTTTGCTATCATGTTGCCAATTTTATCTGATGTTTTTCTCACAACATCAATTGAGAATGCTTGATCAGACGTAACATTGCCAAACTGTCCTGTGGCAGTTACCGTAAACACATATGTTTTTTCAAATGAAGTCTTTTTGGAATCGAAAGTTGTGTCTCCTTGATCCATTTCAAAAATTCTTTCGCCACACGTGCCAGAAATTCCCCCATCTGGAAACACAGCAAGTCCAGGTGGCAATCTTCCTTCTTTGTATGCGTAACTTAAAGTTACGTTTGATACTGAACTAGTTGCACCTACTTTAAAGAGACTAACTTTTTTTGGTGATATTGTGCCTAAGTCTATAATCATTATAATACCAACTCCGCAGTTGTTTTTGTCCATGTCACTGTATTAAATGCTTGTCCCGTTATCCTTATAGTCATTTCCTGTGTAGTAAAGTCAATTCCAAAAATTGTAGATGTTTTTGTAGCTTTAACTATAAATGTATAATCAGTAAATGTGTTTCTCGCTGTTGGCACAACGCCGGAGAGTGTTCCAGTGTTAACATCAATAGACATCCCTGGAGGTAAAGATCCTGAATCGATGGAATAGGTTATAGTTGTATCACCATCTTGGCCAAGTGCTTCATCAGGATCAATAACATTTAATTTAACAATCGCATAATCGCCACTTGTTAAAGTTGCAATGATGCCACTCTGTGTAAAATATAATCCTCTTACATCTGAAACATCTGCAGTCAATTCTGTATTATCTGTACTAAATGAAGTTGAACTTGATTTGAACTTGCCTAATCCACGCACATCAAGTTTGAAAATCCTGTCAGCAAAGGTTATTCCATCTGATACTCTGGTGGTAAATTGATATAGTCGATCAATTGACCCACTTCTAATAACTAAATCCCATGCACCATTATCAAACGCAACACCATCTAGTCCAAGTTGTGTTGAATCAAAAGCTTCTTGTGGGATAGGGCTGACAACTCCTGTTATTCTACCAGTGTTGCTCATAGACACACCATCTGGAAGTCCGCCAGAAATAATTTGATAACTCAATGCTGTGGAATCGGAGGTGTCAGCATCCGAAGCTTCAAGTTGTATATCAACATAAGTGCCGTCAAATATTATATCGAGTGTGCCTGATGTTGTTATCCATGTTGGCGCATCCGATCCTTCAACAAACAAAGTAAATGTCCTGTCATTGACATTTGTTCCATCTGATGCTCTCACAACAAATGTTTTCTCAGTCCGAAAACTTACTTCGTTTGGAAATCCAATTATTTTTCCTGCACTTGTTAAATTTAATCCACTTGGTAAAGAGCCAACTAATAATGAAAAAGTTACTGTGTCGCCATCAGAATCTGATGCTGATAACTGTTTTTCATATTCTACACGTTCTTGGATAGTACCAAGCAAGCCAGAAGGAGTTTGCCACTGTGGGATCGCCATTTTGTATATTTATTGATTGTGGTTTATTCAGTTATTTGTGTTTTTTTGCCGTTGACTGTGTAGGATCTGTTGGTGATTTTAGACACATTGCCACCGTTGATTTCGATCCTAAATTCATCTGCTAACAGTGTTCCAGCTGGTTTAGCAACCAAAGTGCATACCGCTGATACTTCACCTATTTGTAATTTAAACTTTTTGGTAGATCTTTGAGAAATAATTCTAGCATGTGTGCCATCTTGTTCTTCGCCTTCGTGTAGTCTATAAGAAGCCACAGCAATACTATCGAAATATTTTTTGTTAAGTCGACCCATGATAACACAGTATACACTACTTGAATATTTTTAAAAAGCTGAAAAATCCTTTTGGTTTTTGCAAAGCTGACATTCTATCTTTTCTAATGTTGGCTTCGTTGACCTGTGACTGCACACCCACACTGTCCATGCGTTTTTTATTGCCATACATTATATTACACTTTGGACACACTAACACCACATCATTGATTCCCATGATCATGTTTGTTGGCTCATGTTTGGCGGCACCATTTACACCGCCTGAACAGGTAACACTGATATCATCAATGTACACAATGTCATTCCAATTCCAATGTGGTGCTGATGATTTGTTAGTGCTGGGCATAAAAATATTTAATTGAAGATGATATGGTGCCCATGTAAAATGAGCACCATGATGTTAGTCGGTTTAGGTAAATGCTGTTGCTAGTGTACCATCAACAAAGTTGATACCGGACACATACCATAGTGCATCAGTGATACAAACATAGTCTATTTTTGTTCCTAGGAATCTACCTTTGGTGTCACCGTCTGCAACCAACTGATGATCATCAGCTGCCGGCATATCTAGTCCAAGTGTTGCACCTGCGTTGGTAGCTACAACGCCACCGAGATTGTCTTTATCAATCGCAATGAGAGCGCCTTGTAGCACATCAGCGGATGAAGCTGCATTAACTGTAAATGTGTTTGATGTCACAGTGGTTCCTAAGTGGAAACTGTAACATAAACCAGCTGTTGCCGCTGGAAGTGTTACCACACAACCTGCTGCCGCATTGATAGTAAAAATACTACCTGACTGTGCGATTGTTGGAGCTAATGTTGCGTCTGTTACTGCCACAACGTTTTGCTTCATGTTTAGTGATAGAGGCACACCACCTGCTGTTGAGCCATCTGAGATAAAGAACTGATTGGTTGAATCATCAAAGAATAAATCTCCGTCTTGACCTGTGTGACTTGCACGAGCCTGTGTTATGACCTTGGCGTGAAATTTACGTGTTGCCATTTTGTTTTCTCCTTATAAGAAGTCCAATGTACGTTTTAGGTACTACGCGGAGGTCCGCATAAGTCTTACA
>MDTG01292647.1_pt1 | contig 22258 bp, 16 predicted proteins | sample 811421 | NCBI WGS metagenome assembly MDTG01 (sample SAMN05326645, study PRJNA326480) | marine metagenome | isolation source: seawater | place: Pacific Ocean: South East | collected 2011
ACTCATAAAAGAATATAAACCCAAGTTTAATATTCTTCTAAGAGATGATAAAACCTATCCATTTATCTATTTTTTAGGTTCGCATGATTTTCCTTCCATTCATTTAAAAAGAAGTAAGCAGGCAATTGATGAAAATTTCTATGGACCATATACGAACGCAAGATTAGTTCGTGATCAAATTAAAGAATTACAAAAAATTTTTAGACTACGTAATTGTTCAAATAGTACGTTCAGTAATCGATCCAGACCTTGCATTGAGTATCAAATGAAGCGTTGCAGTGCGCCATGTGTTAACTTGATAAGCAAGTCTGAATATGCTGAAGATGTATCATCAGCTAAACGATATTTAACTACTGAAAAAAAACATATAAAAAAGATTCTTAAAGAAAAGATGCAACGTCATTCGGAGTTACTCCAGTTTGAGGAGGCTGATAGATATAAAAAAAGACTACATAGTATTATTTCACTTGAAGATGAAGCATCCATCAATGTACACCCACTAGACATTGATATTTGGCATGGTTCTTTTGAGCATAAGACCGGCCTAGCTAAAATATCAGTCAGGAATGGTAAAGTAAGATCTACTAAAACATACCTAATTAATTCTGATGCATCCTCAGAAGTAGATAATGTTTTTAGACGAGCAATTTTTCATAATTACTTACATAAAAATCATATTCCAAGCAAGATACTTATTGCGAATAAAATCTCAGAAAGAAAGATTCTTCAAGAAGCACTTGAAAAGATTTTCAATATGAAAATTAATATTTTTGTGAAAGCACCTAAAGGCAGCAAAAGCTTTCTAGATTTAGCAAAGTTAAATTCAAAACAAATCCTTATAAATTCTGAAAAAAAAGAGCCTCCGATGAAATTAGCCTTTGATGAATTAATGGAAAAATTTAAGCTAGATATTGTTAATCCATCATTAGATTGCATAGATATCAGCCATCACTCAGGCAGTAATCCAAAAGCCGGAATTATAAGAATTAATATAAATGGTCTAGATAAAAAGCTTTATCGTGCGTACAGTCTACCAAAAGAATTGGGTGGTAATGATCCTGGATCAATAGCGTTTGCAATCAATAAAAGATTGAAAAAAAAGAATGAAAACCCAAATATATTGCTAGTTGATGGTGGGAAGCAACAGCTTAAAGCGCTTATTCCGAAAATTGAAAATAAAGATATTTACTTATTGGCAATTGAGAAGGGGTCTCAAAGAAAAGCTCTTACAGAAAATATTTACTCCATTAATGGTCAAGAATCTATTGATGTAAACTCCAAGTTATTTAATTTACTTATTAGAGCAAGGGATGAAGCTCATAGGTTTGCGATTAAGGCAAACCGAAATGCTAAGCGTGCAAATATGCAAGTCTCAATACTCGACTCTATCAGGGGTATTGGGCCCAAAACCAAAGAAAGACTTTTTAATGAATTTAAATCCATTAATGCTATTCTTAATGCCAGTATCAATCATTTACAAAATGTTAAGGGAGTAAATGAACGAATAGCGAATGAGATTATCAAACTAGAATTGTCATGAAAAATTTTATAATGCTACTTACTTATTTAAGAATTTTTTTTGGGCCATTGATTTTTATCATCTCTGTCTTTTTTGGGATGTACTTTGTCTCTCTGGTAATTTTTATCATATGTTCATTTTCAGATTTTCTTGATGGTTATCTTGCAAGAAAGTTTAATCAAGAATCATCTCTTGGAAAACTTTTAGATCCAATAGCAGACAAAATATTGTTATGTTCAACAATTTTATCAATTATCTTAATTTCTAATGACAATTTCATTGGTTTCATAGGCACATTAATTCTTATTAGAGAGTTTTGGGTTTCTGGATTAAGAGAATATACGGCTATAAACAATATTCAAGGTGCATCAGATGTTTCTTACCTTGCAAAAATTAAAACAACACTTCAGTTTATTGCTATTGGATCATATTTATTTTCTTTTAGTTATAGTTTAAGCCTTGGAATATTTGTATCGTCATTCATCTTATTTTTGAGTTTACTTGTATCACTTAAAACCGGAATGACATATACAGTTAATGTTTTAAAAGCAAAATAAGTATTTTTTCAATTCACTGTATATAATTATCTACTTGGCTGGATGGCAGAGTGGTTATGCAGCGGCCTGCAAAGCCGTTTACGCCGGTTCGATTCCGGCTTCAGCCTCCATTATTTTAGTGAAAATGAAAATAAAATTTTTTGCGCTTAATTTTTCAATTACTCTTATAGGCATTTTTTAATGTGCGGGGTTTTAGGGGGTGTTGCAGATAAGAAGACCCTAAATGATTTATCAATAAATGCTGCATTAAAAAGAATGAAAAATAGGGGCCCTGATGATAGCGGCCTCCAAATTTTTAATCAAGCTTATAATGATGTTGTAGTATTAGGTCATACAAGACTATCAATTATTGACCTTACAAGTGCTGGTCATCAACCAATGAGATCTCAGTCTGGAAGATTCTCAATTACTTATAATGGAGAGATTTATAATTACAAGGAATTAAGATTAGAACTATCAAAGTTAGGCTGTAATTTTGTTACTAATTCAGACACTGAAGTTCTAATAAATGCATGGGAAACTTGGGGCGAATCATGTCTAAACAAATTAGATGGGATGTATGCTTTTTCAATTTTTGATAGTCAATCAAATTCTATATTTTGTGTGCGAGATCCATTTGGTATTAAACCATTATTTTTTATTAATGATGAGGATGAATTTTACTTTGCATCAGATCTTGATGCGCTATTTACTCTGAGCTCTAAGAAGAAATATCTTGACTATCAAAAAGCATACGAATATTTAAATTATGGCGTATACGATGATGATGAAAGGACTTTTTACAGTCATTCAAAAAAATTAATGCCTGGTGAACTATTGCAATATGACTTAAATAAAAGGCAGATCATCAAAAAGTTCAAATGGTTTGATCCCACATTGCATACTCAAGAAAAGAAAGTCAGTTTTGAAGAGGCAAAGATTTTAATAAGGGAACAGTTTTTGGAAAATATTAGACTTCAGCTAAGAAGCGATGTTCCCATTGGAATTACATTATCAGGAGGGATTGACTCATCTGCAATAGCATGTGCAGTAAGACACATCGAGCCAGAAGCAGAAATAAATACATTTAGTTTTATAGCAAACAACTCACCTATGTCTGAGGAAAAGTGGGTCGATAAAATAAATAGAACTATACAAGCCAAAAGTAATAAAGTTAGCGCTGATGGTGATGACCTCTTCAAAGATTTAGATGATTTGATTATGGCTCAAGGTGAACCCTTTCAGAGCACAAGCATGTATGCAAATTTTCGAGTTTATAAATTGATAAATGATAGCGGTATTAAAGTTGCTCTGGATGGACAAGGAGCTGATGAGCTGTTAGCTGGTTATCGCGGATATCCTGTTCAAAGATTTCAAAGCCTTATTTGCAAAGGAGAATTAATATCATTGACAAAATTTCTTTTGAATTGGGGAAAATGGCCTGGTAGATCATCCAAGGAAAGTGTTCAGAGCCTACTTGCAGCTTTAACCCCTTATGCACTTCAACCTTTAATCTCAAAATTATTCAGACAAGATTCTATGAAACTTATTAACAATGAATTTTTCATGACAAATAAATTTGATAGGAGGCTTTCTTTGCAACATCTTCATTTTGAGAAATCTCAAAGAAGTCTGGTAAATAGGCTAGCTATTTCTCTAAAACAAGAAGGCCTTCCAAAGCTTTTGAGACATGGGGATAGAAATTCTATGAGATTCTCAGTGGAAAGCAGAGTCCCTTTTCTTACAATCCCATTTGCTAAACTTGCTTTAAGTATGCCTGAAGAATATTTAATTTCTAATTATGGACAAACAAAAAATATTTTTAGGGAAGCAATGCAAGGTATAGTTCCAGATGAAATTTTATATAGAAAAGATAAAATTGGATTCTCAACCCCAGAAGATAAATGGCTTACTTCAATGCATTTAGAGTTTCGTAAATGGATTAATGAAGGTATAAGCATTCCAATTTTTAACAAGCAAGCCCTCTTAAAGGAATTTGACTATTGCGCAAATAGTGGCAAATTCCCACAAAGCATATGGAGATGTATTAATCTAATTAGATGGTATCAATTAAATAATCTAGATTGAGTTTTTCAATTATTAAATATCCCTTTTTTCAAGCATCACTTATAATGTTTATTTTTCAGAGTTAATTTATGAGAGTATCAGTTATAGGAACAGGATATGTTGGTCTTGTTACTGGGGCTTGCTTTGCAGATCTTGGACATGATGTCTCATGTTTTGATGTTGACGCATCAAAAATTAATTCTCTTAAAAAAGCAAACGTCCCATTTTATGAACCAGGTTTAGGCGATATTGTTAAAAGGACTATATCCTCAGGAAACTTAAATCTGACCTCCAGCATAATTTCTAATTCTAAATTTGCTGATGTCCTTTTTGTTTGTGTTGGAACTCCACAACTGAAAAGCGGAAAACCAAATTTGAGCTATCTTTTATCATATTTCAATGACTTATTGAGTTTACTTATTGCTGATCGATCATTCATGTCAGACATTAGCATGAAAAAGCATTTGTTTATAAAGTCTACTATCCCTCCTGGAACCATTGCATCCCTTAATTTAATTTCAAAAAGAAAAGGTTTAGAAAAAAAAGTAATTATTTCTTCAAATCCCGAATTTCTTAAAGAGGGCTCAGCAGTTAACGACTTCATGAAGCCTGATAGAGTTGTCATAGGTTCAAATAATGATGAGTCTATTAATCTAGCAAAAGAGTTATATAGATCATTATTGTGGAAAGCTGATAGAATGCTTGTTACCTCCCCCGAATCATCTGAAATTATTAAATATTCTGCAAATGCTTTTTTAGCTATGAAGATAAGCTTTATTAATCAAATATCGAGATTAAGTGATAAACAAAATGCAAATATTCATGACATAAGAAAAGGTTTGGGCTTGGATGCAAGGATAAATCCACATTTTCTTTATTCTGGACTAGGGTACGGAGGCTCATGTTTTCCTAAGGATGTTAAAGGCCTAGATTACATTCTTAAAAAAAACAAAATTCCATCAGATCTTACAAGCGCGACCATTAAAATCAATGATCAGCAGCTAAAGTATTTTTTCAACAAAATTCTTAAACATTACTCACCCAAGCAAATAAAGAATAAGAATATTGCTGTATGGGGACTTGCATTTAAACCTAATACTGACGATATGCGAGAATCAGTAGCAATTAAGTTAGTTAAGCTTTTGTCCACAAAAGTAAATAAAATTATTGCTCACGAACCTATAGGAATCAAAAATGCTAAGCAGGAATTATCAAAGCTAAAAAATATTAGCTATTCAAAAACACCATTTGGAGCTCTTAAAGATGCAGATTCTCTAGTCATAGCAACAGAATATTCACAATTTTGGAACGTTTCTCCTGAAACATTCTCAATCCTTAGGGACAAAACAATATTTGATGGCAGAAACATTCTGGATAAGGAGCTATTAGAAAGCCATGGAATAAAATATTATGGCCTGGGTAGATAATGCAGGACTTGTCTTTTATGGTAATTGGTTTTGGTGCAATAGCTAAAAAGCATATTAAGTGTATAGAAGATAATCCTAATACAAGATTATGTGGGATCTCAGACCTTGACGATAAAAGGTTATTAGTTGCTCAAGCTGAATACAATGTTCCTATATCTGATAAATATATTGACTTGATCAAGCAAACTAAGCCAGATGTAGTAGTGATTTGTTCATCGAGCAACTCTCATTCAGTCATTGCAAATGACATCGCTGGCATGGTTAAGCTAATTATTATAGAAAAGCCTATTGCTTTAAATATAAATGATGCTGAGCAAATTATTGAAAAATGCAAACAAAGTAAAACCAAACTTTCCATAGTAAAGCAAAATCGTTTTAATAAACCTATTCAGCTCCTAAAAAAGCTTATTGATGATAATGAGCTGGGAGAAATCTTTTCTTCATCAATAGTAATGCGATGGACAAGAACCCAGGACTACTATGATAAAGCTTCATGGCGCGGTACCTGGAAGAATGATGGCGGTGTGCTCGCTAATCAAGGGATACATTTCTTAGATGCCTTAATCTGGCTCATTGGCGATGTAGACAGTGTAAATGCTTTAAGTAAAAACGCTATCTTAAATATTGAGGCTGAAGATACACTGATTGGCTTATTAAAATTTAAATCGGGCGCATTCAGTACTATTGAATTTACAACTGCTACGAGACCTACAGATCTAGAAGGATCTATCACATTGTTGGGAACAAAAGGGTCATGTAAGATAGGCGGGTTCGCTATGAACTCATTATCTTTTCTTTCTACCGAGTCTGGACTAAGCGCTGATTCATTCCCAAATGACATCGAGAATCCCGAGACGTATGCATACTCGCACAAGAATTATTATGAAGAAGTGGTTAATTCAATAATAAATAATATTGAGCCTCCTGTAAGTGGCCATGAAGGCTTATCCTCACTTAAGTTAGTACACGCATTATATGCCTCTTGTGAATATGGTCATGAAATATATGTAGATAATACATTAGTATCGAAGCTGGGAAACGGTTAAAATCTACGAATGGAAAATATTGATAATACTATTCAGGCGGTAATTAGAGATATATTTAAAAATTGGAAGAAATTTTTATTTCAAGTCTTATTTATTTCATTACTGGCCGTGGTGGTTTCATTATTTTTTGATGATTATTACCAGTCTGAGGCAAGACTTACAGCGGCAGAAGTAGAAAGTGCGCCAAGTGGGAGTTCCTCATTTATTAGTAGCCTGCCTGCTGGTCTCGGGACCCCCGATCTAAATGATTCAATAATTGAGGCGAGAGAAATAATTTCATCAAGAGACTTCTTTAAAAGATTATTGCAATATAACGGAATTTATCAGGGTTTATTGGATCCATATTCTTACGATACAGATGATGCTGAGGCGCCTATAAAAGACCCTTCAATTGCTTTAGATATAGAAATGGACTCAAGGTTTTACGATGCTATGAACACGTTTTCAAGGGCACTTGAGTTCGAAGATGTTCTTGAATATGACTATTTTACAATACGTTATACACACTATAATCCAAAATTTTGTAAACACATCTTAGATATTATTATTAAGGAGCTCAATCTTCAAAAAAAGGATAAGGATATTAATGAAGCAAATAAAGCTATCTCATTCTTAACGACTCGCATTCTTGATGTTTCAAATGCAGAGGTAAGAGGTTCAATTTCAAGATTAATTGAATCACAACTTAAGAGAGAAATGATAGCAAATATGCGTGATGAATATTTGGTGAGCATTGTTGACAGCCCAGCACTTCCAATAGTTAAAGCTGGTCCGAAAAGGCTATTAATATTTTTAATCAGCTTTATCTCAAGCATCATAGTTCTTATTCCAATATATGCATATCGGCAAAACAGAATTCAATAATCTTTTTGCATGTTAGATAAAGGAACAAAAGTTTGTGTTGTTGGTTTAGGCTATGTGGGTCTTCCTCTTTGCATTGAGCTTAGCAAATGCTTTGATCTAATTGGTTATGATATTTCAGAAAATAGAATTAATGACCTGAAAAATAATTTTGATCATACAAATGAAATAGACTCTATTGATTTAGAACTATGTAGTGCAGGATTTACTCATAATTTAGAAGACTCAAAAGATAGTGAAATATATATCATCACAGTCCCAACACCAATTGATAAAGATCATAATCCTGATTTATCTTTACTTAAAAAAGCATCTAGCATGGTTGGTCAGCATCTTAATAAAGATAATATTGTCATTTATGAGTCCACGGTCTACCCGGGAGCTACTGAGGAGATATGTGTACCATTATTGGAGGAAAATTCGAAACTTAAATTTAACGAAGACTTTTTTGTTGGCTATAGTCCCGAAAGAATTAATCCTGGCGATAAAGAACATACAATTCGAAAGATTACAAAGATAATTTCGGGTTCAAATTCTAAAACTTTGGAAAGAATATCAGAATTATATTCTCAGATAATTGATGCAGGAATCTTCCCAGTTGATTCTATACGTATTGCTGAAGCTGCAAAAGTAATTGAGAATACTCAAAGGGATGTCAACATAGCACTAATAAATGAATTTGCAAAAATATTTGCTTTAATGAATATTGATACTGAATCAGTTCTTGATGCTGCAGAAACAAAATGGAACTTTCTACCATTTCGACCTGGGCTTGTAGGTGGCCATTGCATAGGGGTAGATCCCTATTACCTTACATTTAAAGCTCAATCAATGGGCTATGATCCTGAGTTAACATTAGCTGGAAGAAGCATCAATGATGGAATGCCTTCCCATATTGTAGACAGATTAAATGAGGCGATGAACTTAAATAGAATAAATATGTGTGATGCTGATATATTGATTATGGGATATACCTTTAAAGAAAATTGTAATGATACAAGGAACACAAAAGTTAAAGATTTATATGATCTTTTATTAGCAAATGTGAACACAGTTAGTATTTTTGATCCAAAAATTAATAAATATGGTTTATGTGAAGGTGGAATGAATTTTATCGAAAAACCAATTAGAGATTCGGGAAATTATGACGTAGTTATAATTGCTGTAGGTCATTCAGAATTTCGTGAAATGGGTATCGATCATATAAGGAGTTTTTGTAAGAAGAGCTCAATTATCTTTGATTTAAAATATTTATTTTCTAAGGATGTTGTTGACATAAGGCTATAGAGATAATGAAAGTTTCTCAGTTAATAGAGGATAGCCTAAAAAAAGAATATTCCTGGCTTGTAACAGGAGTTGCTGGATTTATTGGAAGCCATATAGCAGAGGAGTTACTAAGATACAATCAGAAAGTAATAGGCTTAGATAACTTCATTACTGGGAATAAAGACAATATAAGCCTCTTGGAGTCATCTAAGAATAATAGAAATTTTTCTTTCTTAGAAAGAGATATATCTTTGAACGAAGAGATTATTGATTTACCTAAAGTTGATTTTGTAATACATCAAGCAGCACTCGGGTCAGTTCCAAGATCTATAAAGTTTCCAATTGATACGCATGCAAATAATGTAACTGGATTTATAAATGTAATTGACTTTGCAAGAAGAATAAAGGCAAAAAAAATTATTTATGCATCAAGCAGCTCTGTATATGGAGATGATTTAACTTTACCAAAGAGAGTTGGTAATGAGGGAAATATCCTTTCGCCATATGCCTCTTCAAAACTTATAAATGAAATCTATAGTAGTGTCTATGCTCTTTCTTATGGAATCAATTGTATTGGGTTGAGATATTTTAATGTATTTGGCCCAAGGCAAGATCCCATGGGTGAATACGCTGCGGTAATTCCTAAATGGATAAAACTTATTTCTGAGAATAAAGAGATTGAAATCTTTGGAGATGGAGAGACCACTAGAGATTTTTGTTATGTTAAGAATGCAGTTCAAGCAAATTTACTAGCTGCGCTAGTTACTAATAAAGATGCAAATAATCGTGTTTACAATGTTGCTTGTGGAGACAGTATATCTTTAAATTTTCTTGCATCTGAAATCGCAAAAGAAATTCAAAAGGATAGCCCTAACATATCATTAAAATCAGTATTTAAAGATTTTCGAAAGGGAGACATAAGACATTCGCTTGCAGATATATCTGAAACAAAAAAATTCCTTGGATTTAATCCCACCCATACCGTTAAATCAGGATTAAGTGAGACTATTAAATACTTTTTTAAAAAAAATGATGGTTTAAAATAAAATAAATATTTAAACCTAATTATATTTATTAATATCATGAGAATACCCTTTGTTGATTTGAAAAAACAATATCTTAATATTAAAGATGATATTCAGAATTCAATAACAAAGGTTATTGAAGATGCTGCATTTATTGGCGGAGAGGATCACCACAACTTTATTTCTAATTTAAAAGATCTGGTGGGAATAGATCATGTATTACCTGTAGGAAATGGTACAGACGCAATATACATTGCTTTGAAAATGCTTGGCGTTTCCAATGGCGATGAGATTATTACTACATCTCATTCATGGATTTCCACGTCAGAAACAATTTCGCAGGCTGGAGGGATGCCGGTTTTTGTAGATACTAATGAGTTCTTTTGCATAGATGATGAGTTAATAGAATCAAGAATTACTGAAAAAACAAAAGGTATAATTCCAGTCCATCTTTATGGCCATGCTTCTAATATGGATAAGATAATGAGGCTTGCAAAAAAATATAATTTATTTGTTATTGAAGATTGTGCTCAAGCAATTCTAACTAAATGGTCAAAACAAAATGTTGGAACATTTGGTGATGTTGGGACTTTCAGCTTTTTTCCCGGCAAGAATCTTGGCGCTTATGGAGATGCTGGAGGAACCATAACAAACAATGAAAATCTATTTTATGACATGAAAAGATTTGCTAATCATGGCTCATTAGTTAAGCATCAGCATGAAATTGAAGGAATAAATTCAAGATTAGATAATATTCAGGCTGCAATTTTAAATGTAAAAATTAAATATATAAGACAATGGATTGAAAATAGACGAGCTGCTGCAGATTTTTATAATGAGAAACTTTCTGAGGTAGAAGAGATAAAAATACCAAAAGAACATAATCAATGTGAACATAGCTATCATTTATATGTTATTAAAACTAATAACAGAGAAGGATTAGCTGAATTTCTAAATCAAAAAGGTATTGAAACTGGAATTCATTACCCAAGAGCTCTTCCAGCTCTAGATTGCTATAAGTATTTAAATCTTGATTTAGCAGATTATAAAAATTCAATTTCTGACTCTAAAAGAATTTTATCACTGCCAATCTTTCCGGAAATTGATCATACCCAAATAGATTATGTTGTTGGTAGCATCAAAGATTTTTTTGCCGGAAATGCATAAGATAATATACGTCAGCTATCACTATCCACCTTCTAACAGCATTGGCTCTCTAAGGTCATTTAATCAGGTTCAAGCATTAAGAGAATTAGGCCACAAAGTGAAGGTTCTATATGCTGGTAATGAGAACAATAGATTCGTCAAAAACAATACTATAAAAAATCATTTCGATGATCATTGCTTAATTGATGAAGTTTTAGTTGAGAATTCAAAATCTGGATTTATAACCCAAATTAAAAAAATTATTTTGAGGACTGTACCAAATAAAATTATTAATTTAGTAAATGCATTTCTTATATATTTTATGGGTGAATCACCTCGTTGGATATCAAAAAAAGTTGTGAATGACGCAATTGAAATACATACTAACTTTAAGCCAGACATAATTATCTCAACTTGTGGACCACTGGAAAATCATATATTCGCATCTAAGTTAAAGGAAATCCAAGACTGCTACTGGATTGCAGAATATAGAGATTGTTGGTCCTGTAACACTATGGCATTTTCAGAAAATCCTCTTGAAATACCCTCCAGGTTATTAAGACATAAGGAACGAAAATCAATTCAAAAAGTAGACTTAATACTAGCTGTTTCACCCACAATTCAAAAATATTATCGTGAATTTTTTTATAAAAAAACAATACTAGTATATTCAGGTTGGGTTGAGTACGACTATCCAATTAATCAACCTAGAATAATAAACAAACATAATAATAAGCTTAAAATACTGCATTTAGGATCTATGTTGCATGGACGCAGATCGCCTATTGACATTTTCAATATATTTGAAAGAAATAAAGAAATAAGAAATTCATTTGAAATGTACTTTATTGGTAGAGATACAGATGTATTTACAAAGAAGCTCTCTAATACAAAATATGCTAAAGACTCAATTTTTTTAAATAATGAGATTAATAATTTCCAAGCTAGAGATGAAGGCAGAGCTGCTGATTTGCTTCTCATTCTTATGATGGAGCATAAGGGTGATCAAAATACTGTAACCGGCAAGATTTATGAGTATATTTATTTACAAAAGCCTATTATTATTCTTGACAGTCATAATTCTGAGGCATCAAAGATAATATGTAATTATAAACTTGGTTATATCTGCAAAGATCAATTTTCTCTGGAAAGGCTTTTATGTGAAATAGCTCAAAATGGCATTAATATTGAGATTGCAGATGAAATTAGAGACAAGTTTAAAGTTTCTAATTGCATGGGACTTCTTTTAAAGAAAATTGTAAATGAGACCAACTAAATCAAGCACTCTATTTGGCAATGAGATGTTCCTAAGCATTGGAATCACTCTTGTTTTATGGAATTCAGGCAGATTTATTGCTAATAGTATCGGTGCAGGGGAGATCATAATTGCTATTGTAATTTATGCAAGCCTAATAAAAATTTTTGCAAATCTTAACAAGATTCGTGTTGATAATATTGGAAAAAATTATGCCTTCCTTGTGACGCTATATTTTTTAGTAATTGTTTTTCCAATGACCTTATTGAACTATGGTAACGTAAATGGAGTTTCCATCTTAGAGAACTTCGCTTATCTGCTTTGTTGTTTTTTGATATTAATTGTCTCAATACTAGAGTTTGATATTGATAAATTGATGCGTTATTCGATCATTTATATTCTGTTATTTGTGCTACTCGTGACTGGATTTGGAGGTGATGGTGCATACTATGAAGATCGATTGCTTGGACCCTCTAGTAATCCAAATAGATTAGCACTGTATATGTTATGTCTAATAGTATTACTCTTTCAGGTTAGTAAAAGTAATTTTTTTATTAGATTTATTTTCTTAGCTATTTGTATAGCAATAACTATATCTTCGGGATCTGATGCAGCAATGCTTGGAATAGTATTAGCATTAATTAACTTTATTTTTTTTAGTCTGTATCGTTCTATATTACTAGCCCCAATCTTGTATCTATCAATATTCTTATTTTTAGTTTGGATAATTTTGAATATTGATTTTGTAATTTTACTTATGCAGCAGCTCTGGTATGCTGCATCAACATCTAACATAAGAGTAAATTTGCTTATTAATGGCGTAAATGCCTGGTTAGATAATCCTATTTCATTCTTTTTCGGATTTGGTGCTGGAGCATTTTCAGGTTACGTTGGCCCATTCAATAATTGGGAATCCCACTCTACAATTATTGATATTCTTTCAATTGCTGGAATTTTTGGAGCAATTTTATTCTATTTTCCAGCTATATATGCAAGCTATAATTTTATAAGGTCAAACAGAGTTTTAGCAGCTTCGGCGGTCATTGGACTTATAATTTTTACTCTATTCGGCTTCATGGCTAGACACCCAATATTATGGCTGACTTTCTATATAAGTATGATGAACGCTAAAAATTCCCTAGAAATTTATCGATTAAGGAAAAGCTCCTCATTTAGGTAGTGATTATTATATGTGCGGGATTATTGGGGAATATAAGATTAATGGGTTTCAATCACATGAGATCAACATTTTTAAAGGAGTCATACATTCTTTAAACCATCGTGGCCCAGATGATAGCGGAGCATGGATTTCAAATGATAATAGAATTGCATTAGGGCATACCAGACTTTCAATTCAAGATCTAAGCAAAGAGGGAAGTCAACCAATGTTATCGCCATCAGGTAGATACATGATTTCATTTAACGGAGAGATATATAACCATTTAGAGATAAGAAAAAAAAAGAGCTTTGCTCGTCATAATTGGAGAGGTACTTCAGATACAGAAACTTTGCTGGCATCTTTTGATTTATATGGGATCCTAGAGACCATTGATTTATTAGAGGGTATGTTCGCATTCGCGTTGTTTGATCAAAAAGAAAATTTGCTTTTTCTTTGCAGAGATCGTTTTGGTGAAAAACCCCTTTACTACGGGTCTTTAAATGATCAATCATCTGACATTATATTCTCATCAGAAATACAAGCCATTTCTTCGCATCCGAATTTTCAAAGCTCTATTGATATGGAGAGCGTATCGATGCTATTAAAATATAATTGCATTGGCAAAGATAAGAGTATTTTCAAAAACATTCTAAAACTCCCTCCTGCAAGCTTACTTAAGGTCAATCTTAATAATAATGAAAGAGAAATACATCAATATTGGTGTCCAATAAGCACAGCGATTAAATCAAAAAGCTTAAATTTAAAGTTTAGCTGGGAAGAGGCTATTAATGAAACTCAGCTGTTGATCTCAAAAATTGTCAAAAGACAGATGATTTCAGATGTTCCAGTAGGCTGTTTTCTATCCGGGGGAGTGGACTCGTCACTTATTGCTTCTATGATGCAAGAGCATTCTATGACCCCAATAAATACTTTTACAATTGGATCACATGGATCAAGTATTGATGAGGCAAAACGTGCTAAACAACTAGCTAGTCATATTGGCTCAAATCATAATGAGATTTATCTAACACAAGATGAAATTATTGGGAAGGTTCCTAAAGCATTAAAGGCATATGGTGAACCCTTTGCAGATTCATCACAGATACCAACACTAATGGTTTCAGAGCTTGCAAAGAAGCATGTCTCTGTTGCACTTACAGGAGATGCAGGAGATGAGATATTTGGTGGCTACAACAGATATCTGTATACCAAAAAGTATTGGCCCTATATAAATAGAGTGCCTAATTTTATTAGAACGAATATTTTTAATTCTAAAGAATTTTTAAAGCCTATTTTACTAAAAGGCTTAAATCTTTTTAATGCAGATTCTAGATTTGATAATCTAGAATTAAAGCTTCAAAAAGCACTAAATTCATTTTCATGTCAGTCTAAAGCTGAATTGTATGATCATTTCGTTACTTCATATGGATATAACGAATGTATCAATTATAAGCACTGTTATGAAAATGATTATTTTTTAGCGAATGAAGAATTTAGCGATTTTGAAGAAATGATGCTCCAAGATACTGTTACATACTTACCTGATGACATACTTGTAAAAGTTGACAGAGCATCTATGCATTTCAGTCTTGAAACTCGAGCACCCTATCTTGATCATAATTTATTCGAACTATTATGGAAATTTCCTTCAGAATACAGGCTAAATTCCAAGAAAACTAAATTGATCTCAAGAGCGATAAATGAGAAATATTTCCCAAAACAATTGTTAAATCAGCCAAAAACGGGTTTTGGTATTCCAATTCATGACTGGATAAGAGGGCCTTTAAAAGATTTTAGTGAAAGCATGATATTTAGCAAAAAGGTTGAAGAATTAGATCTTATTAATCCCAAAAACCTCTCGAATGTTTGGTCTGAGCATTTGAATAGGAAAAAAGACTTTACCAGCTTTTTATGGAGCATAATCTCTCTTGGAGCATGGCTTGAAGACAATTAAAAATTACGACGATCCATTTGTTATTTTTGCTAGTGATCCTGGATCAATTCTTAACTTTAGGAAAGAGCTAATACTTAATTTAATCGATAATGGATTTAAAATTCATTTGATATGCCCTGAAATAAAAAAAATACCTAAATTAGTGAGGTTCTGCAATTCAAATAATATCAATTTCTCTGAAATTAAGATGAGCAGGTATTCGGTAAATATATTCACTGAAATTTTTCTGATAATTAGATTATTTTTTTTAATTAAACGGTTGAGACCAATGATAATGTTTTCTTACACCATAAAACCAAACTTATATGGAATGCTCGTTTCTGTTTTATTAGGAGTTAAAAACAAATTCGTTTTAATTACAGGTTTAGGTAGCATTTTTAGGTCAGGAGATTTAAGTTATTTCAAAAAATTATTTTTTTGGGTCTACAGAAGATTTATTATCAGAGCTGATTGCATATTCTTTCAAAACAGGGATGATTTGGAGAGTTTTAAAAATTTAAACTTTATCGGAGAAAATCAACAAACTCTTATAGTACCTGGTTCTGGAGTAAATATTAAACATTTCCCATTTTCAGATCTTCCTAATATTAATAAATTATCTTTTTTGATGATATCCAGATTACTCATAGATAAAGGGGTTATTGAGTATCTTGATGCGGCAAAACATTTCATTAATTTATACCCAAGAATAACTTTCCATTTACTGGGATGGGCTGAGGATACCGCTAATAGCATTTCCAAAAAAGATTTTAGAGAAATTAGCGAGCAAAAGAATATTAATCTCATTGACAAGGTTGATGATGTAAGGCCTGTAATTAGATCTAGCCATGTGCTGGTTCATCCTTCCTACCACGAGGGTATGCCAAGGAGCGTGCTAGAAAGCATGTCAATGGGAAGACCAATTATTACAACAAATGCTCCGGGATGCAGAGATTCAATTATTGATGGATATAATGGATATTTAGTTAATGCTAGAGATTCTCAATCCCTTATAAAAGCCATTGCAAAAATTATTAATACACCAAGCAAGCTAAAAAATATGTCATATAATTCAAGAAAATTAGCAGAGCAAAAGTTTGATGTAAGGATAGTTAATAAATTAATAATCGATAAAATTATCAACCTTATTTAGACGAATTTTTTTAGCAATTCGATTAAGATTTTATTCATCATATAGATTATAATCAGCGTGTATATGAGATATTTAAAACATAAAAAGTTTCTACTAATTCTTACATTTTTAATGACTCAAAATGCAGTGACTCAGGAATTTGATGAAGGCTACTTACAAAGTCTTCCTCCAGAGATACAAGCTGATGTTTTAAAGAATATTGCCCAAGAGGCAGATACAAAAGCTGAGCTTTATAGAGGCCCAAAAACCACTGTTCTCCAACTTGATACTGCTCTTCAGCAGATAAAACTGCAACTTACAGAAATTGAAAATGAGTTACTTGATGAAGAGGATGGCAATCAAATAATTGAAAGATTTGGTAAGAGGTTCTTTAAGAGTTTTCAATCATCATTTGCCCCTGTTGAAATTGCAAATATCAGCGATGAATACAGGGTAGATGTTGGAGATATGTTTGACATTACACTAGTTGGCCAAATTAATGAAAGCTTTGCAGAAATTCCAGTTGCAAAAGATGGGACAATCACAATCTCTAACTTAGGTAAATTTAAAGTCGCAGGCTTGAATTTAGGCGAAGTTTCAGATCTAGTAAATAAGCTAGTTCAGCAAAAAATAGTTGGCCAAGAGGTATTTATAACTTTAGCAGAATTAAGAGATATAAATATACTTGTTGTTGGTGGTATTGATTTTCCAGGCATGTACACCGTTTCTGGTAACTCAAATATACTTTCTGCACTCGATATGGCTGGAGGTCCCTCAGACAACGGTTCTTATAGATCAATTTTATTAAAAAGAAATAATGAGGTTATTTTTGAATATGATCTCTATGATGTCTTCATAAATGGAAACATCAATTTCAATCATACACTTCAAGCAGGTGACGTCATATTAATTAGTCCTAAGGGTAAGGAAATAGCAATTTCTGGAGGAGTTAATAACCCTGCTTATTATGAAATAAGAAGTGGCGAGACACTATTTGATGCTATTAACTTTGCAAAGCTTACTCAGAATAGTAATAAAAATTTAATTACAGTAGAAAGGAGACTGCCTGATAGAACCAACATTTTTACAACAACTTATGAAGGATCAAAATCTCTTGAGGCTATGAATTCTGATAATGTGCTAGTTGATTTTATTAATATAAAAAATAGTCCACTTAAATCTGTAGAGATTAGAGGCGAAGTGATTAATCCAGGTATTTACCCAATATCAGCTCAGGATACCCTCTCTACATTAATTACCCGTGCTGGAGGTTATAAGAGTAATGCATATCCATTTGCTGCAAGTTTGTTTCGTGAAAATACTAAAATAATTGAACAAACGATACATGAAAAGATTTACAAAGATATGATTACATACCTTGCTACCGCAGCCAGAACAGCTCAAGCTGCAGTAAGTGGTTCATTGCCACTTCTCTTAGCAGAGTTTAAGAGCGTCCAACCTTTAGGCCGAGTTACAACTGAATTTAATCTAGATAAATTACAACAAAATAAAAGTCTTGATATTACACTGCAAGATGGAGACGTGATAGAAATACCTCAATACTCTCCAGAAGTATTTGTCTTTGGAGAAGTATTAAACCCGGGGTCTAAATCTTTTAAAGCATCATACAAAATTAAGGACTACCTGCAACTTGCTGGAGGAGAAGGTAGGCTTGCTGATAAAAGTAAAATCATCTTAATACATCCAAATGGAGATACATTTTTGCACTCAGGCCCATTGAACTTGTTTAAAAATGACAATGTCGAAGTGTATCCCGGTTCAGTAGTTTACGTACCTAGACATATTGGCAAAATAGAAGGCGTAAACTATGCAGCTACTGTAGCTCCAATTTTTAGTAGTCTTGCATTATCACTTGCTTCTCTTAATACTATTTCAGATTAATTAGTGAATAAACCATTTAGTTTCAATAAATGGTTTCTTACAAATATAATTTTTTTTCTTTCAGTATTTTGTAGCGATATTGATGGTTCTTATCAAGATTATCTTTATCCTTTTTCATCACCGGATTTCAGTAATTATGGAACGTTAGGGCTAATTCAAATGCCTAACTCTAGATTCCATGAAGAAGGAACCCTTGCATTTTCATGGACACATAATGAACCATATTTAAGAGGATCAGTTGTTGCTTATCCATTTAATTGGTTTGAAGCATCTTATCAATATGTAGACATTAATAATGCTCTCTATAGTTCTGTAAAAGCTTTCAGTGGATCGCAGTCATTAAAAGATAAAAGCTTTGATATTAAAATTAGGGTACTCAAGGAGACAAACATATTTCCTGCAATAGCATTAGGTATGAGAGATATTGGTGGAACAAACCTTTTTGGTGCGGAATATTTAACATTTTCAAAATTTTACAAAAATCTAGATGTTACTTTTGGAATAGGGTGGGGTAACTTAAACAATAACAGCTTCAAAAATCCTTTAACTTATTTATCGGATAGGTTTAATGAAAGAGGAGGAATTAAGTCTGGAGGCGGACAATTTTCAACTGATGCCTATTTTAGCGGAGATGCTGGCTATTTTGGAGGCATTGAATACTTTATCCCTAAGCTATCTGGCTCAAGAATAAAATTTGAATTAGATGGAACAAATTATGGTACCGAGGGTATTAAACCCCTTGACCAAGATAAAAAATATAATATAAGTTTTATTAGACCTTTATCAAAAAATTTAACTGCAAAGATATCTTATATTAGGGGGAATACGCTTAGCTTTGGTTTCTCTTATAAGGCTCCGTTAGGTAGAAAGCATCCATTTAATAAAAAAACAGATCTAGATGCCCCCGTTCCTTATAGAGATGATGTAAGAAAAGTAACCTCTTTATCTGATGAGAACTTGTATAAGGCATCTTTGCTATATATGAAACAGCGTAATTTATTTGTTCAAGCAGTAGATGTTGAAGATTCAAAACTAAGAGTTGCTTACAGTCAATCAAAATATCGTATACCCTCTATATCAGCAGGCAGAGCACTAAAAATACTCAATGACATAAGCCCGGAAAAAATCAGATCAATTGAAATAAATGAAATTAATGGATCTATGGGAATGTTTAGTCTTGCCATAGATAGATCAAGTCTAGAGCAAAATGAAAATTTTGATAATCCTTTGTTTATTGCAGCAAATGCAGATTTAAAGAGTACCGTTTTCAATATTGATGAATACCAATTTCAGCCAAAGGTTAGCTATCCAAGGTTTTTTTATAACATAGGTCCTTCTATAAAATCACAGATTGGGGGGCCAGATGGATTTTATTTTGGTGATCTGCGTTTGAGTGCATCATCTGAGCTTCTTTTAAAAAGAAATCTCTCACTTATTTCAATCTTAGAACAAGGAATTATTAATAACTTTGATGAATTAAAACTACCCTCAGATAGTGTATTGCCTCATGTACGATCTGATATTGTAGATTATTTAAAAGAAGGTGATGGTTTTACTATTACAAGAATGCAACTTAATCATTTCTTAAAGCCCTCAAATAATATTTACCTAAAGTTATCTGCAGGTATATTTGAATCAATGTTCGGTGGCTATGGGTTTGAGACTTTATATAGGCCTTATGACAAAAACTATGCTGTTGGTATTGAAGCTTGGAGAGTCAAGCAGAGAGAGTACAATCAAAGATTAAAATTTAGAGACTATAAAACTACAACTGGACACTTGACTTTTTATTACAGAGAGCCGAACACAAATGTTTTAGTTAAATTGATTGGTGGCAAATACTTAGCTAAGGACTCTGGGATAACCTTGGACCTCTCTAGAAGATTTTATAGCGGTATGCAGGTTGGAGTTTTTGCCTCTAAGACAGATATTAGTCGTGAAGAGTTTGGCGAGGGTTCTTTTGATAAAGGCTTTTATTGGTGGATTCCAATTGATTTATTTTTTCAAGATTATAGACGTCAAAGCACCGGATGGGGTCTAAGACCGACTACACGTGATGGAGCGCAAATGCTTGTACATGGATATCCATTGTGGGGAGTAACCGATAACGCATCTCTTAAGTTATTTGAAGATCACTGGAGTGATTTTAATGATTAATAAGGGCTACTTTATATTGTTCCTTTTTCTTCTTTTGCAAGGTTGCGCAACTGCATCTGGAGACATATTTCCTTTAGTAAAGAATCAAATTTTTGGTTATCCTGAACCTAAAATTACTTCAAATGATATTTCAGAATCAAAGTTTAGCTTCATGATTTTAAAAGTTGGCCGGGGGCCATATGTACGTTTGATTTTAAACTCATACAAAGATGAGACTTTTGAATGGATCTCTGCAAATAATGAAAAAATATATACTTACAAAGGCATTATTGTTAAAACACTTAATTTTGAAAATGATTTTGAGATTCAAAACTATGACCAATTTAATCCATCAATTAAAGGGAATCAGTCTTTTGTTATAAATTTTTATAATCCAAAATTAATAGGTGCCAATATAAATATTAATGTTTCACCAAGCAGCTTAACAAAAAATAATGAAATATTTGGTTTAACAAGCGAATATAAATTTGAAAAGGCTATCGAATCAATCGGTTGGGAAACAAAAAACTCATTTTGGCTTGATAGAGATTTAATTGCTGTTGAATCACAGCAATATATCCACCCTTTTGTTCCAAAAATAAAATATGTTATTTATTTAAAGTAAAAAAAAGAGAGGCAGACCTCTCTTTTTTTTAGTGATAGAAAAATTTACTGAGTAGAGGTTCCAGTTACAACTTCTGTATTGATAATTTCAACTTCAGTTGGAACAACTACTGTTTCTTCAACAACCTCTTCAACTTCAACAATAATCTCTTGATAAAAAGTTCCAGCACCTGTGTTAGATGCAACAGAGCTTGTCGCAGTTGTTGTGGCAGTACTAGTAGCGGTACTTGTTGCAGTACTCGTAGCAGTGCTTGTAGAGGTGACAGTAACTGGTGCAGTCTCAACTATAACAGTCGGAGGAGGAGTAGGAGCCGCTGTTGTTGGAGGCTGAGTAGGAGGCACTGTAGGAGGCAATGTAGGAACAGGAGTTGGATCACTACTACTTCCATCACCACCGATCGCTGCTATAGCTGCTGCAGCTGCAACTGCTGCCGCAATTGCGCCTGGGCTTAACGAACCAGAAGCTTCAGACGCAGCTTCTTCTGCATTATTTGCAGCTGACGGTTCTTCTTGAGCCATAATAGCTGATGAAAAAACTGGTGTTACTAGTGCAAGTAAGTATGCTAGTTTATTTTTAAATTTCGCCATTATTTACTCCTCTGAAATTAAATGGTCTCATTATTATCGTATATTGAACTCAAAAAGCAATGGTTTTTTGAGTTGGATGTGCAGTATAAGACTCAAGTATTGACTTTTTCAACTATTTTTTTGTTTTTTTTAATACAATTATTTTTAACACATAAGAGTAATAATAGTTTGTAATTACAATTTTTATATCTAATATATTAATCATTTCTTCGGGATGTAGCGCAGCCTGGTAGCGCACCACACTGGGGGTGTGGTGGTCGTCGGTTCAAATCCGGCCATCCCGACCAATTATTTTACTTTTTCTATGACTTCCTCTGCGTACCAGTTTATTTCTGCAATCATGCCCTCAAGGGTTCTATTATCTGGACCTCCTTCGTATGCATTTCGGAAGGCAACAATTACCTCTGTCGCCCCAAGGCTCTCTAACTGTTTTACTCCATCAGGTGAATATGCTGCTTCACCCATAACCTGGAATTGATAGTTAGGATGGTCTAGTGTTTCAAATTCTTCTCTATAGCAATTTATTTTGTTAATCAAGGTTTCAGTTTCTTCAAGAGTTAGTCCCGCACTTATCCATCCATCACCTATTCTTGCAGCTCTTTTTAATGCAAGATTTGAATGCCCTCCAATTAGAAT
>MDTG01167567.1_pt1 | contig 22254 bp, 13 predicted proteins | sample 811421 | NCBI WGS metagenome assembly MDTG01 (sample SAMN05326645, study PRJNA326480) | marine metagenome | isolation source: seawater | place: Pacific Ocean: South East | collected 2011
TATGTGGGCCAATGAAAGTTGGGGACGCTATTGGGGTTGGGATCCTAAAGAGACCTGGGCATTGATCAGTATTTTGATTTACGCTTTTGTGATTCATATGCGATTTGTCCCCGGGCTTCGTGGTGTGTGGACGTTCAATTTTATGAGTATTGTCGCTTTTGCCAGTATATTGATGACCTATTTCGGGGTAAATTTTTACCTGGTGGGCTTGCACTCCTATGCCAGTGGTGATAAAATCATTACGCCCAGCTTTGTGTATTATGCAGCCGTTATAGTCTCCCTGCTGGGCGCTTTATCTTATTGGAGGTATCAAAAGGTTTTTAAATCCTAAATTGGAATAGAATTTGTAGTTAATGACTAAAAGGCCTCTTCATGAAAAGGATAAGCTTGCTTGTTTTGATTTGTCTATTTTTTGCTTGTAAAAAAGAAAAAAATGAAAATCTATCGGAATTATAAACCAATAAAATTAAGTGGGAACAATGGAACCAAAATGCCTACTCCTATACTTTTGGGATCAGTTGTTTTTGCCTTTATGAAGTTACCCTTCCCAGACAAATTCAAGTTGAAGAAGGGTCGGTAGTATCTGTGAATGGCGAGCCCTACAACACCGACATACATTGGGGTGTGTTGACGATACCAGATCTTTTTGATAGGGTGGAGCAGGCCCAGCAGAGCAATGCTTTTGATGTTGAGGTTAAATACCACAAAGAGCGGGGTTATCCTATTGAAATTTATATTGATGAAAATGAGATTATCGCAGACGAGGAGATCGGCTATTCTGTTTATAATTTAAGTGACTGAGGCCAGTTATCTCATCTTACCGAAGCTCATTTATTTTTATAGCTTGGGGGTAGTGGTGTACTCAAAGCACTCCAACTTGAAAAAGGGAATTGCAGCCAATAAATGATCAAAAATATCGGACATTATTTGTTCGTAGTTCGCCCAAATTTTATCCTTTGAGAAAACATAGACTTCAATGGGTACCCCTTCCGAGGTGGAAGCCAATTGCCGAACCATCAACGTCAAATCCTTGTTGATCTCGGGATGGTTTTGCAGGTAGGCGAGCGCGTAGCGCCTGAAAAGTCCTATATTCGTCATGTTTCGGCCATTGATTAGTAGTGATTTATCACTGCCATTTGCATGGTTTTCGGCCTTAATTTCTTCTTTTCTTTGCTTTATAAAAGGTGCTATTCTTTCAATTTTTCCTAATTCCTCAAGGTGGTTTTCATCTACAAATGCAATGCTTGAAACCCTAACCAATATCGCCCTTTTGATTCTTCTACCACCAGATTCGCTCATTCCCCTCCAATTCACAAATGAATCTGACACCAATTTATACGTGGGAATGGTAGTTATTGTGTTATCAAAATTTTGAACCTTCACCGTGGAAAGGTTAATTTCTATCACGTCGCCATCCGCATTAAAGCTGCTCATGCTGATCCAATCTCCAATTCTAACCGTATCGTTAATCGTCACTTGCATGCTGGCGACGAACCCGAGTATCGTGTCCTTAAAAATCAATAATATAACTGCAGAGAGCGCCCCTAAGGTCGCCAAAAAAGTACCGATGTCTTTTCCCGTTAGTATGGAGAAAATAATCATTATACCCACAAACCATACAAATATCATTACCACTTGTATGTAGCTGTCAACAGGCTTGTCTTTAAAGTTTTTAAGTGTTTTGAGGTAGTCTTTTAATGAATTTAGTAAACGCCTTACCAATACGATACTTACTATGGTGATTGAGGCACTTAAAAAGGCACCTCCCATTTTCACTAATCCAGGGAATGGACTTAAAATTGTGGGAATAAAACTGTCAAATAAAAATAGGGACGGGAAATAGGATAGGGTTTCGGGGATTTTATTGTGTATAAAATAGTCGTCAAGCTTAGATCTAGTGCTTCTCGATATTTTTAAAAAAATCATACCGAGGAATCTTTTACTAAACCACCAAAGCAGTAGTGCTACCAATGAAACGATAAGCAGATAGGTTATGGATTCTAAACTTTGGGCCATCTGGTCATCGATCCCCATTTTTTTATAAAAATCCAGTAGAAATTCTTTCATAAGTAAAATTTAATTTCCAAAATTACTTTAAAAATAGGAGCAGCTTTTAGTGGTCTAAAAAAAAACCCCTAAACAGGGGTTTTTTTAAGTTGTAAAGGGTTTTACAAAACTGAGAAAGGGATTTCAAGCCTTACACCTGCCCAAGCTGCATGAAGGACTGCATTGTCGCCTTCACCAGTGAATGCCATGGAAAAAGCCTCCACATAGTTCATAGACTCTATGTAGGGGGCCTCAAATCTTGCGACATCTTTTGTTTTGTCATAGCTGTAAGCGCCCCAAACGTTAGTTGCAGAGTTGATGATGATTTCGGAACCAGAATCTTTTGGATAGGAATAAAGGCTATAAGTTCCCGCTTTTATAACCTTATCACCGAGCTTAACCGATTTGTAAAACCTGATTTCAGTGGCTTCATTGGCACCTGTTCTCCATACCTCATAGGTGGGTACTATAGTGCTGACATCTCTTCCATTTAGTTGAGGACGACTATAGGTTACTACAATCGCTTTGTCAGTAACACGATTGGAAGTAGGATAAGCGACACGATCCATAGGACTTTTATCCAACCCTTTGAACTCTTGTGCGAAGGATAGTGCTGCAGTAAATACAAAAAGGAGTGTAAATAGTTTTTTCATTTTAAAAGATTAATTTAATTGTTATAATTATTAAAGGTTACAGACCATTTCAGCGCCACAACAAGAGGGTGATTTGATCTTGCCCTGAAAGTCAGGACATCTGGAAATTTGGACTTCTGTGCCATCATCCTGTTAGAGTATATCGTCCATTGATGGACGGTCACATTTGGCGCAACCTGCGTTGACGGCCAAATCACATTGGTTACATTCGTATGTTGCAATTTTTTTTAAAGTTATTATGTTTTGCAATATAATTAATTAATATCATGTAAATTTATTTGACCTCAAGGATATGATGACCCGCCGGGAAGTTTTTTAAATGAAATGATCCTTTTTTTTCAGATTGTTCGGATAGTGCTCCGTTGATGTAGAGTTTCTTGTTTCCTTTGGTTGCAGGGATCAATAAATCACCTTTAACCCCACCAGGAATTTCAACCTCTAGAGAATAGGATTTGTCAGTTTGATTGCAGGCTACTGTCACAGCTCCTGTTATAAAACTGGTTTTGAGGGCAGCAGATTCAATTTCTCCAATTTTTGGGTGAATCTTTATGGTTTGCGCTCCCGGTGTTAAAGGTTCTACCCCCATCATCTTTCTAACAATGATATTTGCAGGTGCTCCACCCCAAGCATGGTTCAAATCTAAATTTGGCTTGTATCTTTTGTCCCAGGCTTCCATTGTAATGGTGGAACCATATCGAATCATGTTGTACCAGCTTCTTTCAGTTTTTGCCGCCATAAGATCAATTCCGTGCTGATCTCCTCCATAGTCAAACAATCCTTCCAACAATATTTGCGATCCGTAAACGCTACAAGACATGTTCTTCTCCTTTACATGTTTCAGTACGCTTTCTATGTTTCTGTCTTGGATTAAACCAAAGGTTAGAGCGAACATATTGGCATGTTGGGATTTGTGAGAAGTATTTTCTCCATCATTTATCAAACCATTTTTTTTATCTTGAAAGGTAGCTCTAAAAGCCCTTTTCACCTTTTCAGCCTTGTTGCGATACATGGTGGTGTCTTGTTTTTGATTCAAGGCAGCTGCAATTTTTACCATCACATTCAAAGTTCCATAATAAAGCGCATTGACAACCGCATTATAGGTTTGGTAGACATAACCATCATTTTCTCCAGGATATTGCTTTTCAGTTCCTATGAAGTCTGATAAGTCGGAATACCCACCGGGTGGTTTAGACTGTGGCCAATCCACAATGTCTCTTAGATTGTTGTTTTTACCCCAGTGGTTTTTATGTAATTTCTTAAAGAATTCATTTGTTTGTTTTCCTGTTAAAGTGCTGATTAAGCCGGTATCATCTGACAGATCTATCAAAGTTTTAATTTTTAATTCTGAATAATATTTTTTGATAAATCTGTCGTCACCAGTGTACAAATAATCATACCATGCCATCAAAATATTATACAAGGTCCACTCGGTAGGCCAAGTAGGATTAAACATTAAGTGTTTCATACTACCACGGGCAATTCCGTATTCCGAATCTACTGCATAATGAGATAATTGATTGATAAAAGCATCGGCTTCATAAGGGATCCTCTCCCGATCTCCATCCACATAATAGCCGCAAAAGCTCGTCGCCTTCATGGAATATTTACAGAATTCCCAAATTTGATTTAGGACCTTATTACTGGAGGAGAAGTTAGAAGCGTTCTCATCGAAGGTGTAATTTACCATTGTTCTTACGACTTGTTTTGGATTTAGATCGCCCTTATAATTTTTTATTTCTAAATATCTGAACGGGTAAACCTCTCCGATATAATTCGGCATTTTAATCACAAAAGGATTACTGGCCCTTTTTGAGTTACTCGGCCACAGAATCTCGTACCAATGGGTACCAGACTTTAGTGCCAACTCGGTTTTGTAATAACTAATATTTCTACCCTGTAAAGAATCTATGGTTTGACTGTCTTTGTTGACCATTTCACCAACGGTTACAATTACAGAATCTGCTCCAGTTCCCGTTAATTCTATTTTGAGTTTGGCAAAAGCAGCTTTTTCAAAATCTATAGATAACCTGTTTTTTTGCTGATCAATTTTTTCTGGCATTTGATCTGTAGCGATCAAGGGTTCTTGCGAAAATTTTTCGTTATTGATGTCCGGAGCAACAACAAACGCCTTCGGATCGGAATAGGCAGAAACCTTTTCCTGACCTTCCCAGTAGCGTACTTTCCAGTAGTACACTTTTTTGTGTTGAAGCGGAAGGCCATTATACAACACGGAGGCGTTAGTGGAATTTGTTTTCCCACTATCCCACAGATCTCCTTGATCATTTTTTAGTTTCATTAGCTTACTGCTTACCAACACTTGAAAAGCAGTAGCGCCTTGAGATTGATTATCTAATACCCAATTCAGTAATGGTTTCTCCGATTGAACCAAAGGGACTTCATATCGGGCCTCTGTTAATAGATCATCATTGAGCGGCAGGGATTGCTTTACTCCATTGAGACCGACATAGTCTGAATAGCGCATCAAATCTGTTCTCAAACCAATGGGTTTGACAGCTCGGGTTTGCGCTTTTGTGGGGATTATTGATGTGAATAAAAAAAGAAAACACGCTACTGTAAACACTAAATTTCGGGAAATGAAGTATATTCCGATATTGAATCTATTCATAACATTTATGAGGTTGATCAGTCAATATATATATTTTTTCCATTTTTTTTGTGGAGTTCAAAACGATCAAACAACGCTCCAGTTGCATCAAAAGAACGATATATCAAGCGGTCTCCATCAATAGAAATATGCTGGAATAATTGGATGCGTTCACCTGTCTTATCCTGTGTTGCACCAAATTTATCCCAACCAGATTTATCTAATGAATACATTTTAGCTCCACTTACAGATACAACATATACGGGTCCAACAATATTGTTGCCTTCAACATCATTTTTAACCAGAACAGGTTTTTCGTAAATGGCACCTCTGGCATAGGTATGGTCATGCCCTTGTAACGCAAGATCTAAATTAAATTCTTCGAAAATTGGCTGCCACTGCGATCTAACTTCAGTGTTATTTCTCATACTGGATGCAGAAAATACCGGATGGTGGTAAGTAACTATTGTCCATTTTTTATCATTTTTTGTTAAAACTTCTCTTAGCCATTTTGCTTGACGTTTTATTTTAATATTACTGTTAAGTGCAATTATTTTAAGATCGGGATAATCTATGTAATAACAGGTTTTCTCCAATTCTTTTGGACCATTTTTTGGAAAGCCGAATTGAGCATTCCATTGAACTGAAAGTACTTCATCTTGTGAAAATAAACTTCCATCAAGGTATCGGTATTCGTGATTTCCCGGCACGGCAATGGCAGGTATCTCACTGTGGATAAAACCTCCAGCGGCAAACCACTCATTCCAATCAATCTCCTCATGTCCTTCATCGACTAAATCTCCAGCATGAATAAAAAAATCCGCATCTGGTGCAGTTTTGTAAGCATTTCTAATTACTCTGGACCATAATTCCAAAATATAATTTTGAGCATCACCTACATAAAGGAAGGAAATAGGAGTAGACAGATTATTTGCAGTTTTGAAATGATGCCATTCACTTTTAAAATGAAAATCACCAACTCTGTAAGCATATATTGTGTTAGGAATTAATTGATCGATTTGAACTTCAAAATATGATGCTTTAAATCCCTCTTTATATGCTATCTCAGAGTCTACTACAGTCCTTACTGCCTTATATTTTTTACTATTTTTTTTAAAATAAGGACCAGGTCCAGCTAAAGCAAGCTCAACAAAACCAACTTTATTATTAGCTTCAGTTCTCCAATTTATTGCAATTGATCTTGAAGGATCTTCAGTTGCACTTAATACAATATGGTCTGGAAATTTTGTTGGAGATGCCCATTCTTTAACAATTTCATTGATTTCTTTCATTGTAGTTTGTGAAGAAGTTAATGAAACTATGAAAAGAAATAGTAAACTAAAGAAAGTTTTGTTAGACATAATCAATTATAAGATTTAAAATTATAAATAAAATGAACCGCCAATCAAATTATAAAATTTTGATGGCGGTTTATTTTTTGTAAATAATATTAGAAACTTGCGATATCGATTGATTTATACCAAATCTCCATCTGTCTATTGCTGTGTAGCTGTATACCTACAGGCCCCTTTAAATTGGCTTCATCCAAAATATAATCCATTACATGCTCTCCATTTAGCCATACCCTGTATCGATTACCTATAGCTTCAGCAACCATGTTGTTCCAATCATTCATTTTGAGAAGCGACTTAACTTTTGTCGCCTCCTGAGGATAACCTTTTTTTGGTATATATGGAGAGCCAGTCATGTCTCTTTTTAATGATCCCGATACACCAATTTGAATTTGAGGATTTAAGTGGTCACTTCCTCTCATAAAAACCCCGGAGTCTATATTTCCACTAATAAATTTGAAATCAAGACGAACTCTAAAATTATCTAATGAATCTTTTGTCCAAAGTGTAGAACCTTTTTCATCAGGTCCATTTTTCACTTTCAACAAATTATCCTCAATGGACCACCATATATTATCATTAGGATCAATCTCATTTACTACAACACCCTCAGCTTCTCCTCTTCTGGTTTTAATAACCCATTGAGAAAGGTCAGTACCGTCAAAATAATTCTTGTATTTAGATTCAACCAAAGAGAACTCACTGATGTCTTGTGGGTTGAGTACTGAACCATTGTGTATTAACATTCTGTGGTGAAATGTTACTGATGAACCATTTTCTAATGCAAAATTTAATGCTTCCTTGCCCTTAGAAAAAACCTCTTGTCCCAATGGATTTGCGGAGAAAAGACCATAGTCCCTCGCATGCCAATAAGTAGGATAGCCCACATTATTTGGATCGTCCAATATGGTGATAGAAACGGGTTCTTCATCGATAGTACTGTAAAGTTTTACCCATTCGGCTCGGGTTCCCCAAACATCATTACCTTGAAGCCCTTCGCTGCTTAAGTAATTTCCGTTTACGCCAGTATTATCCAAAACCTTTACCTCAGTCGGATTTCCCATGGCATCAACAAATATGGCTGGTTTTTTGGAGGGTAACTCCATGGCGCGGGTAACTCGAACACCAAAAACACCTTCTTTATTGTCCTTAAATGAAACATCCTGAAGCGCTGTAAGCGTTGTATAACGGTCTAGGATTCTAGTGTTTCCTTCTTGGGAAAATTTAAAAACGGTAGCTTCGTCAAGTAAGGCCTCTCCAGCACTGTTTTGCCAACTACTTTTCGTACTCAAACTTCCATTTTCAGAGTCGATTTTCACAATTTCACTATGAACGATTTTACCATAGTTTTCGAGATGCTCCTTGGGGATGGCATCTGAATTGTTCCAAAAATCAAGTCCATTGATATCTCCATAGTTAAACCAATGTCCCATATGGTGTGGGTGATCGACGCGTTCTCCAGGTTGTGGATCTATTGGAAAACCTCTGGTTAATGTCTTTCCACTCGCAGTTACCAATGGGAATAATACTGGTTTTGGAAGTGAAGATTGATAATGATAACTAGTAAATAATGAACCATTCAGTTTTACATCAATCTTTTGGTTGGATGCATCTTCCACAAAAACTACCGAGGCGGATTCTGCTCCGGTAGCCTGTGGTTGTCCCTCACAAGAACTCATCAATACAGTTAAACTACTTATTAAAAAAAAAGCTCTAATCATCACTTAAAAGTTAGTATTTAAATACTTTTCCACCGGCCAATACTTCCTGATTTACTTCGTCAAAGGTAGCTTTGAGTCCAGTTCTCATGGAGGCAGTGGTCATAATATTTGCAATGGAGTGGTTGTATCCAGCTTCTACAGGTGCGTTTGTTTTTTCTCTGGATCGGATACACTCTAACCAGTTTAGCATGTGATTGGAAGTCATATTGTCCACACCAGTGTTGGCCGAAGTAACTACTTTAGTTTTGATATCAGATAATGAAAACTCATCCAATCGGTTGGGCTTCATGTCCATAGCCTTGGAATAGCGTTCAGAAAGCCCACCATTAGGGGTTACTTTGTTAGTTTTCATGTTCAATTCACCTCCGTTGGAGTAGTAGATTTCTTTTGTTCCACCCGCAGAGTTTGTAAAGCGAGAGGAGTAAACTACTTGGAATCCTTTATTGGCGTCATTGGTGGGTCCATAATCGAACACTGCGGTCATGGTATCAAAGTTAGACCTTCCGTCTTTCCATAAATAAATTCCTCCATTAGCAGCTACACTTCTTGGGTGATCCAATCCAGTGAACCAATGTACTGTATCAATTTGGTGGGCCATCCATTGTCCAGGAATTCCAGAGGAGAAAGGCCAGAATAATCGGTATTCTAAATATTTTCTTGGATCCCATTTGTGGTAGGGACGATTCATCAGATATCTTTTCCAGTCGACATCAGATTCTTTGATATCGCTGACTTTATTTGGATATACCCTCCAACGTCCTGGTTGATTTACATTCCATGACATCTCAACCATAACAATATCACCAAAGGCTCCAGATTTAACGTATTTATCTGCAGCGTGGTAGTTTTTTCCACTTCTACGTTGCGAACCCACCTGAAGAACAATCCCTGCGTCGTTGGCAGCTTTTTTACCTAATCTTGCGTCCTCCATGGTTTCTGCAAATGGCTTTTCAACATAAACGTCTTTTTTTGCCTCTGCAGCTTCTACAGTGTGAAGGGCGTGTTGGAAGTCTGCAGTTGAGATGATGACAGCATCAATTTCGTTTTTGTCATACATTTCCTCATTGTTTCGCCAAGTTTTGATTTTATTTCCAGTTTTCTCTTCCAAGAAAGCCTTCCCCACATCTCTTCTGCGGTTCCAGATGTCTGAGACACCAACTATTTCACAATTTTGTGTTTTGGAATGACCCTGAAAAGCTGGGATTAATGATCCTTTTGCCCTCCCGGAAAATCCTACAATTCCGACATTCAGCCGGTCATTGGCACCAATAATTTTTCTGTAACTCTGAGCACTCATAGCAGTACTAGCAGCGCTTACACTGCCTACCCCTGTGATAACCCCAGCTGAAACAAGTGATGCATCCTTGATAAATTTTCTTCTGTTTAAATCCATTTATTAAATCTTTATTATTAGTTTGTTATTTGTGTGCGCGCACGAACTTGTTTTCAAAAATAAAATATTTTTTGAATATTAAAACATTTACAACATTTTAAATTGATGGAGGTGTATCTTATTTCACCTTATTAGAGGTACCGTATAATTTATTAAGCCCCCTGTTCAGCACCCTGACAACATATTTGTTGTAATCTTGTTCGATACTTTTCTTTGCCGCTGGGACGAGTGGTTTTAGTGCTGTTTCAAAATCATCTAAAACCAAAGCGGTTTGTAGCCTTGTCCATTCATTTTCGGCTTTAAGCCCCTCGGCTAAAATTTTAATGACTTCTTTTGAAGAGTCCCCTTGACTCAATAAGGCTCTTGCAGCGCTTATACTCACATTTATAACCGTGTCGTTTAACGTTTTTTTCAATTGTTTTAAGGTAGCTGGCTTCACCTTAGTCTCTAGGTTATAGAGTCCTTGACCTGCCCAATACCGAACTGCTTCGTTATCATGATTCAAGCCTCTATATAAAATATTTTCATCTTCAGTTGAGGACATCATCAGAAGATCATCATAGAAATTCTCCTGTGATCGGATCCAATTGTAAATGGGCTGATCATTGTCTGTTTCCCAAGTCCTCATGATGGACTCTGGGAAGAGTCCAACATCCATGATGTCCAACATCCATCGGTCGTGGACTGCCCTCATTTTTTGCAGGGTATCTTGCATTATTGGGTCGCGCGCAAGATCATTTAACTCCAATGGGTCACTGACCAAGTTAAATAGAGATTCTATGGGTTTTTTTTTTGCGACCATTTGCCAGCCAGCGTCTTTTAAGGTCCCCTTCTCTTCAGCCTTTCTTATTTCCTTCATCAAAGGGCCTCCCTCTGGGGTATTCATAAATTGTATAAACGGTTTGTTGGGCTCGTAGTAACGGAGGTATTTAAACTGTTTACTGCGCACCCCTCGTTGCATGTCATAGCGTTCATCCATCCTGCCACGTGCAATGTAAACATAGGGATTTTCTTCTTTGTTTTTCCCTAAGAAAACTTTTCCCTGCATATTTTCTGGAATGTCAGCTCCTGCCAAATCAATTACCGTAGGGGCCAAATCAATAAAGCTGATCAATTCGTCAACAGTACTTCCAGGAGCAGCTGGATAAAGGGATTTATAATCCTCTGGAATGTATAAGATAAAAGGAACCTTAACCCCGGTGTCAAGCAGCCACCTTTTGTGACGGGGGAGTCCAGTTCCGTGATCGGAATAAAAAAACACGATGGTGTTTTCCTTTTCTCCGGCATCTTCCAGCTCTTTAAGAAGCTTTTCTACCACACGGTCCATCTGTGCAATATTGTCGTAATGTCTTGCCAAAAGGGTTCTCACCTCAGCCGTATCTGGATAGTAGGGCGGTACGTCTATACTTTTGGGGTCTGTTCTAAGTTCGAAGGGAAGGTCTTCGGTGAGCCTTTGGTGCTTTTCAAGGTTGTTGATGCAGCTTTCGTGGGTCAGGGTCAGGTTAAAAACAGAGAAAAAAGGAGTGGCTTTATTAGGTCTATTTTTCCAGTGTGCTTGGTTGCTCGAAGCATCCCAAATGGCCCTTTTTAAATCAAAATTATAATCTTCCTTTACATTGTTTGTACAGTAATAACCTGCAGTCCTCAGCACCTCAGGGTACAATTGAATTTCTTCTGGAATTCGACCAGAAGTTTTCATGGCATTAGAGAAAGACCGCATATGAAGTGTTCCCAAAGAGGAAGGATACATACCTGTTATGATCGCATTTCTGGCTGGAGCACATACCGGAGCATTGGCGATTGCATTGGTGTACATAAATCCATTTGATGCTAGTTTATCCAATGTTGGGGTGTGGGCAATGGGATCACCGTAACAACCCAAGTCTGGACTGATATCTTCCACGGAAATCCATAAAATATTTGGGCGTTTTTTTACTGTTTTCGATTCTTCTCCACAGCCGAGGAATAAAGATAAGCTCAGAAATAAAAATAGACTGGGGATTTTTAAAAACCTGATCACCATCATAATACTAGTTTTCTGAATTTGAGAATTCAAGGGCCCAAGCAGTGTATTGTTTTTCCAAAGCAGCAGCTTTTTCACGCTCTCGAGCAATGAGATTAATTTCCTCAACGGGATCATTTTTGAGATTGTAGAGTTCCCAGACATTAAGATGGGCCACTAATTTCCAATCTCCATCTCGTATGGCTTTACCATGGCGCCACTCCCAAAAAATCGGTCCATTGCGTTCTTGAGATCCATTTCCTAACATTTGCGATAAAAAACTCTGACCTGGACTCGAGAGGATACTTTCTCCATTAAAATTTTTAGGATATGCTGCACCAATAACTTCTTGCAAAGTGGGTAAAAAATCAATCAGATGAACCGGTTTGTGGACAATACTTCCTTTGTTTTTTATTTTATCAGGCCAATAGGCAATTAGCGGGGTTTTGATCCCACCTTCGTGGCTCCAGTTCTTGTATTCACGGTATGGAGTGTTACTCACATTGGCCCAATTTTTACCTAGAGACTTCCAGTTGGTAAGACTGCCAATGGCACCCGTGCCTCCAGAAATGTTGACCACTTCACTCGAACCCCCATTATCAGATGTAAAAAGAATAAGGGTATTATTAAGTTTGCCCTGATCCTTCAATGTCTTGAGCAACCTGCCAATATTTTGATCTAGGCGGTCTATCATTGCAGCATATACGGCCATGGTTCTGATTTCTTCCTTTTTTTTAGAATCGGACAGTGCCTCCCACGGTTGGTGTTCTGCTTTTGACAAAGCACTATTTTCGGCTATGATTCCAAGTTGTTTTTGTTTTTGGTATCGTTCTTGGCGGATGGCTTCGTATCCAACTTCATAACGGTTTTTGTATTTTTCAATGTCTTCTGGCCAAGCCATAAGCGGGTCGTGGGGAGCGGTGTAGGAGAGGTAAAGAAAAAAAGGAGTGTCAGCAACCATTTCGTCCATCCATTGTAGGGCGTAGTCCGTGAAAACATCCGTGGAGTAAAAATCTTTTGATGTTGGGGTATAAGGATTAAATACTTTTCCTTCGATGACCCAGTTTCTGTAGGTCGTAGGATTGTTTTTTAAGCCCTTTTGCGCGGGTTGACCTTCTCCATCACGCTGCAGCCCTGGGTTAAAGTGATTGGAGGCCCCATCCAGCAATCCACTGTAATGGTTAAAACCCCGATTTATGGGGTTTTCGGTACTGTGATGTTTACCCGACCACAGGGTAGTATATCCTTGCGATTGAAACAATTCTCCTAAGGTAATGGCATTGCGCATGGGCTGGCGAAAGCTTTGGTGGTATCCCGTTTGCTGGGAATAAAGACCAGTGATAAGTGCTGCACGTGAGGGAAAGCATTTTGAAGTGTTGTAGGCATTGGTAAAACGTACCCCCTCGAATGCCAAATGATCCAAGTTTGGGGTCTCTACTTCACTGCCATAAGAGCCCAAATCCGAAAAACCCATGTCATCGACCAATATGACAATTACATTGGGCAGGTTTTTCGGATTTGGAACCTCTTTGCAGCTAATAGAAATAAGTGAAACTAAAGAAAGTAAAACTCTAAAATTCACGAATTTTTACGTTTTTAAACCAAACATCGCCTGGACTGTGATCTTGCAACAGAATTCTTCCATTTGCACCTACGCCAAAGCCTTTGTGCTTATTGTACTTACTTTTATTAATAAGGTTTTTCATGCTTTGAGAAAAGCGATTGTATTCGACCACCTTAATGTTATTGATCCAGTGCTCAACATGTCCACCATTAATAATAATTCTTGCCCTGTTCCATCTACCAGGACCATTGGCCCTAATATCATCACGACTGATTTCTGATAAATTTTCTGCAGCAATAAGATCGTAAAGAGATCCAAAAGTTCTGTTACCCTGGACACCCAAATTATGGTCTGGATGATTTTTATCTAGCACCTGGAGCTCAAAACCGATGTTTTTGCCGTCTCCCCCGGTTAGGGCGTCAACAAAATATTTAATTCCGCTGTTTCCGCCCTTTTGAAACATTAAATCTACCTCCAACTCGAAGTTGTCGAATCTTTCTTTGGTCACTATACTTCCAGATCTTTTAAAATTTGCTGATTTTTGGTGCTTTAGAAAGTGAATCTTTCCATCGACTATTTCAATTCCATTTTCTGGAAATGCATCAGATTTATCTCCTTTCCATCCATTAGTAGTCTTACCATCCCAAAGCAATCTCCATCCTTTTCTTTGCTCTTGTTGGGTCAGCTGATTATCCAAAAAACTCACTTGCTTTGCATGAGGCTGGTTGTCAGTTTGGTATTTTTCTAAGTTTTCGGTTACCACCATTATATTTTTCCACTGAATGGTTTTTCCCTCTTGTGTCTTGTCTTTTATGGAGTGTACTTGAAGGGCAATAAAACCTTCCGAGGTCATCTCATCCACCAAGTTAGCACACTGAATACCATTGATAAAAGTTTTAATGGTATTTCCAATAGCTTCGATTCTCACTTTATTCCAAGCCCCGTTGTTAAAAGCAGCGCTTCCTTTTGGATTAATGGTCAGTGGATAAAGCCATCCTCTTCGTGCTTCATCGTATATACCACCGGTCCATGCCCTTTTGCTGGTATCCAATTCTGATTGATAACCATGTACCCTTCCATTTCTATATTCCTTAATGGAATTTGATCGGAACTGAATTCCAGAATTTAAACCTGGTGCGACCATAACTTCTAATTCTAAAATAAAATCGCCGTATATTTTTTTGGTGCATAAAAAAGTATTTGGCGTACCGGCTCTTGAAGTTCCAACAATGGCTCCATCGGTAATATGATATTCAGCTTCTCCATTTTTTTTCTCCCAATTCGATAAATTTTTTCCGTTAAAAAGGGGCTTCCAGTCTGATTGTGAAAAAGAAAGGGAGCAGAAAAATAATGTCAGCATATAGGTTGACATCAGTTTAAAAAAATTAAATTTGGTTCTCATATTTATATTTCTTAATTAACAACATGTGTGCGTGCACGCAAATGTAAGTAAAATTGTATGAAAGTTATTATGAAATTTAGCATCAAATACGTTTTTCTGCTACCATTGGTTTTTTTGGCTTGTAAAAGCCCTGCTCCCAATAACAAGGATACTAGGCCGAATATCATTTTTGTCATGTCCGATGACCATACCAGCCAAGCTTGGGGTATCTATGAAGGTGTATTAAAAGATTATGCCATCAACCAAAACATAAAGCGTTTGGCTTCGGAAGGGATTGTTTTGGAAAATGCTTTTTGTACGAATTCCATTTGTGTTCCCAGTCGCGCCTCCATTCTCACTGGCCAGTACAGTCATAGGAACCAGGTCTACACACTCAGCGATGTACTCCACCCCGACCATCAAAATGTGGCCAAGCTCATTCAGAAATCGGGATATCAAACGGCATTGTTAGGCAAGTGGCATTTGAAGAAAAAACCCTCGGGGTTTGATTATTTTAATGTTCTACCAGGCCAAGGACAATACCATAACCCCAAACTGAAAAGCCAGGAAAATTGGCAAGACGGCAAAAAAGGAGGGAAGGAGTACAAAGGTTTTTCCGCTGATATAATTATGGACGAATCCCTAAAATGGCTCGACCAAAGGGATAAAAAAAAGCCCTTTATGTTGATGACGCATTTCAAAGCTACCCATGAGCCTTTCGATTACCCTGAGCGGTTTAAAAATCTTTTTGAAAACGATACTTTGCCAGAGCCAGTCTCTCTGCTGGACTTTGATCCAGCTAAATCAGGACGCAGTTTTGAAGGTCAAATATTAGAAACTTTAGCAGCGCGTTGGAGAAATGCAACCAGAGAAAAGGGCAATAGCTACCCCGGACTACCATTTGACACTGATGGATTAAATGAAATTCAAATTCGAAAAAAGACCTATCAAAAGCTGGTCAAGGATTTTTTGAGATCAGCAGCTGCTATTGACGAGAATATTGGCAAAATGTTGCGCTATTTGGATGCTGAAGGTTTAACCGACAATACCGTTATTATATACACCTCCGATCAGGGTTATTTTCTAGGTGAGCATGGAATGTTTGACAAGCGCATGTTTTTGGAGGAATCCGCTCGCATGCCCTTTGTGATCCGTTATCCCGATGAAATCCCTGCGGGAAAAAGAAATAAAGACATAATTTTAAACATAGATTTTCCCGCGCTAATGTTAGATTATGCTGGGATTCCACAGCACGAAAGTTTTCAGGGTGAAAGTTTTCGAAAAAATCTTTATTCAGAAACTCCGCCACAGTGGAGGGACAAAATGTACTATCGGTACTATGCCCACGCCCTAAATCGTCCTGCACATTTTGGGATTCGAACCCAGCGCTATAAGTTGATTTTTTATTATGGATTGTCATTGGGACTTAAGGGCACCTACACCGACAAAGCGACCAAACCTGCTTGGGAATTCTATGACTTGGAAAGTGATCCCAATGAGCTTAAAAATGAGTATGTAAATCCCGCCTATCAATTGATTATTGGACAGCTAAAAAATGACCTTATTTTATTGAGGTCAGAAACAGGTGATCGGTACACAGATGGATCTGAGATTATTAAATTGATAAATCAATATTGGTAATTCTATATAAAGTGTTAATTATTTGCTTAAATGTTAAAAAGATTTCATTTTTTACCTCGATTATTTTTAATATTGCGATAAAAATTTAATATAAATACAATATTCACAATAATTATGTATTATATTTAGCAAAATTTTAACACACAAACATTTTATGAAACTAGAGAATTATCATTATTTGATATTAATCCTTTTTTTAAATGTCAGTATTATATTTGCGCAAAATAGTATTTCTGGTGTCGTCACAGACGATGCTGGAGTACCATTGCCGGGTGTAAATGTGATTATTAAAGGAACGCAAAATGGAACGACAACAGACTTCGACGGCAATTACACCATCAGTGCATCTGACACTGACGTACTGAGCTTCTCGTTTGTTGGATTTTTGGAAAAAGAAATTGAGGTAGCTAATGCTGACTCATTTAATATTTCTTTGGAGATGGGATCCGATGAATTAGAGGAAATAGTTTTAACAGGTTATGGATCTGTAAAGAAAAGAGACTTAACAGGTGCCATTGCCCAAATCAAAACAGAAGTAATTCAAAGAGCCAACCCAACCCAAGCTGCCGCAGCACTTCAAGGACAAGTAGCTGGAGTAAATGTTACTAGATCTGGTGGAAAACCAGGGGATGCAATTGACATCAATATTCGGGGGTTGAACAACTTTGACAACGAAAAAACAAGACCACTGGTTGTTGTAGATGGTATATTAGGAGCAGATCTAAACGACATCAACCCGGTTGATATTCAAACCATTGACGTCCTTAAAGATGCCTCATCTACTGCGGTTTATGGAGCCCGAGGAGCCAATGGGGTAATCATTGTAACTACAAAAAAAGGATCGGATGGGAAGCCTAGCGTTTCTTACAATGGATATTACGGTGTTAAAACTCAAGCTCACATGCCTAACATGATGAATTCTCGTCAATTTTATGACTTGTATCAGGACGAAGATAAATTTGGACGAGGATTTACTGCTCAGGAATTGTACAATGTTAATAATGGAATTACTACAGATTGGTTGGATCTGGTTTCGCAAAGAGCAATTCAACAGAATCATACAGTATCTGTAGCAGGCGGGTCTAAGTCAACGACATATAATTTCTCTGCTGGTAAGCAAGAAGAAAACGGCATGGTACAAAATAACCAGTACACACGTTTAAGTTTAAACGCAGGTATTGAAAGTCAAGTTTCTGAAAAAATGAAGGTTGGTTTTACAGCCTACATTACTGACAATGAGAGAGACTGGGGTTCTTTGGAAGCAGTCAGATCTGCGATGAGGTCTAGACCTACAGGTACTGCTTATTTTAACGATATTGTTGAACCCAACAAAAGAGATACCAATTTTGGTCCAGTAGGTCCATATGCTTTTTACATGGGGATAAATGATTCACAGGTGATCAACCCTTTGGTTGAAATCAGTCCAGATAATTATCAAAGGCAGAGAAGATCAAATTCAGTGATTGCAAATGCCTATTTACAGTATGAAATTATTCCAGGTTTGAAATTCAAGACTTCTTATTCTGCGTACAATAACAACCAAAGGGAAGGCGAATACAGAGGTACTTTCACAAAAGCTCAAAAGGGATCCAGAAATCCTAGAGCTTTAACAAACAACCTGAAAACAGCTAACTTTACTATTGACAATACTTTAAACTATCAAAAGGAAATTGGCAAGCACTCAATAGATGCTACAGCACTTTTTAGTGTATTTGAAGAATATCAAGAGTATATGGACATAGCTGTTCAAGATCTCCCTTACAGGTCTCTGTGGCATAATACAGGCTCAGGTGCCACCATAGAAGCATACAACACTAATTTACAAGAATATTCTATTGTATCTTTTATGGGTAGGATTAATTATACATTCGACGACAAGTACTTATTGACAGTCACGGGTCGTCGAGATGGAGCATCTCAACTAGCTGATGGAAACAAATGGGCTTTCTTCCCGTCTGCTGCAATTGGTTGGAGATTATCCGAGGAATCTTTCATAAAAGATTTAGGACTATTTTCGAATCTTAAATTGAGAGCCAGTTATGGTGAGGTCGGAAATAATTCAAGTATTGCTCCTTATGCTACTCAATCTAATATTTATCAAACATATTATGATTTTGATGGATCTGCCTCATTGGGTTATACAATTAATTCATTGTCAAATCAAGGATTAGTTTGGGAGAGAAGTAAAGAGATAAATATTGGTTTAGATTTTGCTTTGAACGATATTAAAGTCAGTGGAACTGTTGAGTATTACAAAAGAAATACCGAGGACTTGATCTTGGATGATAAAGTTCCAAACTCCACAGGGTTTAATAATGTTTTGGATAATGTAGGAGAAATTGAAAATAGTGGAATCGAGATTTCATTAAATTCAGTTAATCTTACACTACCCGATTTTTCATGGTCTACCAATCTGACTTTTACTGCCAACCAAGACAAGGTAGTAAAACTTGCAGGTGGACTTCTTGAAGATAAAGGAAATAAGCGTTTCGTTGGCGAGTCAGTTAGAGCGCATTATTCATATAAGTTCCTCGGAATTTGGCAATTGGGTGAGGAAGCACAAGCCGCTGAATTTGGTCAGGTACCTGGACAGATTAAAGTCAAGGATTTAAATGGCGACAATACGATCAACTCAGATGATAGGATGATCTTGGGTAGTGAAACACCCGATTGGACCGCAGGTTTAAGAAATCAGATCAATTATAAGAATTGGGATTTATCCTTTTTTATCTATACTAGACAAGGACTGATGTATTCTAATGCCTTCCTCAATGGAACTTTTGGAGATATAGCGAGTGACCGTTACAATAGGTCTGCTGACCTCGACTATTGGACACCAACCAATCCTAGTAACACTTATTACAGTCCTCTAACAGGACCTGGTTTGAATTCGAAGAATGAGGCAAAAGGAGGAACTTCCAGAGTTGCACTCAGCTATCAGATGGCAGACTTTGTAAGGATTTCTGACATCACCATGGGATACAGTCTTCCCAAATCGGTGCTCAATGAACTCGGCGTTTCAAGATTTAGAGTTTATGGTCAATTACAAAATCCATTTGTATTTACTGACTTTCTGACTTTCGATCCGGAATACAATTCTGGTGCTTACAACGATGATTTCCCAGCATTGACTATGTTGATTGGAATTAACTTAAACTTTTAATTTCAAAAATATAGAACGATGAAAAACATAAAAGAAATTAATTCAAAAATGAAAAAACTAAATAAAATCATATTAGCATTTGCTTTGATTTTAACCATTAGCTGTGATACCGATGAAATTCTAATTGAAGATAGTGTCTCCAATCAGACGGCTTCTGATTATTTTTCTACTACTACTGGTTTTGAAGACTTGAGCAAATCAATTTATCCATTATTGAGACCAATAACTCAGATGAGAGCACTAACATTAAATGGTACAGATCTTTTTTCCAATCAGACAGCTTGGGATCAGGTTGGTAATCAGCTCAATATTAGTATTGAAACATATGGCCCAGAATTAACTGAGGGTATCTCCGAGGTCCAAGACATGTGGGTATATAACTTCAAAAACGTTAATCGTGCGAACACCGTGATTACTCGAGCTGCGGGTGTCAATGATGATTCTTATGCTGCCACCCTCAACATAAGAGTGGCCGAAGCCAAATTCATCAGAGCCTTGTCGCTTTTTTACTTGGTTCAGCAATTTGGCGACATACCCTTGCCTTTAGAAGAAACAACTTCTGCTAACAAAGAGGTAACCCGCGTTCCCTCTGCAGAGGTGTACACTCAGATAATCACTGATTTAACAGAAGCTGAGGGAGTCTTGCCAGCAGTTGCTTCAGATTACGGAAGAGCGACCAAAGGGGCTGCTCAACATCTGTTGGCCAGAGTTTACCTAACTAGAGGTTGGAATTTCCAGAATGCGCTTGGAGGATCAGACACAGACTTTAATCTCGCTAGAGAATACGCTGATAAGGTTATCGCAGCACATCCAATGGTAAGTGACTATTTAGACTTATTTCCCAGAAAATCTGAGGATCCTACTAAACAAACATATGGGCCTGGAGACCAGAATGCAAGGAATAGCGAAGTCGTATTAGCTGTTCAATATTCTGATGCAGCGTTGACCAACGTTATGGAAACAGCTGACCAATCGGGTGCTTCTTTTACTGGAGACGGTGGTAATAATTCTCACAGTATTTTTGGAGGAAGTCACGATGAATCACCCGGTAGCCCTGGTAGAACAGAGGATTACAATAGACAGTTAGGACAGCACAACACCCTTCCCGGAGTATGGAGATTATTTGATCCAAATACTGATTCCCGATACGCTTTGAACTTTGTAGAAAAAGTCTATGCCGTGGTGGATAACCCAGGATTTGTTCCTGCAGACGGGGTACCTGCTATTGATATCTCCGCAGGTGATGTTGTTGTAGAATACAGAGATTGGAACAATCCCGCCACAACACTGACCGAAAGAGGTAAAGATGTTGGTGGAGATCAAAATTTTGCGGTAATCAATATCGATTCAATCGGAAAAATCGATGAATCAAATTATCACAATGCCAATAAAACCCCTATGATGTGGAAATTTTGGGAGCCTGGAATTCCTTATGGAAACGGTTTTGGTCAATTCGACCATCCGCTCATGAGATCTTCAGAGGCTTATCTAATTGCCGCCGAAGCCATTGTAAAAGGAGCCAGCGCTGGAACTTTAGGTTCTGCTGATGACTACTACAATGCTGTTGTAAACAGAGCCGTTGGAGCTTCAAATTCCGCGGATATGGCTGCTGATCCCAATGATTTATCTTCTCTCGCCACTAAAAGTTACAGGGCCTCTGGTTCGGTAACTATTGACATGATTCTCGATGAAAGAGCGCGTGAATTCATGGGAGAAGGGTTAAGATGGTACGATCTTAAAAGAACAGGAAAGCTCATAGAAAGAGCTAAGGCGTTTAACCCATGGATCGGTGGGCTCAATTATATTCAAGATCATCACTATCTAAGACCTATACCGCTTTCAGAAATTGATTTAGCAACAAACGATGTTAGTCAAAACCCTGGATACTAATTAGATCTTTACTCTATAAAACCCGTTTTTGGTCAATAACAAAAACGGGTTTTTTTTATATTTATTATCATACAAAATTCGGTTTAGCTTTAACGTATGAGACGTCTATTCCTCTTCACTTTTTTTAGCCTTTCTTTAGCTGCTCAGTACAATTTTGAAAAGTTAGATCAAAGAATGCGGCAATTTGTTTCTGACGGTGAATTAGTCGGGTTTCAAACATTGATCATCAAAGAAGGAAAAATTATCCATTCCGATTTGTATGGCCATGACAACCTTGAGGAGGGCAAACTACTTCAGCAAAACAGTATTTTTAGAATCGCCTCCATAACCAAATGCATAGTTGCTGTTGCGATCATGAAGCTTTATGAAAAGGGTTATTTCGATTTAGAGGATCCGATTGGTCGCTACATTCCGGAATATAGAAATCCAATGGTTTACCAAGCAGATGAAACGCTCAAACCCGCTTCAAACCCCATTCGCGTTATCGATGTTCTCAGACATACCACTGGCATTGGAAAAACATACCCAGCGTTGAGAAAGCAATTTGATATATTAAAATCTAACCGCTCCTTCGATTTGGAGACAGAAGTAAAGCGGATGAGTAAAATTCCACTCGCTGCAGAACCTGGAACCCTTTGGATATATGGACCCTCAGTCAGTATAGGTGCTTATCTTATTGAAAAACTAACGGGCCAGAAAATCGATGCTTTTCTTAAAAAAGAAATTTTTGATCCCTTAAAAATGCAGGATACTTTTTTTGAAATTCCCAAAGAGAAACAACATCGTTTTACATCGGGTTATTTTTTAGAAAGACCTGGGTATCACAGCTTAATTGATCACCCA
>MDTG01294846.1_pt1 | contig 22253 bp, 20 predicted proteins | sample 811421 | NCBI WGS metagenome assembly MDTG01 (sample SAMN05326645, study PRJNA326480) | marine metagenome | isolation source: seawater | place: Pacific Ocean: South East | collected 2011
ACGAGCAGGATTCCGTCCAGCAGGCCGTATCCGGGCGCATCGGCGACTCCGGGAGGAAGCCACGTGAGCAGCACGAAGAGGCCGGTGATCACCATCAACCAGGGCAGTTCCAGTTTGATGATCCGGCTGGAGACGAGCAGGGGAGCCACCAGCGCACTGATTCCGATGACCAGTCCCACGTTGGCGATGTTCGATCCGACGACGTTGCCGAAGGCGAGTCCGGTCTGTCCGTCCACGGCGGCCACGATGTTGAGGGCGAGTTCGGGGGCGCTGGTGCCGAACGCGACGATCGTGAGCCCGATCACCAGCGTCGATATTCCCAGGCGTTTCGCGATGGAGACGGCGCCGTCGACCAGCCATTTGCCTCCGGTCAGGAGCAGAAAGAATCCCACCAGCAGGTACAGAATGATCACAATGACGGCACTGATGGCGTCTGGGGATTCATTCGGGATTGTTTTCAGGAAGGCAAGCATCAGTAGCGCCGATTGTACGTCAGACCCTTGTATCGACGATCATGGTGTAGTTCCATTCGAGTCATCTTCCAGGTTCGATTCCGGAGATCCCATCTCGCACCGATCCGTGCGAAACAACCGAATGAGCACCGAGGCAGACAGTTCGAGTTTCAAGGAGATCCTCCGCCGGGCCAGCACCGGCGATCAGGACGCATGGCGTCAGGTCGTCGATGCCTACGGCTCGAGGGTCTATGCGCTGCTCTTTTCACGATGTCGCGATGCCGAGCTGGCCGAGGAACTGACCCAATCGACCTTCTGCACGGTCGTCACCAAGCTTGCCGGATACGTCGAACTGGGCAAGTTCGAGCCCTGGCTGTTCCGAATCGCCATGAATCGGCTGCGGGACGAGATGCGACGCCGAGGTCGTCATGCCTTGAGCGTGGCCAACGACACGCTTTCCAGCATGGAAATCACCCCCCGTGAGGGTGGTGATCAGCCCGGATTGGAAGGGGAATCGCAGCAGCAGGAGGAGTCGGCCGCTCTTCGGGAGGCCATGGAGAATCTGGCCGAGGCCGATCAGGAGATCATGCATCTACGCCATATTTCGGGATTGAGCTTCAAGCAGATCGCCGAGGTCCTCCAGCAGCCCCTTGGAACCGTGCTGGCAAGGCACTTCAGGGCCTTCAAGCGGCTCAGGGAGATGCTGGGAGTCGAGCATGAAGACTGAAATCAATCGCAATAGAGACCCAAAAATGTGCAATTCAAACCACGATTTTGTCGTTCAAAGGAAGCAACACCCATGAACCACTTCCCGAGAGAACACTTCATGAATGGTTCAGAACCTCATCCAGAGGCACTGGATGATGGTTTTGACGCTCAGGACCGTCATTTCGACGAGCTGCTGAGCAGTTCGTTGGGAGACGACATCCAGGTCCCGGTCGGCCTCTGCGACCGCATCTTCTCCGCTTCCCTGGAGGGTCTCCAGGCGGGGCCCCGGCCGTTGCCCTTCCAGACCCCTCGCCGTTCCTTCCCGATGCAGTGGATCGGTCTGGCGGCCTGTGTCGGCTTCCTGATGGTCGCCGGCTTCTGGATGCTTTCGGTCGACGGCGTCCAGCGACAGGATCGCATGAGTGATCTGGTTCAGGTGGCATCGGACCCGGCACCACGGATGGAGACCGAACGTGCTTCGGCCCAGTTGCTCTCCTCCGAGGCGGAAATGATGTTGATGGCGATGTCCGACGAGCGTGACACCTTCGGAACGCTGTCTCCGTACATCACCACCCGCAGTATCCGCTACGACGACTTCTCCGGCGACCTGGTCGCCGTGCTCGATGCGATGCAGAATCCCGCGATGCAGACCTACGACCTCGAGTGGAGGCAATGAACATGATTCGCCGAACGCTTCCGATTTCATCCGCCTGCATCTGCGTCTCGCTTCTGGCGGGCTCCGCTCTCGCACAGCCGGTCGATCCGGTGGACGGGGCCGCCGCTCCGAATCCCGTCGATTCCACACCTGCCGTGATCGAGGCCATGAACGCCGACCCCGCGGTCGATTCGGCCGCACCGGTGCAGGACAAGACCGATCTGTCGCCCGCCTTCGTCGATCGGTGCCTCGAAGTGGCGGATGAACTCGATCCCGCCTTCGCCCAGCAGCTGCGTCTGCTCTGCGAGGAGGATCCCGCCGAGTTCGAACGAATCATTCGGCGTCAGGGCCCGCGTCTGACCGGACTCGCCGAGATGAAGGCTTCCGATCCCAAGCTGTACCAGTTGAAACTGGTCGAACTGCGGGTCGACGCCTCCGTGCAGCGGTTGGCGGTCGAACTCCGGGAGGCCGAACGCAAGACGCCTCAGGACACGAAGCGCGTCGAGTCGCTGACGAAGCAGCTCCAGGGCCAGCTCCAGATCCGACTCGGGCTCGAACTGGGCAACCAGATGCTCTACATCGAACGCATGGAGCAGCAGCTCAAGGACATCAAGGCCAAGGTCGAATCGCAGCGCGAGAACTTCGATCTGGTCGTGCAGCAGGAACTGGCTCGTCTCACCGGTCGACTCGATCCGGTTCAGGCGGCGAAGCTCCGTCCCGCGTCATCCGCATCGCCAGTCGCGCCTTGAGTCGATGAAGTACCATCAATCCCGATGAACACCACCGATGTCGCCGGAAGGATTCGGCTGCCTCGTTCCGTCGGCATGATGGGATGGCTTGGCATCGGTGTCCTGCTGCTGATCATCATGCTGTGCGTCCTCACGCTCCCCTGGACGCTGTCGAGAACCGGTGACGGTTCCGCCAACGCGCCGCGACGATTCGAAGCGGCGCAACCCAGGCTCGCGATGCTTCCACCGACCTGGGCTGCGCACACGCAGCCTGAACTCGACGCGGCCAACGACGGCGGTGCGCCGTTCCTCCTGTTCGGAACCGACCGCCTCGGCCGGGACCTGTTCGTCCGGGTGCTCGCAGGCGGCGGTATCAGCCTCGCCATCGGAATCGCCGCGGCACTGACGGCACTGCTGATCGGAACGCTGTGGGGGACATGCGCCGGTTGGGCCGGGGGCCGGGTCGATGCGATCATGATGCGGGTGGTCGACGTCTTCTACGGACTTCCCGCGATCCTTCTGGTGGTGCTCGTCGCCGTCGCCGTGGACGGACTGCGCGAGAAGTGGAGCAGCGGCGAGGGATCCCCACTGGGGCCGGATGCGAATCTGCTGATCAACTGCCTCACGCTGTGGCTGGCGATCGCCGCCATCAGCTGGCTGACCATCGCCCGGGTCGTCCGTGGGCAGGTGCTCAGCCTGCGTGGACGTCCGTTCATGGAGGCATGCCGCGCCATCGGTGTCCCTCGTCGTCGGCAGTTCATCCGCCATCTGCTTCCCAACCTCGCCGGGCCGATCATCGTGTACGCGACACTGACGGTTCCGATGGCGATCCTCGCCGAGGCGTTCCTGAGCTTTCTCGGCATCGGCGTGCGCGAGCCGCTTCCGAGTTGGGGCAATCTCGCGGCCGACGGCCTCTCGGAGATCAACAGCGTGCGAAGCCGATGGTGGATCATCCTCTGGCCATGCCTGTTCATCGCGTTGACTCTGGTTGCCCTGAACTGCATGGGTGAATGGCTGCGGGTGGCCGTCGATCCTCGCCAGCGTTCTAGGCAGGTCGCCGCATGACGCTCCTGCAGATCGATCATCTTCGCATCGATGCGGGCGGAACTCCCGGTTCCTCGTCCACGCCGATCGTGCAGGATGTCGGATTCACCCTGCACGAGGGCGAGACGCTCGCTCTGGTCGGCGAGTCGGGAAGCGGCAAGTCGATGACGGCGCTTGCGATCATGGGTCTTCTTCCCGGCCCCGGGGTCCGACAGGCCTCGGGTCGCGTGCTGTTCCGGGGACGCGACCTCGCGACGTTCTCCTCCCGGGAGATGGAATCCGTCCGCGGCGCCGGAATCGGAATGATCTTCCAGGAACCCATGACGGCGCTGAATCCCGTGTACAGCATCGGCGAGCAGGTGGCGGAGGTGCTTCGACACCATCGGGGCATGGGGAGGTCCGAGGCGAAGAACGCCGCGATCCGTCTGCTCGAGCGGGTCGAGATCCCCGATCCGGAGCAGCGTTTCGATTCCTATCCCCACGAGTTCAGTGGAGGCATGCGTCAACGCGTCATGATCTCGATCGCGATCGCAGCCGGTCCGTCGATGCTCATCGCCGACGAACCGACGACGGCTCTCGACGTGCGCACGCAGCGCGGCGTCCTCGATCTCCTGCAATCGTTCGTGCAGACGGATCGAATGGGACTGCTCCTGATCTCACACGACATGGCTCTGGTCGGAGAACGATCCGATCGGATCTGCGTGCTGTGCCGCGGGCGGATCTGCGAGATGGGACCGACTCGAGACATCCTGCTCGATCCACTGCATCCATACACCCGTGGACTGCTCGAGTGCACGCTGAGCCTGCGATCCGACGGAACGACCCTGGCATCAATGGCAAGCGTCCTGGAACGCCCCGACCTCGCGCCGCTGACCGTCGAAGGGGATGCCGAGGGGAGAATCCCATGGTGGCCTTCGGAGCGGTTGGAAGGGGCTTCAGGGCATCGACAAGGCGGTTGGAGCCTCGTGGAGGCGTCCAAAGGCCGGTTCGTGGGCGTCTGCGAATAGCGGGAACATTGGAAATTTCACCGTTCGCTTCCGGATTCGCAGAACCCTCAATGGGATTGCATCCGTATCTGATTGTGTAGTTGAGGAACACCTGTGCTGGGCCTGCCGTTCTTGAACGGTTCAGAAGAAAGGGGACTTCAATCATGGTCAGGGAAGTACGAAGAACAATCAACGAACTGATTCGCGCATACGACGACATGCCGACACGGCACAGTCGCGATGCACTGCTCTCCGCGATCTTCGATCTGAATGCGTGGTACGTCATCGAACTGGGCGAAGGGGAGAACCGTCCCCCATGCATCGCCTGGGAGGAGGAGGAGCCGACACTGCTCGTCTTCACCGACGAGAAGCGTGCGACCCGTGCATTGAACACGTGGCTCGAGGATCAGATCGAAACCGTCTCAAACGTCCGCCGGGTGGGTCTCGAAGACATCGCCGGGTTCTTCAGCGAACTCGGGCAGTGGGGAATCGAAGGCGTTCGCCTCAACCACGGTCCCTGGAGCGTCAACTTCGCACTCGACGACGCGGTCGAAGCGTCCTCTTCGTTCGGACGCATCGACGATGCATCCGTCGAGCAGATGGTGGACCGCGTCCTCCTGGGTTCGGCCAAGGAGGAGGACATCCTGGATCGCGTCTGCCATCTGCCTTCGTGGTACTTCGTATCCGATGTCGCGGACAGCGACGACCCGCTGATCTGGATCATGCACGACGAACCGTGTGTGCTGGTCTTCACCGACGCCAGTCAAGCCCGTTCCTATGCCGTCGAACAGGGGCTCGAGGGTTGCACCACGGACGTCGGCCGACTCATCGAGGTCGATCCCGATGCCGCGGTCGAGTACCTCGAGGACCTTGCCAGACGAGGCGTCTCCGGCGCCATGTTCAATCATGGTCCGTTCGGATTCTACGCATCACTTGGAAAGCTCTGCAGCCGTCACGCGGCCTGAGGCGGATCACTCGTCCTCGAGGGAGTCGCACTCGATCGAGGCGTTCTCTCCCGCGAGCTTCTTCTCGATGTACCGCTGGATCCAGCGTTCGAAACTCTTGCCGGCCGCGGTGTCCTTGCCGCTGAACCGAATCTCGCGGATCTGCGGGACGGCGAGCGGAATGCGCGTGAGATCCTGCTTGGTCATGTATCGGAGCGTGTCGCCTTCGGCCGTCAGGTCGAACACGAAGCACTCGATCTCGCTGTCCTCGGTGCAGAGCGTGACGTCGCCGCGATAGTCCACCGCCCAGTGCAGCGCCTGTTCGAATCGTTCGGCATCGTTCCGTTCGATGGACATTCCCTGGGCTGGCTGGGTCGAACTCTGTTCGGTCATGGGTTCAGTTCCCGTCCGGTTTCGGGGTCGAGGATTCGCCACTGGCAGATGCGGCCGATCCGCATGATCACGAGGAATGCGATCTCCTCCTCGACCACGGTGAGCAGCATCTGATCGACCGGATCCTTATCTGGGGGAAGATCGATGCGGATGCCCGGGCCCCAGAGCACGTCTTCTCCGGGTCGCTCCGGCGACGTGTTGAGGGTGTCCAGCTGCTTCACGATTTCGGCTCTGGTGCCGATCGACGCCAGGCCGTTCTTGCCGGATTCCTCGGGGGACAGGATGACGAAGGTCTGGTTCACGTGCTTGCGGTCTCCTGAAGTGAGTGGACATCCTACTCGCTGGCGGGGCGATTGCCCTCCTTCAGCAGATCGTAAATGGTCTGGATCAGCGTCTCCAGCGGTACCGGCTTGTTGAGGTAGGCGTGCACGCCCATCGACTTGGCGTAGCTCATGTGCCTTTTTCCCTCGTTGGCGGTGACCATCACGACCACGGGTGGGTTCTCGGCCTCGATCAGCTCCTCCAGCACGAGAAATCCGGATCGCTTGGGAAGCATCATGTCCAGAACGACGGCTTCCGGGGCCTCCTTGCGCCACAGCATGACGGCCTCGTTGCCGTCGTTCGCCCGGAGCGTGGTGGCACCCTCGGATCGCAGGGCGAGATCGATTCCGTCCAGTACATCTGGATCATCGTCGACGACGAGTATTCGGACGCCTTCGAGTCGGTTCATGCCGCATCCTTCGCGGAGCGGTTGGAGTGTTCGACGATGCGGTTCAACTCCTCGTCGGTCATCCAGGGGAGATTGCGTATCTTCTCGACGAGCGATTCCGGCATGGGGCGTCCCTGCCGTTCGTGGCGGGGCCTGCTCTTCCATCTTCGATGAAGCCAGAGGTACTGCTCGGGAGCCTGCCGGATGAGGGTTTCGATCGCGTGGCTGTATCGGGCCGAGATCAAGAACAGGGGATCGTCGGCGTCACGCCATTCCTCGGGCTCGATGATGTCGCTGTGCACGAGTTCGTACTTGAACTGCTGTCCGATCCGCCTCGCCTGGGCGCAGACGATCGGCAGTTCGTACCGCATCGCAAGCAGGGCGATTGACTTGTAGCTGGATGCGAGGCGTCCGAAGAACGGCACGAAGACCCCCTGGTCGCCGGCGTTCTGGTCGGCGATGAAGCCGATGTTCCCGCCGGTTTCGATGGTGCGCTGCAGTTCCGGAGTGACTCCCCACTTCGTGAGCACCCGAAGTCCGTGGGCCTCGCGGATCCGGAGCACCCATTCGTTGATGAGCGGGTTGTCCAGGGGGCGTGCGATCGCGGTCAGCGGATAGCCGATCACGGACATGCCGTAGCCGAGCAGTTCCCAATTGCCGCAGTGTCCGGTCAGCATCAGCATCGGCCGTCCCGATACGAGCTTCTCCAGTACGGGGGCGATGTTCGGAACCTTCAGCGTATCGGGCCAGGTGTCCGGCGTGATGGCGCGTCCCATGGTGATAGAGTCGACCATGGCGAGCTGGAACATGTACTCGAAGGAGCGTCGCCCGACCTCCCTGATCCGGTCTTCGTCCCAATCCGGGAAGCTCAGCCGGATGTTCTCCAGCGTCCGTTCGCGACGCTTGGAGTTCCATCGCCAGAACATGGAGCCGATGCCCGCCGCGGTGCGGAGATTCTGTTCAGGCGAAAAGCACTGGATCAGTCCAGCCACCATGCGCAGCGGCAGGTACTGGCTCCAGTTGACCAGTGCTGATGTGTTGCGGGCCATGGGGCGGTGCGGGACGCAGGGTCGATCAGAGATCCGTTCCGCCGGTCAGGATGTGCAACCGGTTTGCGTTGAGAATCGGAATCTGGGCATTGCGAGCCTGGTCGTAGAGTTCCTGATAGTCGTGGTAGATCGTCTTCTTGCGGATGTAGTCCTGCTGGACGAGCATGCTGGCATCCTGGGGAGGACGGACGGGATCCATCGGCTCGACGCCGAGGACGAGGAAGTCGAGGTCGCCCGGAAGCGTGTCGCTTCTGACCACCACGCCGCCCCAGTTCTCGATCTGGCTGCGAAGGTATGCGGCCTCCTCTTCGCTGGGGTAGCCGTCGCCGTCGATGTCGTACTGGCCGTGGACCAGGAATCTGAACTTGTACTTCGGGTCGTAGATCGCATTGGCGATGACGTCGTTGCGGACGACCGGCCTGCCGACGGTGGACCGTGTGATCTTCGCGGTGGAGGTGTTGTCTCCCACCTTGATGACCTGGAGGCTGGCCTTGCCGCGGGGGAAATCACCGTCGCTGGAGGGACGGATCTGGGCGGCATCGTCGTAGACCTCGAACGTCATGCCCAGCACGACCTGATCGCGACGACCGCGGTCCAGATAGACCTGATCGTTCGATCCGGCGATGTCGATGATGTTTCCGTCCACGAGCGTGTCGGGATCGTTGGGCTTGATCCGGGTCTTGTTGATCCTGCCCTCGAGGTCCTCGACCCGGCTCTTCAGCACCACCTTCTCCTGACGGAGCGCATCGACCTCGTTCTCGAGTTCGGTGATCGTGTCCGAGTAGCGGTCCCGAAGCTTGTCCGTCGACATCTCCATCTTCTCGCGGACGTCGGCGATCTGGGACAGATGCTCGTCCGTCGCAGTGCGGTACTTCTCGATCTGCTTGCTCTCTGCGGCAAGCAGGGTGTCGCGTGCGCGGCTGGCCGACTCCACGTCGGCGGTCAGGCGGTCCCGCTCCGCCTGGAGGCTCTGGGCCTGCTGTCGGAGACTGTCCAGTTCGTTCTGGGTGTCACTGACCTTGCGGCTGCTGTCCTTGAACGAGTTGTAGATGGTGGAGTCCACGCCGAGGGAGGAGAACCTCCGCTGGATGTTCTCCATCGACTCGTCGGGGTTTCCGGCGACGTAGGTCTTCAGAGCGTTCTGCTCTTCCATCATGTACCCGAGAACCGATTGACGGTTCTTCTTCGCGGCTGCTTCGATGGTCTGGAACTGTTCAGAGTTCCGATCCCGCTTCGAAGCGTACTCCTCCCGTGCGGCTTCCGCCTTCTGGGCGGCTTCCATCTGGGTCGTCTGTCCAGAGTAGAAGAGGATCGTCATCACCAGCAGGAAGATGCTGATGAGGATGAAGACGACGAGAGAGACGATGACGCCGGTTCCAGCGCTCGATCGAATGGCCATGGACACTGCTCCGTTGGGCATGACGCCCTGCTGCGGGGTACCGCTCTTTCGGCGAAACCCCTTCAAAGGTGAATAGGGGAGTTTCCCCGTCCAAGTGGGGAGCGTCAAGCCAATGAGGGTCGAAAACCGCCATTCCCATAAAGGTGAGGGCTTTCCGGGGTCGAATGCCCCTTGAATGGGGCTTCCATGGGGCGTATCCTTGAATGTTTTAGGAGCCATCGAGCCATGAGCAACGAAGCAATGCAGCTGCTGAAGGATCTGGGCCGGCATCAATTGGTCGACGGCTACCCGATGGTCATCGATCTGGACCGGTGCCATGGCTCCTGGATCTACGATCGAATGAACGATTGTGAGTATCTGGACGTCTTCACCTGCTTCGCGTCCTGGCCTCTGGGCTACAACCATCCCAAGTTCAGCGATCCCGAGACGGTCAAGGCCATGGCCCGCGCCTCGATGAGCAACATCGCCAACTCCGACATCTACAGTCAGGATCTCTGCGACTTCGTGGATGCCTTCGCGACCCATGCGACTCCGGACGGATTTCCGCACCACTTCTGGGTGGCGGGTGGATCGCTCGCGGTCGAGAACGCGATGAAGACGGCCTTCGACTGGAAGGCCCGCAAGCTGGGACGCACCGACTTCAACGATTCGGTCAACGACATCACCATTCTCCACTTCAAGCAGGCGTTCCACGGCCGCAGCGGCTACACGATGAGCGTGACCAACACGCTGCCCGACAAGGTCGGCCTGTTCCCGAAGTTCGACTGGCCGCGGGTCCACAATCCGACCATCCACTTCGATCTCGACGGCAACATCAGCAACGACATCGTGGCCGAGGAGACCAGGGCGTGCGCCGAGATCGAGCAGGCGTTCGCTCATGCCGCCGCGAACGGCACGCACATCGCCGCCATCCTCCTCGAACCGATGCAGGGTGAGGGCGGAGACAACCACTTCCGACCGGAGTTCCTGCAGGCTCTGCGCGACTTCGCCGACGAGCGGGAGGCGCTGCTGATCTTCGACGAGGTCCAGACCGGCTTCTTCGGATCCGGCAAGCCCTGGCTCTGGCAGCATCACGGGGTCGCCCCGGACATCGTCTCCTTCGGAAAGAAGACCCAGGTCTGCGGTCTCTACGCATCCAACCGCATCGACGAGGTCGAGGACAACGTCTTCGTCCGCTCCAGCCGGATCAACTCGACCTGGGGTGGAAACATCGTCGACATGGTCCGCTGCAACAAGTTCATCGACATCATCGTCGAGGAGAACCTCGCGGATCACATCACGGCCGTCGGCAAGCACGTCATCTCCGGACTTCGTTCGATCGCCGCGTCCAGCGGCGCGTTCAAGGGTGTCCGTGGAATGGGGTCGCTCATCGCGTTCTCCTTCGATCCTCCGGAGGCCCGTCGCGAGATGATCGCTGCCCTGTTCGAACGGAAGGTGATCGCGCTTCCGTGCGGTGAAGACACCGTTCGCTTCAGACTGCCGCTGAACTTCTCGATGGAGGAGGCGGATGAACTGCTTTCCCGCGTCGAGTCGTGCGTCCCGCTGACGACCCGGATCTGATTCAACCGTTCGTCCGGTCCGCGGTCCGTTCCCTGAAGAGGGTGATCGCCGCCGTGTGTCCGTGCAGGAGGTTCCTTCCTCCGATCGGTCCCAGTTCGCCTGCGGCGAACAGTCCCGCCAGGGGGGGCTGGTTCAGTCGTTGCCTGACGATCGACAGATCGTGCGCCTCCGTGCCGAACAGGCGATGCCCGCGTCCGTTGCAGGTCACCAGCAACGCTCCGAATGGAGGCGTCCGAAGCTGCTGTGCGTCGAGCAGCAGCTGCAGATCCTCACGGGCCGTCTTCGCATCCCGGACATGGAACTGGATCGTCTGTCCGAGCTTGGGAAACTCTCCGACGATGAATCCGGGCCGGTCCTTCGGAATGCCCAGGATGTTCCGGACGATGAAGTCGCCTCGACCGAACCGCTGCTTGTGCTCGTCCAGAACGCTTCCGACGAGAATGCCGCCCTTCAGCAGGGTCTGATCCTCGTCGGCGATGGAGATCGCAGCCTGTTCAAGCACCTTCTTGGCGGGCCGTCCGGCAAGGCCGGTGATCAGATTCTCCTCGACGCCGGTCACCACCATCGGATCGCCGATCGGTCGACATCCCTGGCTGATCACGAAATCGAGCTCCACGTCCCCGGAGATCGTGAGTCCGACCAGTCCGATGTTCGTCACGTGATCATCGAGAATCAGCCGATTGTGACCGGGTTGGGAAGCGCCCGAAGCCATGCCGCCGAGGATCGGGATGGGGCCGCCCGGAAGTTCGAGTTCGTTCAGGGCGGGCAGCAGCCGGGTGATCGGCGTGCTGAACGGATCGGCGAACATCAGGACGCCGCGGGTGTCGTCCGAGATGTCCATGTACTCGGGAATTCGATCGATGCTGCTGATCGGGATCGGCGCATCGGGTGTTCCCGTGAAGGTGGACACCCTCGTGCCGGGCATGAAGAGGCAGAGGACGCTCATGCCCGCGATGCCGTCGAGTTCCTGGTCGTCGCCGAGCACGGACTCCGATGTGCACCCGAGGACATGCTTCGGTGCGAGCACGCCCCGGATCGTCTCGATCGCTTCGGTCACCGCGGCGGTGTGGTGGTAGCTGCAGAAGAACAGCATCAGGTCGCAGCGGAATCCACCGGCATCGTGGATCGCATGGGCGATCTCCAGCGCGGCGGTCCTGGTGTCGAAATGCCCGCTCGCGGCCGAGAAGGCCCGGCACCCGTTCGGACCCGTTGGTGACGACGAAGTCGAGAGCATTGCACAATCCTACCTCGTCGTCCGATGGTCATGCACTACAATCGTGGTTCAATGAAAGCGAGAGTCACATGACCACCGAGAACACGGATCGACTTCAATCTGCGCTCCAGAACGCCATCGGCGCTCTTCGTCGTCTCCAGGCCGACGACGGGTCCTGGTGTGGAATTCTCGAGGGTGATTCGATTCTCGAAAGTGAATACCTGCTGATGAAGTTCATCCTCGCGCAGGAGGACCAGCCCATGGTGGATGGTCGAGGTCGCGAGGTGCTCGAACGGATCGCGGCCGGACTGCGCAGCCAGCAGCGTGCGGATGGATCGTGGGGCCAGTATCCGGGCTCGGGCATGGACATCAGCGCGACGGTGAAGGGGTACTTCGCCCTCAAGTTGATGGGAGACGACGTCGACGCACCGCACATGGCGGCAGCCCGTGAACAGGTGCTCGCGAACGGCGGCGCGGAGCGTTGCAACAGCTTCAGCAACTTCTATCTCGCCTGCCTCGGCCAGGTCTCGTGGAACGCCGTCCCCTCGATTCCTCCGGAGATCGTCCTGCTGCCGCGATGGTTCTACTTCCACCTCTCGAAGATCAGTGCGTGGACCAGGACGATGATCCTGCCGCTGTCGATCGTGACGACCAAGCGTCCGACCCGCGATCTTCCCGATCGCCTTGGAATCGACGAGTTGTACATCGACCACCACGCCCGTCACCGGCTCTCCGACACGGTCGAGGCGCCTGCGGGCTGGCGGTTGTTCTTCCGCACCGTGGATCGCTGTCTGAAGTGGCTGCATCCGCTCGGCGGCACTCCGTTGCGCGGTGTGGCGATGCGCCGGACCGTGGACTGGATCCTGCGGCGAGCATCGCAGGACGGACCGGCTGCGACCGACGGGCTCGGCGCGATCTTTCCACCGATGGTCTATCTCCAGATCGCCCTGAAGTCGATGGGATGGCGACGGGACGATCCGGTGCTGCAGCGTGCCGAACGCGATCTCGACGACTTCTTCCTCGACCAGTTCGACGATCAGGGGGGGGAGATCATCCGAATCCAGCCGTGCTTCAGTCCGGTCTGGGATACCGGCATCGCGCTGTATGCGCTGACCGAATGCGGTCTCGACGAACACGACCCGTCGGTCCGTGCCGCCGCCGATTGGCTCCGGTCCAAGGAATGCACATTCAAGGGTGACTGGTCCGACTGCGTGCAGGTCAACGAGACGATGGGCTCCTGGTACTTCGAGTATCACAACGCCTGGTACCCGGACGTCGATGACACCGCCATGGTGGCCATGGGTCTTCATCGGGCCGGAGGGCGTGACAACGTCGAGGCGGGAGATCGCGGCGTCAAATGGCTGCTTGCGATGCAGAACTCCGATGGTGGTTGGGCCGCCTTCGATCGCACCACCCATCGCCAGATCCTCGAATACATCCCGTTCGCCGATCACAACGCCATGCAGGATCCGTCATGTCCGGACATCACCGGTCGCATCCTCGAATGCCTGTCGTGGCACGGCTTCACCACCGATGATCCGATCGTCCAGCGGGCCGTGTCCTATGTCCATCGTCAGCAGACGGAGGAGGGCGCGTGGTTCGGGCGATGGGGCGTCAACTACATCTACGGCACATGGCAGGCGCTCGTCGGTCCGATCCGGTGCGGCGTCGACCCCTCCGAGGACTGGGTGCAGCGTGCCGGCGCATGGCTCCGTTCCGTGCAGCATCCGGACGGTTCGTTCGGTGAATCGCCCGACAGCTACCTCGATCCGTCGACCAAGGGGCAGGGACCGTCGACCGCTTCCCAGACCGCATGGGGTGCGATGACGATGCAGGCGATCTTCGGGCATGAGGACGAAGGCGTCCGTCGAGCGGTGGAGTGGCTGGCCTCGAGCCAGTTGACCGAAGCGGAAGCCGCCGATCCGATCGTGAATCCGGACGGTGATCTGCCGGGATCCTGGAGTGAACCGTGGTTCACGGGGACGGGCTTCCCGAAGGTCTTCTATCTTCGATACCACATGTACCGGCTCTACTTCCCGATCATGGCCGTTTCCCGCTGGCTGTCCGCCCATCGCGGTACGCCGCCGATCGAACCGCTGATGCGGATGGAACCGAAGCTCACCACCTCGCCCTGATCAGAATGGGCACGGGTCGTGGAATGTCACGGGCTTTCCCGTTGCGGGATGCGTGATCGTCAGCAGCGTCGCATGAAGAAGCAGCCGCCTGCTCATGGAGAGCAGTTCCGGCGTGGCGTACAGGTCGTCGCCGAGGATCGGATGCCCGATCGACATCATGTGGACCCGCAGTTGATGGGATCGGCCGGTGACCGGCGAGAGTTCCATGCGGGTCCGATCGTCCATCCGCTCGATGACGCGGAATCCGGTCTTCGCGCTGCGTCCCTGCTCGTCGTCGATGATCTGGCGGGGCGGATCGTCGAGATCCTTGCGCATCGGAGCATCGATCACGCCGTCGTCGACGGCGAGGCGGCCTCCGACGACGGCTTCGTACTGCTTGTCGACCTCGCGATCGTGAAACTGACGGCTCAGCTCCCGATGCGTATCCGCGTCGCGTGCCATCACGATGACTCCAGACGTGTCGCGATCGAGCCGGTGGACGATGCGTGCGCCTGGGAAGGCGGCTTCCGCGCGGCTGGCCAGGCAGTCCGCCTTCTCCGGACCGATTCCGGGAACACTCAGCAGTCCGGGCGGTTTGATGAACACGAGGATTCGATTGTCCGCATGCAGCAGCGGCGGAAGGCCGTCGGGAGCCGGCGTTCTTGGATTTCGTCCCGAGTCGTTGTCTGGCGGAGATTGTTTCATGGGGAGGGTCTATTATGGTCCGTCTACCCGGGAAATGGAGATTCCGATGCCGTTCTTGTCAATCATCCTGTTCGCCGCTCTGGTCGCATCCGAACCAGGCGAAACCATGCTTGAAGATCCGATCCAGCTCACGACGTCGAAGCGATTCGTGAAGGCCGGCGAGTCGTACTTCTCGGATGATGGTCAGCGGATCATCTTCCAGGCCATCGAACAGCCCGAACGGGAGAGCTGGCTCGAGAGCCAGGAGCCCGACATCCACTATTCGATGTTCGTCGCCGAAGTGGTCCGCGATGCGGACGATCGCGTCATCGGCATCGACGGCATTCGCTGCATCAGTCCGGCAGGCTCTGCGAACACATGCGGCTGGTTCTATCCGGGGCGCAGCGACCGCGTGCTCTTCGCGACCACGAGCAAGCCGCCGTCGCAGGACGACGTGCCCGGATACCAGCGTGATTCCGGCGACTACAAATGGCAGTTTCCACGTGAAATGGACATCGTGGCCGTCGATCTCGCGAAGGCGGACGGCTCGTCGAGCGGATTCGAGCCGCTGGTGTCGGATCCCTCCAACTATCTGGCGGAAGGTTCCATCAGCGTCGACGGACGGCATCTGCTCTACACGTCGCTCGCCACGGGCGAAGGCGATCTCTACGTGAAGGATCTCGAGACCGGGTCGATCCGATGCCTGGTCGACGCGCCGGGATACGACGGTGGTGCATTCTTCTCTCCGGACGGGCGTCGCATCACGTATCGATCCGATCGCAACAAGGACGATCTGCTCCAGATCTTCGTTTCCGAGCTGGCCTTCGACGAGGATGGTGCGATCACCGGAGTGGAACGGGAGTTCCAGCTGACCGACAACGGCCACGTCAACTGGTGTCCGTTCTGGACGGCGGACGGCCGCTCGCTGGTCTACGCCACCAGTGAAATGGGTCATTACAACTACGAGATCTTCATGATCGACGCGCAGGCCGGCGACGGATCCTCGCCGGCGAAATACGGCACGGGTTCCAGGCGGGTCACGAATGCACCGGCCTTCGACGGGCTTCCGGCGTTCTCCTCGGACGGCGGCACGATGATCTGGACGAGCAAGCGGAGCGGCGAGGATGGAAGCCAGCTGTGGGTCGCGGGGTTCGATCCCGATGCCGGCAAGACATCCGCTTCCGCTCCTCCCGGAACATCGCACGGCCACCCATGACACGGATTCCGCTCGCAATCCTGTCGTTCACCCTGTTCGTCGCCGGATGCGGCGAGACCCGGACGCAGTATCGCAAGATGCCCGCGTTCTACGGGCAGATGGCCCAGGTCGATGGCGGCGTCGACGGCAGGACGCGGGACGGAACGGACATCCGATGGCTCAACAGCGAGGAGGGGTCGCTCGACCGCTTCACCGACCATACCGGCGAGATGTTCCTCATGCGTGAAGAGCGTGGGGACGGAACGATCTCCCTCAACGCGCTGATGCCGGAGCACGTGCTGTTGCTGACGCTCGAGTGCGTCCGCAACCAGGAGTACCGGCTCCTGTGGGATGAACTGGTCTCCGAGGAGACCAAGCGGTGGTACGAGGAGGAGGGCGGAGGATTCGACGCCTACGATTCGTTCTTCCGCGCCAATCGACGCGACATCGTGGCGATGCTCGCCCGCATGCAGGCGGGCATCTCCTCGCAGGAGATGCGGCGGGTCCCCCTCGAAGATGGACGCGTTCGCCTGCAGCTCGTCGAACAGCTGCATCCCCGCTTTCGCTATGTCATGCTCGAGACCGTCTGGGATGGTACGAAGCACCGTCTTTCGACCATCCGATGACGAAACACGGGACGACTGAAGCCAGCCGTCCCGTGTCGAATGCCATTGAAATCAGGTCAATCAGTCGCCGGCAGGCTCGTTGCCGCCGGAGTCCGCGGTGGCGGCCACCGGGGTGTCGGACTTGTCGAAGGTGAGATGGTCCGTTCCCTCGAGGTGGGTGACGGAGATCGTGTGTCCACTGATGTACTCGCCGCCCAGCAGGGCTTCGGCGAGGGGATCCTCGATGTAGCTGCTGATCGCACGACGCAGCGGACGGGCGCCGAAGTCGGGGTTGTATCCCTTCTCGATGAGATAGTCCTTCGCCTTGGCATCGAGCTCCATCTCCAGGCCCTTGGCCCGGATGCGGTCCCGGACCTTGTCCAGTTCGATGTCGATGATGTGGTACAGGTCGTCCTTCACCAGCGGCCTGAAGACGATGGTGTCGTCAAGGCGGTTGATGAACTCGGGCCGGAAGAACTTCTCGACTTCGGACATCAGGGTCTTCTTGAGCGCTTCGTAGTCCTGGACTTCCTCCCGCTTCCCGAATCCGAACGCCTGTCCACCCTTGATGATGTCGGCGCCGATGTTGGACGTCATGATCAGCAGGGTGTTCCTGAAGTCGACCTTGCGGCCGAACGAGTCGGTCAGGCGACCTTCCTCCATGATCTGGAGGAGCATGTTGAACACGTCGGGGTGGGCCTTCTCGACTTCGTCGAGCAGGACCACGGCGTACGGACGACGGCGGATCTGCTCCGTGAGCTGACCACCCTCCTCGTAGCCGACGTATCCGGGAGGCGCTCCGACCAGGCGTGACACGGTGTGCTTCTCCATGTACTCGGACATGTCGAGGTAGACCATCGCATCCTGATTGCCGAAGAGGAACTCGGCCAGTGATTTCGCGAGAAGCGTCTTGCCGACGCCGGAGGGACCGACGAAGATGAACGACCCCATGGGGCGGTTCGGATCCTTGAGGCCACTGCGTGCCTTCCGGATCGACTTCGACACCTGCGTGACCGCCTCCTCCTGGCTGACCACCGTCTTGTGCAGTTCCTGTTCGAGCTGCAGCAGCCGTGCGGACTCGGCTTCTTCGAGTCTGGTCAGGGGGACGCCGGTGATCTTCGATACGACTTCGGCGATGACTTCCTCATCGACGGTGCCGCTGATCTCACTCATGCTGTCGCGCCATTCCTTCTGGACACGGTCCTTTTCGGCGCGGAGTTTTTCGGTCTTGTCCCGCAGATCGGCGGCGAGCTCGTAGTCGGCTCCGCGAACCGCGGACTCCTTGTCGATGCTGAGCATCTCGATCTGTTTTTCGATGTCGGCCAGATCGGGCGGCTTGGTCATCGAGTTCAGCCGTACGCGTGCGCCGGCCTCGTCGATGATGTCGAGGGACTTGTCGGGCTGCACCCGCGAAGGGATGTATCGGGTCGACAGTTCGACCGCGGCGACGATGGCGTCGTCGGTGATCGTCACCCGGTGGTGCTCCTCGTACTTGATCCGGAGTCCCTTGAGGATCTCGACGGTCTGGTCCCGGGAAGGGGGCTCGACGCCGACCGACTGGAAGCGACGTTCCAGAGCGGAGTCCTTCTCGATGTACTTCCTGTACTCGTCGTAGGTCGTCGCACCGATGCACTGGATCTCGCCACGCGAGAGGGCGGGCTTCAGCACGTTCGACGCGTCGATGGCGCCTTCGGCACCACCAGCGCCCACGAGGGTGTGGAGTTCGTCGATGAAGAGAATGATGTTCTTGGCCCTGCGGACCTCGTTCATGACGGCCTTGATCCGTTCCTCGAACTGTCCGCGGTACTTGGTGCCGGCGACCATCATCGCGAGGTCGAGCACCACGACGCGTCGATCGTGAAGAAGGTCGGGGACCTCCTTGTTGACGATCTGCTGGGCGAGTCCTTCGACGATCGCGGTCTTTCCGACGCCGGCTTCTCCGAGGAGCACCGGGTTGTTCTTGGTTCGCCGGCAGAGGACCTGGATGAGTCGTTCGATCTCTTCGCTTCGTCCGATCACCGGATCGAGATCGCTCGCCTTGGCCAGTTCGGTCAGATCGCGTCCGAAGCTGTCGAGCGCTGGTGTCTTGCTCTTGCCTCGACGCGGGGACTCCTGCTGTTCACCGGCCGGTGCTTCGCCGAGTTCCTCGCCATCCTCCGCATCGACGCCCGCACCCAGGAGGTTCAGCACTTCTTCGCGAACCTCCTCGAGCTTGACGCCGAGGTTCATCAGTACCTGCGCAGCGACTCCGTCCTGCTCCCTGAGCAGGCCCAGAAGGAGGTGCTCGGTGCCGACGTAGTTGTGATTGAGATTGCGTGCTTCCTCGATCGCGTACTCGAGCACCTTCTTGGCTCGAGGCGTCTGGGGAAGTTTGCCCATCGTGACCATCTCGGGTCCCGACTTGACGAGCTTCTCGACTTCGAGGCGGACCTTCCGCAAGTCGATGTCGAGATTCTTGAGCACATTGGCACCAACACCGGATCCCTCCTTGACGAGACCCAGGAGGATGTGTTCCGTCCCGATGTACTCGTGGTTGAATCGCTGTGCTTCCTGGTTGGCGAGTGCCATAACCTTGCGTGCACGATCGGTCAGACGTTCGAACATGTCCGTACTCCGCATCTTTCACCCTGAGGAGGGTGGGATCTTCCGATTCCTTGCCGCCTTCAACTGCGAAGGCTTTCATACCCCTTCAAGGGGCTGCAAGGGCCGTACCAGTGTATTCGGCCCCACGAGGCCGCGTAATGAGCAGAATTCCGCTCTACACTGCATACCGGAGTGATTTGATGGCCAAGAGCAGAGAATTTCGTGCCATTCTGGCGGGTCTGATGCTGCTTCTCGTCGGCTTCACGGCCATTGCCGGAGCCGATCCGAAGCTTCGGACGGACCATCGGAAGCGGAGTATCCCGACGGAAATCCGGAAATGGCCCTCGAACTCGTCCCCAGAGCGTCAGAAAGCGGATTTCGAGGCGGACATCAGGTTTCAGGGTGTCCTCAAGGGCATGGGGTCCCGATTCGGCTCCGAGGCGGTGGTTCGAACCAGATACTTCAGACTGGCTGGGGATCTTTCCCGAGAGGAACGCACCCGACTGGGCACGCTGCTCGATGGACAGGTCAGGCGAATGAACGAACGCCGTGGAGCATCGATCGACGACGAGCCGTTTCCGACCCGCATCGGTGTGTTCGCAGCGGGGTCGCGTGATCGATTCCAGCTGCTCGAGGCGGGTCAGTTCGATCGCTTCGCTCCATCCGATCGTGTCGCAGATCTGCACATCGAGGGATCGACTCTGTTGATCTCCGTCGACTTCACGGCCGTGCGTGGTCGGCTCGACTACCAGCTCAGTCGTGCCGTCGCCCAAGCGTGGTTGTACGGATTCGGAACCAATCGCCCGCTCCCCGCATGGGCGGAAGAGGGATTCGCGGCGGCAACTGCCTGGTCGGAGACGCCTCCCGGGACCGGCTTCGGTCGTCGCGAGGCGATCGAGTCGGTCCGGCGCGGACGCGGACTGGAGGATCTCCTGCTGCTCGAGGAGGAGTGGTCGCCGAACTCGTCCGACGAGGCCCGGGCCGGTCTGCTGATGGAGCGGCTGCTCGACCGGCCGGACACGTTGTTCGCATGGTTCGACGCCGTCAAGGCAGGGGAGCCGTGGCGTCAGGCGTTCGAGCGCATCTTCGAATCGACTCCGGAGGAGCTCGTCGACTACACGGTCCGTTGGTATCGGGTCAACGACTGACGACCGAAGTCGTCTCCACCTGACCGTGGTGGAGTTCCACGACCCGGTCCGCCATGTCCGCGATGCTTCGATCGTGCGTCACCATCACGATTGCAAGTCCGCGTCGATGTTCCTGCTGGAGCAGTTCGAGAATCTCTCCGCCGGTCTGCTCATCGAGATTGCCCGTCGGTTCGTCGGCGAGCAGCACTTCCGGCTTGTTGACCAGAGCCCTGGCGATGGCCACCCGTTGACGTTCGCCTCCGGAAAGTTCCCGGGGGCGGTGATCGAGTCGATGTCCCAGTCCGAACCGCTCGAGCAGGTCCCCGGCCCGATCGCGGGCTCCGGGCAGGCTGGTGGCGACGAGGGTCGGAAGCAGTGCGTTCTCGAGCACCGTCAGTTCCGGCAGCAGGTGGTAGAACTGGAACACGAATCCGATGCTTCGGTTCCGGTACGTGTTGCGTTCCCGTCTTGAATGCTCGTCGATTGGACGGTTTCTGAAGCGTATTCCGCCCTGTCCGGCATCCGGGGTGTCGAGGTCTCCGAGCAGATGCAGCAGCGTGCTCTTTCCGGAGCCGGAGGATCCGAGCACGGCGACCCATTCGCCTTCGCTGACGTGGAGGGATGCGCCCTTGAGAACGGGCACGTCGACCTGACCGAGTCGGTAGGTCTTGTGCAGATCGTCCGCGGCGAGCAGTGGTGTGGTGTCGCTACTCATACCGAAGCGCCTTGATGGGATCCATGTCGGCGGCCTTGGCCGCTGGGATGAAGGCGCCGAGCACGCTGAAGACGATGCCGCCGATCAGGGTGATGAATGCGACGAGCAGATCCACCGAGTTGGGTACATCCGGGAAGTAGTAGGTGTTGGCGTCCCACATGACGAATCCCTGTCCGGTGGCCGATGCCCAGACGATCACGACGCCGAGCAGGATCAGTGGAATCGAGATGAAGGTGCCCAGCACGGTCGGCAGCAGTTCGCCGCTTCGCATGCGGACGATGGCCCAGCCGATGACCACCATGGCGGCGGCCAGCAGCAGGACGCCGAGCCACATCGGAGGCGCCCCGAGCATGTCGTGGATGTCGTCGATGTAGTAGGTGATCAGCCATCCGAGGAAGAAGCCGAGAATGCCGCCGATGACGCCGATCACCAGTCCGTACAGCAGATAGATCCCGACGATGCCGCGGCGGGTTGCGCCGATGCTGCGGAGGATTCCGATGTCCCTGGTCTTCTCCTGCACGATCGACCACATGATCGCCAGCACGAGTGCGGCGCACACCAGGTAGACGATGGAGAAGAGGATCCACATCAGCATCCGTTCCTTCTCGACCGGTCCGATGAAGTCGGCCTGCATCTCCTCCCAGGTCTGGATCGTCACGAAGGCGGGGGGCGGGAACGTCTCGCGGTCGGTGACGTCGTCGATTCGGTCCTTGTAGAACGATTCGTAGATCGGAACGATCTCCGCCAGCAGTTCATCGGCAGTGAATCCTTCCGATGCGCGGATCAGCACCTGGGTGGCCCGGGCGGGATCGACGCCGCCGTCGATCAGGGCCGCTTCGAACAGCCCGGTCTGCTCCTGGGCTGTCTCCAGCGGGATGAAGACCCGCTGCTTGTCGACCATGCGCACGTTGCTGAGAAACTCGTTGGCGAACGGCAGGACGAGATTCTGCGGTTCGTCGCTGATGCCGCCGTCGCGGTCGATGCGGATGGTGGTGAGTGTTCCGTTGAATCGCGGCAGCCACCATCGACCGTTTCCCTGCACCTCGTAGGTTCCGTTTCCGGTGCGCATGTTGCCCTTGGAGACGTGCATTCCGGGGATGATGGCGGGGCGTCCGAATCTGGACATCGCCAGCCCGTCCCGCTTGATGTTGGTGGGATCGGCCAGCCAGTCGTCGGCCTCGAGAATCATCTCCCACTGCCGTTCGTCGAGGATCCGCTGCAGGGTCTCCACCTCGAAGCGGCCCAGTCGCTGCAGCAGCGTGATCCAGTCCTTCTGGGGGACGGCGGGAACCTCCAGGGCGATTTCCTCGCGGGTCAGCGGGGAATCCTCCGGCATGCGGTCGAACAGGATGTCGATCTGCTGTTCGAGCGTGAGGCTTTCGGCCAGGTC
>MDTG01049977.1_pt1 | contig 22252 bp, 17 predicted proteins | sample 811421 | NCBI WGS metagenome assembly MDTG01 (sample SAMN05326645, study PRJNA326480) | marine metagenome | isolation source: seawater | place: Pacific Ocean: South East | collected 2011
ACGGCAGTTGCAATAGAATGGATGTAAGCAGGCATCAGCGATTGAATTGGTTAACAAACTGATTAACCCTTGTTTTTACAAATTGGTTCAGATTCCAAACGGATCTACTCAGTCTTCGTTTTCGTCAATATATGAAACCGGGTATTATGCAATACAGTAGCCACGGTTAGGGCTCTTGTTTTATTTTAATAATTAGTTAACAGGTAAATGCCTTTGCTTTTGGTTATTGCATTTATTTAATTAATCACATCGGACTGGCAATAATTATTAGAGTTAGCTTAAGGAGGGGAAAACAAATAACCCTTAATAATAATCCATATGCCAGATATTGAACAAGCAGTTCGCGTCTTGGAAAGTCATATTGAGGTGATACACTCAGTTCCTGATTGGGCTGAGAAGATGAAGTACGACTCGCCAAAATACTTCACGCGAAAAATAAGGGCGCATTATCGAAAGTCACCCTATAAACTCATCGTGGAAAAGAAATTGGAGAGAATAATCTCAGAGTTAGAGAAGTCAGGTGATGATATACTCTTTTCGATTGCATTAGATTTAGGATTTGCAGATAACAACGCATTGTACAAGTTTGTTAAAAGGCATACCGGTAAAACTCCCAGCGAGATTCGAAAAGGGAGAGTGAAAAGGGAGAGTAATTTCATTTTTAAATTTAGGACATAATTTCAATAATGAAAGACCAACTTTAACCCTAAATTAAATAACTATGAACAAGAAAAGTATATTTTTTTCACTTGTGGTAGGAATGATATTAAGTATTGCTGTACCATTTCAGAATGAAGTAAGTGCAAGCATGGGAGAGTGTACATATCAATACTGTGCTAGTAACAAAAAATGTCGTACAAACCAGAATGCTACAGACTGTTACGGGCCCGGAGGTCAGGAACCATGTACTAGTTCCAAACCTTGCTTTAAACCTGAATAAATTAAATTAAGTCCAGGTTTAAACATCCTGGACTCATTCTATATTGTATGAAAAAAGCAATAACTGTTTTCTTGATTCTAATTATCGGATGTTCGGCTTCTAAAGAATCTGAAGAGTATCATCCAAAAGAAGAACTTTTCCCTTACCACTCATCAACAGTAAATGTGTATAGTATAGAAAGGAAGTTCAATGAAAAAATTAAAGAAAGTAAAATTGTAAGAGGGCAAAGCCTACTTGAAAAAGAGGCTTTTCGGACAACGTTCCAATATTCGTTAGTTGACTCAATACCTGAACCATTAGCTAGTTTAGAAGAAATCGAGATTGAAAGCAGTGAAGCCGGAAGAGTATTTGTTTTAGATGTTTTTCAAAACGAAGTTTTTGAATATTCTCTCGAAGAACAAGAGTGGCAAAAAATTGCAGGTCAGGGAAGGGGACCTGGTGAAATTATGTTTAGCAAAGACTTGGTATATGACAATAATAAACTATATGTAACAGCATCTGATACTAAAATCAGTGTTTTTGATTGTACATTTACACCTTGCGAATTTGAAAAAGTAATTAACACTAGTGAGATTTTTGCTTACTCATCTATAATTAAAGATGATACCTCAATAATAATGGGGCAATATTCAAAAAATTCGCAGATGAGCTCGAATATTGATGAGATTCAGACACTCTTTAAAATGGATAAGAATGGAAACATCTCTGAGCCGTTTGGGAGTTTTTATGACATCCGGAATCAATGGATGCTAATACAGCCATTTCAATCGGGAAAAGTACGAGCGGTAAATGATCAAAATGATAGTTTTATACAATACTATGACCTAATACCCGAGTTGTATTACTTTGAAAAAAATAAACTTAAAAAGAAATACCAAATTAATGGATTTAATATTTCAAAAAGAAAATACATTCCTGAAACACAAGAATTGTTCATTAATTTTGAGGACTGGAGCTTTATAGATGATATGAGTTATGTAAATGATAACCTTCAAATTCTGGTGATTAAACATTTGGGAAATCCAAGAGATACCAAATCAGGATTCGAATGGGATGAGTCAAAAGATTTCTATTTACTTGATACTAAGGCGAATAAGTCAACATTTTTAGGGCAAACATTTTTGAATGTTGAAGACCTTTGGTTTACGAGTCATAATATTATTCAAAAGGTTAACAATAAATTCTTCATTTATAACTATTCCATAGATAATGACATGTAGATTTTATTCAAATTTGGAATTTATTGTTTGTATAGTTTTATCAATATTTTTTCATAGAAATTATCATAATGAATGTGATTTTTTCTAATAGTGAATTTTCATTTATTAAAACAAACGTACGGATACTGTGTCATGAAAAAACACGTCTATATATTTTTTAATATCATAGTGATTTTTACTTCCTCAGTCATGGCACAGAAGACCTTAAAATTTAATAGGGAAGAATCTGAGTTCATAAGATTAACAAGGAATTTTGAACAAGACCTGAATAAACGATTAATAGAACCTTATTTTTGTGATGTGTCCGATACTATATTAGTAGTTACAGAGAATAAATTAGAAAACACCCAATTTAAATTCTTTTCAACAGTTAGTGGTAAATTTCTTGGGAGTTATGGGAAAAAAGGTGAAGGTCCGGGAGAAATAAGTTATTTACCGACAATGATTCATCAGGATTTTATAAAGAATGAAGGATTGATTTTTCTGGATTGGGGGAAGAAAAGAATTTCAAAAATTCGAGTAGAATCAATGTTGGAAAGGGTAGATTTCATTCCGCAACAATATTACGTATTGCACAGTGATTTAATTTTTGCGCAAAGGGTTATGTATTTAAATGATTCCACTGTAGTCGGATTTGGTGGTGTAAGACAAGGTAGACTGTATGTTTCAAATATCAGGACAGATGAAACAACATTTACGGAATTTATTCCAGATCCGGGTTTTACAGTATCCGAGAGAAATATTGGATATGCATATTTTGGGTATTTTTCGATTAGCAGTGCAAATAAAAGAATAGTTACTACATCGCGGTATTTTAATCAGCTTGAGATCTACGATTACAATTTGAATTTGCTTTCCGTAATAAGGAATGAGAATGAGTTTGAAATTCAAATTGATACAAAAGGCCTTGTAAATGAAAATTCAAGGGTTTATTACAATGATATAGATGTATCTGATAATTACATTTATGCACTTTATGTCAATGTCAATGTCAATGAAACATTAAACGAAATGTTGAATGATGATGAGGTAGAAGAAAGCGAAATTCATGTATTTGATTGGGATGGAAACTTTCTTATGAGATATATTTTAGAGGGGTATTATGAAAGTTTTACTATCGATGAGAGAAATAATAGATTTTATGCAGTAAACCCTTATGATATAAGTAAAAATATATATTCATTTGATATAAAATGATAGCATACAAATTAGACTTATAACATTAGATTAAATAAATTATATTACTTTGTAGCAAGTAACTAAAGTCATATAGTTTGCTTCTTCGTAAACCCATTGCTTCTGTAATACTCGTACTGGCAGTGCTTATCTTTGGCGGTGTTACATTATCACGCATGTCAATTGAGTTATTACCGGATGTGACTCAGCCTACCATTCTGGTCTCCACTGAGTACATCGGAGCGCCTGCGACAGAGGTGGAATATCGTGTGAATGAGCAGCTGGAAGGTATATTAGGATCAGTGTGGGGAGTGGAAGAGATCCGGGGCATTGCCCGTCAGGGACAGAGCCTTATTTTCCTCACTTTCGACTGGGGCAGTGATATGGATCTGGCCTTTCTGAATGTCCGGGAGAAACTGGATCAGGTGCGGTACCTGTTGCCGGAACAGGCGGGTCGGCCACAGATCATCTATTCCTCAGCTTCCGATGAACCGATAGCAACACTGGCACTCACACTCAAAAATATTTCCAGCCAAAGCTTTGATAACCGGCTGGAGATCAAACGCTGGGCAGAGCAGGTGTTTACCCGGCGGCTGGAACAGCAGGAAGGTATTGCACAGGCTATTCTGGTCGGAGCGGTGGAGCCGGAAGTGCAGATCAAATACGATCCGGCATTACTGGACAGGTATGGCATCACCCTGGCTCAGGTACAGCAGGTGGTGCGGGAAGCCAATGTGGTTTCTCCGACCGGAGAGCTTCGGGATGGCTGGTATCGTTATGCACTCAAGATCGAAAGTCGCATCGAATCGCTGGAGGATTTTCAGAATATCCCGGTCATATCGCTGGCAAACGGTCGGGTGTTGCTGCTCAGAGAACTGGCGGTTATCGAGATCGGGGAAGCGGATCCTACTTCTTTTTCCTTGTTAGATGATCAGGAGATCCTGAGTGTGCTGGTCAAAAAGGAATTCGGGGCAAATACAGTCACCGTTTTTGAAACACTCAGCAATACCGTGGATGAGATACGGAATGAAAATCCTGACATTGAGATCCGTGTCATAAAGGAAGACGCATCCTACATCGAGAATTCTATTTCCAATCTGCTGCAGACACTGATCATCGGGGGGATACTGGCGTTCTTTGTATTATTCTTTTTCCTGGATGATTTCCGCAGCCCATTCACCATCGGTATCTCCATTCCGGTAAGTATTTTCCTCACGTTCATCATCATGTATCTGTTTGATATTCAGCTGAATATCATCTCGCTCAGTGGACTCACGCTGGGGATCGGCCTTCTGCTTGATAATGCCATTGTGGTACTTGAAAATATCAACCGCTATCGCAAACAGGGGCTGGGGAAATTTGAAGCCGCTGCAACGGGGACCAAAGAGATCTCACTGGCGGTTTCGGCATCCACATTCACGACGATCTCGGTATTTCTGCCACTCATTTTTCTGGGTGGATTTGAAGGTGCTTTCTTCAGGGATCTGGCTGCTACGTTATCGATCAGTCTGGTGTCTTCACTGCTGATTGCACTGGTGATCCTGCCCGTGTTTGTAGCACACCTGAGTGGCAGGAACACCGGCGGATTTATGAGTCGTATTTCGGATCTGCTGGATTCAGTCATTGACAAATATGAGCAAAGTCTGCGAACAGCCATTAAAAAACCGGTTCTTGTCATTTCTGTGGCGGTGGTCCTGGTGACGCTTGCATTCCTGATGTTCATGCTCGTTCCCAAATCAGCTCTTCCCGAAAGTGAACCGGAACGGGTAGAGATGCTGGTCACCTTACCGGGGAATACTTCACTGCGATCTACCAAAGAGGCAGCCGGGGTGATCACCGGATACATTCAGTCTAAAACCGGCATGGACGATGTGCTGGCTATCGGAGGCTATACAGACAATATCAGTCTGCATGCTATTCAGAATGAAGGTTTGAATAAATTATCTATCTCTGTACCGGTGAGTTCACGTGAGGAGGAAAACTCCGTGAGACGATTATTTGATGAACTACGGTCGACCTATCAATCCTGGTTGCTTACCGAAACCGATAACTCAGGATTTGGAACCACAGCGAATGTGAATGCGGCTCCGCTTGAGTTCAGTATAGTTGGGACTGATCGCGGACTGAGTCGCAGAGTGGGAGAAGCGTTGCAGCGTAAACTAAGTGAAGATTTCCCGGAGATCACTTTGACAGAAAAGTATCCTCAGCGGGTGCAGGTGTTTGAACTCAGATTCAGATCCGAAGAACTGCTTTCGTTCGGTATTGATGAACAGGAAGTGATCCGGTATCTGGAATCACTGACACGGGGAAGCTGGATCACAGACTGGAACCGGCAGGATGAACAGGTGGCGGTTCGTTTACTCGGTAATAATAAACGGGCTCTGGATCCGACGGAGATCAGGCTGAATATTCAGGATAAGATCATACCGCTAACCACACTGGCAGATATCAATGTTAGGAATGAAGCCGAACAGATCGAACGGACAGCGCAATCAGCAATCCTGACATTCAATTCAGATCTGGATTTCCGGGACTGGTGGTGGAATGCAGGTGAGATCCGGGAGGATGTTCGTCAGTTCATGCGTCAGACGGGATATGAAGTCAGGATAGGAGGCTCAGCTCCACAACTCATCGACCTGTTAAGGGAGCTTGGGTTATTGCTGTCAGTCAGCGTGCTCATCATCTACCTGATCCTTGCCATCCAGTACGAAAACCTGGTTTATCCGCTGGTCATTATCCTTGCGATACCTTTTGCCTGGATCGGTTCGATCCTGATCCTGTTTGTGACGGGCGTCAGCCTGAATGCCCTATCTTTTATGGGGATTCTGATCCTGACCGGGATCGCGGTGAATGACTCCATCCTGAAAGTGGATTTTATGCGCCGATATTTTGATGAAACAGGTGACCTTGATGAAGCGATCAGTCAGGCGGGGATCAATCGGTTTCGCCCGGTAGTGATGACAAGTATGACCACGATCCTTGGATTGATCCCGATGCTCATTCCTTTCGGGGATGGATATGTTTTACGGCAATCACTTGCGATCGCGTTAATGGGAGGGATGATCACCAGTACCGTCCTTACACTGTATCTCATCCCGATGACCTTCAGGCTGATCAACAAAAGAAAATCTAAAACAATGACTTCTCAATCATGAAGAGATTCATCAATTTATTTCGAGCCCAAGTACGGTATACAAAAGCATGGGAGCTTCAAAGTAAGTCCCCTCTTGTGAGGGGATTCAGGGGTGTGTCAACAGTGAGGTGGTTATGGTATGTAATTCGAACAGGTAAAGCATTGTTATTTGGTATTTTGATCCTTGGAATTTCAAATTTGGCCTGTGTAGGTGAGAAAGAAGAAGTTGAACAGCCGGATCAGGACAGTATTGAGATCCTGCCCGAAGTAGTATTTACCGTGGCAGATGATGAACCGCTTCAGTTTTACATCGAAAGCCGGGGAGTGGTGGAACCCGTTCAGAAAATACAACTGACTCCAAGGATCGGCGGTTTTATCGAATCGCATCAGATCGAAGACGGTCGGTCAGTCCGGCAGAGTGATGTGATCCTGCAACTCAATCAGGATGAATGGGAATTCCGAAAACAGGAAGCATACAATCAAATGCAGAAAGCTAAAGCGGATTACAATATTGAGATGCGGCTCAGAGGCGGTGAGGGCACAAACGGCGAAGCAGAAGGATACCGGATCACTACCGGATTGGCCGATGCTGAACTCGCTTACGAAAGAGCAAAACTGGATCTGAGTTACACGACCTTAAAAGCTCCGTTCTCCGGTACAATTTCCACAAAAGAAGTGATCTCCGACGGAGCATATATAAGTGCAGGCAGAGAACTCGGTGCGCTCATCAACAGCAGTAAAGTGAAGATCCGGTTTGATGTGCTCGAGTCAGAAATTGTAAGTCTGGAACCGGGAATGGAGATTGATCTGGAAGATCCGGCAGGCAATACTCATCAGGGAACGATTGTGGCGGTTTCCCCGGAGATCGATCCGGAGACCAAAACCGGTCAGGTGATCGCGCAGGTGGATAATCAGAGCAAAGTGTTAAAGCCGGGAATGACCGTGGAAGGACGGATTCTCGTGCGTAGTGAATCCGGTAAAGTACGTATGCCGCGGGAAGCTTTGCTGGAAAGGGATGGTCGAACCCTCGTATTTCGTCTGAACTCCGGCGAGGTGGAATGGATCTATGTCACCCCGGATGCCATGAACACCGACTGGGTGATCATCAATCATCCGGAGATCAATCCCGGTGATACCCTGGCCGTGGATAAACATTTTAGTATAAGTCACCAACAAAGAGTGATCCCGTTGATCGCTGAGTAAGGTCCCTTTTGTGCCACAGGTATGCCTTCGGCAGTAAGGGATTTAGGGTGTGTTACCCAAACTCTTAAATAATTCAGTATTCAACTTACAACTTTAGTCTTACATAATTGTCCGAACTTTTTTCACGTAAATATCTCATTTCCTTCTTCTACATCATTGTATGTATTGTGGGGATCTCTGCGTGGCGTATGATCAATGTGGAACAGGCTCCGGAGTTGAATCTGCCTTCAATAACAGTGAGCTATTCCTGGAGCAGTACAGTCCCCGAGATCATGGAAAAGGAGATCACACGAAAAGTGGAGAGCGCTGCCAACCGGTTGCGGGATGTCTCTTCTATCCGGTCGGTGACTCAGGAAGGGCGTTCATCAGTCACCATCACTTTTGCAAAAAATGCACCGGTGGAATTCAGAGCCATCGAAATGCGGGAATATCTCAACCTGATGAAGCAGGATCTGCCCGCTACGGTTTCACCGGCAAATATCAGTCGTAGAGTACCTCAAGAGATCGAAGATCAGCAGACGTTTCTGGTGTACACGCTCGACGGAGATATGGAGTCCAATGAATTGCTCGAATTCGGCAAGAGTATCAGAAACCAGATGTTGGGCAAAGAAGGACTTGCAGATGTTCAGCTGCAGGGAGTTCAGGATCCGGCGCTGATGGTGGAATTTGACCGGCAGCAACTCGAGAAATACGGGTTATCTCCTCAGTATCTTATGAATCAGATCCGGGACCGGCTTTCCTGGAGAAGTGCTGGTTTTACCGAAAGCGGCGATTCAAGATTCGGATTGGTGATCCCTCCGGAGTTCGACCACACCGTGGATATCTCTAACATGCGTATCAACATTCCCGGGTCACTTAAACAACTGGTACTGGATGATTTTGCAACGGTACGTGTTTCGGATTATCCGGCAACCTCAAAACGAAGAGTGAACGGTAACCCGGCGCTGACCATCCGTTTTGAAAAGGAAGGTGGTGCGGATGCCATGAGTCTGGCCGAGGCGATCATCCTCGAAATGGATCAGATCAGAGAAACCCTGCCGGAAACCATGCAGCTTCGTTTACAGGTGGATTCCACCGAAGAACTTCGAAAACAATTTGATGAACTGGCCAGACAGGCGATGATCAGTGGGGTACTTGTGTTCATTGTGGTACTGTTGTTCATCCGGAAGATGAGAGCTCCGTTAGTGATCATGGGTAGTGTGTTGTTTTCGGTATTGATGAGTATCACAGTTCTGTATCTGTTTGAATATACGTTGAATGTCATCACACTGGCGGGCCTTACGATCTCTCTGGGTATGCTGATCGATAACGCGGTGGTGGTGTTTGAGCAGATCAACCCCAGGCTGCCGAAAGAGCGTAAAGACCGCATCCGGCATGTGACGGAACAACTCCCCAAATCTTTTGTGCCTGTGATGGGAAGTACGTTCACGACCATCGGGATCTTTGTCCCACTATTATTCGCCATGGAAGAACTCAGATTATTTCTCTTACCACTGGCCGTTGCTTTGACCATCACCCTGATCAGTTCGATCATAATTGCGTTTACATGGATCCCGTATTCCTTGATCTGGCTTTCGCCGGTGAGGGATAAAATGGGAGCAAGAGCAAAGAAAAAACGCTCATTTATCCGTTTTTCGCTCAAACTTCTATTGCTCCGAAGCAGCTTTCGCTGGATATTTCTTCTCATTTTGATCGGAGTGATTGGACTTCCGTTATTCCTCATTGAAGAACCGGACTGGGAGGAAAGCTCATGGCCTGAATTCACACAGGTCTACTTCGATAACCGCGACGATCTGGATCCCTGGATTGGCGGACTCACCTACCGTTTTGTGAATGATACTTATTTCGGAAGTCCCTGGAGACGAAATAATCAGGAGTTTATATCCGTCTACATCCGGTCACCGCAGGGAACCCCATTATCCGAGATCGATAAAATCGTTAAGAGTTATGAGGAGATCGTAAAGCCTTACGCTCATGCTTTTCTGTACTATGAAGCACAAATGTCGGAAGGATATGGTGCAAGGATGCAGTTTGCGGTTGATCCGGATTATTTGCTTGATCCGACTCCTTACTATTTTTTTGGTGAAGCAATGTACCTTGCAGCCCGAACCGGTAATGTTGGAATTTCCGTTGCCGGTTTAAATTTACAGGGTATAAGCACTGGGTTTGGGGGGCAGTCATCATCACATCGAATTCGTTTAAATGGTTATTCGTATATCGAACTCTATGATCTGGAGAATGAGATCAAACGCAGACTGGAAAAGAATCGTCGCGTTCGGGAAGTGGATATCAATTCCAGTACATATTACGCCAGGGATGATTTCCATCAGTTTAAACTGGTGTTTGACCGTGAAAAAGTAATTGCAATGGGACTTAATCGCAGAGAGATCATGCAAAGTATTGTGATGGATGTAAACCCACAAAACACCTTCGGAAAAGTTGAGTTTAAAGGGCAGGAAATGTTTTTGATCGGACGAAATGAAGCAGATCGGTTTTATGAAAGCGACCTTATGAATAGTGTAAGAAAAACGAACGGCCCCCGATTTAACCTCTCGAGTATAGCAGAAATACGGAAAGAGAAAGCAATGAACGAGATACGCCGGAATAATCAGTCCTACGAACGTGTGTTGACTTTAAATTTTCTTGGAAATTACCGGATGGGCAGTGAGTATATTGAAAGTGTGCTGGAACAAGTATCCGTGCCGATAGGGTCTTCAATAAGTTTTGGAAATAATTTTTTCAGTGTTAATGAGGATGATGAAAGCAGGAACCTGTGGCTGATCGGATTACTGAGTATCCTTAGTGTTTGGATGATCGTGTCCGCTTTGCTCGAAAGCTGGTCTGGGCCTTTATTCGTGATCATGGCCATTCCTTTTTGCGGGATCGGGATCATGCTGGGTACCATAGTCAATGATCTTGCTTTCGATCGTGGTGCCATTGCCGGAGCTTTACTTAGTATCGGAGTAGTGGTGAATAATGCCATATTGCTCGTACATCAGAAACAACTTTTACACCAAAAGGGAATAAAAGGATTAAGGTGCTGGTATTACATCTTTAAAAAGAAACTCAGAACTATACTCATTACTACAGCGACCACCATTGCGGGGTTAATGCCGATGCTGTTGCTGGGGACCAATGAATTCTGGGAATCACTGGCGGTGATCGTAGTTTGGGGATTACTCTTCAGTACAGGTATATTGTTACTTATGTCCGGAATTTGGGAGAGTAAAACCTGAGAATATTTGATTGTAAACCCAAAAATCAAAAGTCCTCAAACCGGTTATTTTTCTGTAAAGGTTGACTGGATAATGATTATTTAGATTGACCTTGCTTCGTCAACATATGAAACCGGGTATTATGCAATACGGCTGCCACGGTGAGGCCGGAGATCAGGCCTATCCATAAACCACCGGGTCCGTAATCCATTTTGATGCCCAGCGTGTATCCAACAGAGAAACCTATCACCCAATAAGAAATGAAATTGAATATCATTGGAACCCGTGTGTCTTTTAAGCCGCGTAAAGCAGCGAATCCGCCTACCTGAAGTCCGTCAGATATCTGAAATACAGCCGCATAGAAAACTAACGAAACAGCAAGTGCTTTAACCTGTGGGTCATCGGTATATATACCCACAAAAACCTCGGGGATGGTAAAAAGCAGTATTGCCGTGCCTGTCATGATCAGCGTACAAATACCGGTACCCAGAAAGCCGCGGAATCGTGCATTTACGATAATTCCTTGCCCCATGGCAACTCCAACCCGCTGTGAAATAGCCATAGAAAGTCCGAATGGGATCATAAAAACAGTAGCTGCGATATTGATGGCCACCTGATGAGCAGCAGATGCCTGTACACTAAGTGTTCCCATTAAAACCGAAACGGATGCAAATAGAAGAACTTCCATCGTGGAGCTTACTCCATTTGGAACTCCGACAGTGATCAACTCTTTAACATATTTCCAGTCCGGCCCTTTTGTTTTGGCAAAGATGTGGAATCGTTTGAAGGGTTTAAATCCTGCCGTAAAACTGATGATGGCAATAGCACCGGCTAGCTGTACCAGTGTAGTAGCATAACCGGTTCCAGTTGCTCCCATAACCGGAAGACCCAACTTCCCGTACATAAAAATATAATCCGCAGGGATGTTGAGCAGCATGATGAAGCCCGCGATGAACATTGGTGGTTTTGTAACTCCCAACCCCTCACTGAAATATCTGAATCCGGCGAGGATCAACAAAAACGGGATACCCCACGATACGGATTTCATGTATCCGGCTGCTCTGGGGATGATCTCTGCATCTACACCGATAAGGTTCATCAGGATATCCAGATTTCTAACCAGAAAGAAGGAAGGGATGCTTAAAAATAATACCATCCACAACATCTGCCGGGCACTTTTACCAATTTCATCAAACCGGCGGGCACCTAAATGGTGAGAAACAATAGGATTGATTGCTACCATCGTAGCCATTCCGAAAATAGTAACCGGGAGATATAATGCGTTACCCACGGCAACTCCGGCAAGATCAGCCGCAGAGAGATTACCGGCCATAATGGTGTCGGTTACACTGAGTCCCATTCCAAGTAACTGAGTACCTACGATTGGAAGCCCTATCTTGAGTAACTTCCCGGTTTCGGTTTTTATGTCTTGTAGTGAGTGTTTCATGTCAGAGCCTGAAAGGTAAGGAAGTTCAGGTTGGCATCATGAATGATTTGTGAACAAAATAGGCTATCCGTTCATGGGTAAGCGGATGGTAAATGAAGTGCCTTGTCCGAGAGTAGAAATAAAGGTGATCTCTCCGTCGTGCTCTTCAATGATCTTTTTCGAAATGGCCAGACCAAGTCCGGTGCCACTGGTTTTAGTGGAAAAATTAGGAACAAAAATCCGTTCCTGATCTTCGAGAGGGATCCCATCACCATTATCAGTCACTTCGATGAATACGTGCTTTCGTTGTGGATCGGTAAAGGTGTGTAAGGAGATCCTGCCACCATCACCGGTAGCTTCTTGCGCGTTTTTAACCAGATTTACCAACACCCTGCGTAATTCCTCCTTAACACCTGACACATGCAGGGGCTCTTTATGGAGGTCTACATTGAGCGAAATACTATCATCCTGTAAATAGAATTCTGAAACTGATTCAACCAGTTCGTTGATCTCGATAGGATAAAAATCCTGCTCGATCGGTTTGGCAAATTTTGAGAAGTCTGAGGCGATCTTACTCAGGGCTTCGATCTGTTCGATCATACTGGAAGTGATCTTTGAAACTCTGCTTTTTAACTTTTCGGGATCGGTGTCAGAATTAGTCATCTGCCGGTCGAGATGCTGCAGATTCAGTTTCATGGGGGTGAGCGGATTTTTTATCTCATGGGCCACCTGTCGGGCCATTTCTTTCCATGCTTCTTCCCGTTCCGTTTCAGCCAGCTCATTCTGCACCTTCTTAAGGCGTTTTCCCATTTGATTATAAGCTTTGGTAAGGGTTCCGATCTCGTCGTTTCCACGAACAGGTAGAGTAGTTTCCAGGTCTCCATCCGAAATTCTCTTCAAACCTTCCCTCAGTTCTTCGAGTGGTGCCGTGAGGGAAGACGAGATAAAACCAACCGCAAGCATCAGGGCACCAAAGATCAATGTAAAGGCAGCGAGTAAATAACTGGTGGTAGATAAGATCCGCTCATAGAATTTTGGTGCCTTCAGGAATGTCGGGATCGCAACGATACCGGCGATCTCATTTTCGGAATTAAGCCATGGTTCGTATCCGATCATCATATCCTGTTTGTCCAGATTAATGATCCGGATCTCTTCACTGCTTTCTTTAGTGGTGATTCGGTGGTACACATCCCAGGGTAGGGTGCTCGGGATGAGATGCTGGGCAAAGATTTGTGAGGTTGTGCTATTCACAAGCTGACCATCCTCATACAGGGCGGCATCCACATCCAGAATAGAAGTAATTTGTTGAAGATTGGATGCGTTGGTCACATTCAGATCTCCGGTTGCCTGCAGATTATCCACAAGATTTCCCAGCCGATCGAATAATCGCTCACGTACATCATCCTGATTCTGGGCAGAAAGTACCGTATACGAAGCGCCGACCAGAGCCACCAGACAAACCAGACTGGCCAGAATAAAACGGTCGATCAGCCGGTCCCGGAAGCGGCGGGAGTAACCGAAAATGTGCCAGTTTTTTTTCCAGCTCACGGAGATCATAAACAAAACCCCGATTATAACGAGCAGGAAGAAAAAGCGCAGAAGCGCAAAGATATGCTGTGCCACCCCTATGTTGTTAGCTCCAACCCGTACAATGTTGGTTCCGTTTTGAAGTAAATACAACTCTTTAACTTTCTGATATCCGTAAGTAGATGTAGTACGGTACACGGAGTCTGCTTTGATGTGCATTCTTAGTTTTTCTGAAAGCAGACTGGGTGTTGGAATTTCCAGTGGAATACCTGTGATGGAACTTCTGATAGCTACCCCGTCGTGATATTCGGTAGTAACCAGTGTTTGCTCCCATTCAGAGCTTTCCGAGGCATTGATAACGGTTCTGAGTGGTCGGTCTAATTGCGGAAGTTCACGATAGACCGAGCAGAGTATCCACCCGCTGCGAACATCAGAACTATCATTTTCGAAGATCGGTATCCATCCTCTTCTAAAAGAGGAATAACTGGAATTAATGGTATTTATAGGGCGGTTTCGGATAATGGGGCGAAGATTCTCCCGTTGTATGCGTTCTTCTTCAAACGGGATCTCCAGTTCTGTAATGCGATACGCTGTGCTCCATTGTGGGGGAGAAAGACTGGTGGTGTAATCCGCAAAACGGTCGCCACTTTTATCTATTAATTGGATGGAAATGGTGTACCGCAACCATTCGGGTTCAATAATGGATTCCATCAGCCGTGCGAAAGGTACATCGTTAAACAACCGGTTCGGGTTTCCGTTTACATTCTGCTCAAGTTGCGATAGTATGGATTTGGTGATGTTCTCGATCTCATTTTCTTCGTCTTTACTAAACGATTCTGCCTCATTTAACATGCGTTCGTTCAGGCGGTGTACATTGCCATTAGACATCGGGATGTATGAAAAGCAAACGGTTAGATATCCCAGAAAGAGAAGTAATCTTAATTTTGAGGAGTAGAGAAATTGCGGATTTCGCTGAAATACGTACACAGAAAAAATCAGGATCACTGAAAATAATAATCCGTTGATCAGCAAGATCCAGGAATATTCGGCTCCATCGGGCATGATAAAACGGTAGAGCATATCGGTAAAGAGAAAACCGGTGATCAAACCGGCAATAGTGAACCAGAATGTGCGTGGAGTCTTAGTAAGGATGAACCAGATAAAGGTACCATTCACTAATGCAATGGATACAAAATATAAGCTGCCGGTGACGTATAAGATCAAAGTGGGTAAACTTGGTATGAGTTCCAGATCCATGATCTGCACATCAGAATGCACCATTAACTGAAAAGTCTGCATAAAGAAACCATGGAAGGAAATAGCACTGAGTGCGCTAACCGCAAGTCCGGCAATAAATAATTTACCCGGATCGGAGATCTTCATTTCTGACTTGTGATTGATGAGAAATGGGATGATAGAGATGGAGATGAGCGTGGCAAAGATCGCATTTACCGCGTATCTGATAAGTGTGATGTCCGGTAAGGAAGAAAAGTTTTGTGATCCCTCAATGATCGGATAAATCGTGCGAAGGAGAAACCAGACCGTTGTAAAAGCAACCAGTTGAAGCAGTACTCCTGTTATTCCCCCGATCGAGCGGGCCAGGATCAGAATAAACAATCCACCCAACACCAGAAAAGCGATATAAAACAGACCTCGTTTTAGTGCGTTTTGATAATCATATTTTGCGCGGAAACTCTCGTAACTGGTATCCAGTGCGTATATAGTGGCAATTGAATCGGAACTGCTGAGTGAGACAACCTCGGAATGGAGCACGTCGGTTTGATCAGGGGATTCACCGAAACTAAAAAAGACAGGGTATGATTTATCGGAACCGAATAGTAAGGCCGGATCCATCTCCAATTCTTTTCCTAATTCCAGAATATTATCCTGAGAGATCTTGGCCCGTGTATATACATCGTAACGGGCCAGCGCAGTATCGCCATCAGCAAAAAAAGGAAGAATATTGTAGAAATAGGTAACATTATTGTTCGTGCCGATTGAGATTCTGCTGAGGTCACTGTTTTGCGGGGAGTCCTCAGGGTAGGCATCAGGAACAAATCCATCCCAAAAAACGGTGGCTCCATCTTTATAAAGTACAACTCCCCAAAATGGAGAAGACGGACTCAATGCATTGTAGATCTCTTCCGGCATTTCACCTGCCTTGATGCGCGATTCGATCTCCCCGGTTAATTCTGCACTCTGATTGGTAAAGTCGAATAAGTAATCTCTGAAATTCTCTACGGCATTATTAACCGCATCCTCAGCTAGTGAATTTTTGTTTTCGGGGGTGGGCTTATTGGAATAGGTTGACCATTCAAAAACGGCATAACCACACAGCAATACACATAAAAGTATGAGTAGCGTAGTTAAACTGCGTTTATAAATGATTTCCATTTTGAGCCCATTTAATGAATGGCGATCAGCTCTTTGATGTCACCAAATTGGTAATATTTTTATCTGCCACACCTTGTAAAACCTGCTTAATTGCGGTAGCCGCCAGCATGCCGATGGCTTCCCGGGTTTCATGTGTTGCACTGGCTATGTGTGGCAGTAACGTACAGTTCGGTGCAGTGAGTAAGTCGGGGTGTACTTTTGGTTCGAATTCGTACACATCTAATCCGGCGCCTGCGATCTTTTTACTGTGCAATGCTTTTGCCAGAGCGGCTTCATCTACTACCGGTCCACGCGAAATATTGATCAGTATCGCATGTTCCTGCATCAGATCAAGGGTTTCTTCATCGATCAGATGATGCGTTTCATCAGTCAACGGACAATTCAGGCTTAATACATCGCTTTTGGATACGAGTTCCTTCAGATCATCAAAAAAATCAGCGCCAAGTTCATGTTCAATTTCCGGTGAGATCCGGTTTCTGTTGTGGTAGGCGATCTTCATACCAAATGCGCGGGCCCGGTGTGCGAATGCCTGTCCTATACGCCCCATACCCACTATTCCCAGGGTTTTTTCCCGAAGTTCCATACCGAGAAATCCCATGGGCTCCCAGCTTTTAAAGTGACCTTCACGTAAGTATTTTTCTGCTTCGTTAAAGCGGCGAGTGGTTGCCATCAATAATGCGAGTGCGAAATCTCCGCAGGCTTCGGTTAACACATCCGGAGTATTGGCGACCTTGATCTTCAAGTGATCCGCAGCGGCAACGTCTATATTGTTATAACCTACTGCAAAGTTTGCCACTATTTTTAACTTCGAGGCATTTGTGAGCACCTTTTCAGTCACCGGTGTGGAAAGCATGCATAGAAGTGCGTCATACTTTGGTAAAACGTCAGCCAGATGATCTTCATTATTGAATTCACCTTTTACTCCAACATCAACCCTACCTAAGGTGCTCAGGAAATCGATCACCGTTTCCGGTATGGGTTCTGTTACCAGAATTCGGTGTTCGCTCATAAGTTAATCTTCGTTTTCGATGTAAGTTACCTTGGCGTCGTTCCACATGCGCTCAAGATTATAGAAATGTCTTTTTTCCTCGCTCATAACATGTACAACGGTATTAATGAAATCCAAAATGATCCAGGATCGTGCCTGAATGCCTTCTTTTTTCCAGGCTTTGTCCCCGGTCTTTTCACGAACCTCATCTTCAACAGCATCAGCAATTGCTTTGATCTGTGTATCAGACGATCCGGTACAGATCACAAAATAATCCGTTAAAGTGGTAAGCTCAGACACATCAAGTAAGGTGATGTCTTTCGCTTTTCGGCTTCTCATCCCTTCAATAATGTGCTCGACCAGTGTTTTTGAATCCGGTTCAGAATTTTCAAATTGGTGGTTTGCCGGTTCTTTGATCTCCGTCATTTAATCCTTATTAAGCTGTTCATAATCATGCCCTACAACTACAGTAACGTCCAGGAAGTAATCGGGCGACTCTTCCCTTATCACATTTTCTTCTTTCACACCCAGCGCATTGGCAACTCTTTTTGCGTTATCCAGCACTCCGCTTCGCGAGATCACAATGGTTTCTTTCAGTTCAAAATGATCGAAATTCCCGGTTTCTACCACATCGAAACCATTATGTCGTAAAATTCCGGTAAAAGCATTAGCGATCCCTGCCTCGCCACATCCATTCAACACTTCTATTTGTATGATCTCACTGATCAACTGAGAATTCGATTCTGCCCGTTCATTTACAATTCTGGGGTAGATCAATCGGGTAATCAAAGCCAGGATCAAGAGGACAAGTAAAACACTTAGGAAACCTATCGCAGCATTTAAAATTAAACCTGATGAAAGGGTTGAATCGTTTGATTCAGGATTTTCTGCCATTCAAATATGTTTAATACCAGGTTCCAAATGGATTGTAGCGATTATACCGGCTATAACCTGCACCATATCGGTTAAATGGACTGTAGCCATACCCGTATGGTAATTGTTGATAGGATACCCTGATAAAAGCTTTGTCACTGATCTGGTAATTCAATTCTGCATTTTGGATCACAACACGATTCTGAAAAGAATTTTGCCCCATGTATGAGCTATTGCCTCCAAAAGGCGAGTGGAGAAAGGATATATCAACCCGTCCATTCATTCTTGGGCTCAGCGAAAACTCCATGGTGTTGGTGTATGCATTTACATTTTGATAGGAGCCACCAAACGATGAAAAACTCATAGAGTAAGAATGTGACATCTTAATACTATTGAAAAAACGATCTAAACCGGTCTGTACCGGAGGACTGCTGTAATTCACGATCTGCCCGCTGTAATCAAAGGGTGAGGCGAGATCCTCCCGAAGCTGAGCTTCAGCCGGGATGGTGTAAATTGCGAAGAATAAAATGGGAATGAGTAGTTTTTTCATGGGCTCTGTTAATTTCTCGTGTAAACGTGAGCACTGAACAGGTATTATAACGATTTGCGATTTAAGAATAAACAATGGCACCTACTAAATAGGTTTGATAAACTGCCAATTTAGGCTTATTTTTACGCTCTTTTGTTAAAAGTTTAAATATTCAGTCCACAAATAGATTTTCTGAGAGATGAAACTCACCGATTTTAGATACGAAATTGAAGGATTAAACATTCCCGAAGCCCCGCTGGCACAACGCGATTCAGCGAGATTAATGGTTCTGAACCGAGCTGAACAAACCATCGAACACCGCCAGTTTTCCGATATTCATGAGTATTTGAATGAAGGTGATGTGGTGATCTATAATAATACTAAGGTATTTCCTGCCCGGTTGAATGGTAAGAAAGAGAAAACCGAAGCCGATATCGAAGTGTTCCTGCTGCGTGAATTGCAGCCTGAGAATATGCTTTGGGATGTATTGGTTGAGCCTGCCCGAAAGATCAGAATTGGTAATAAACTTTATTTCGGGGAAGGCGACGATGAATTAATGGCCGAAGTGGTGGATAATACCACATCCCGGGGTAGAACCATTCGTTTTCTTTACGACGGGCCAAATACTGAATTATACGAGAAATTAGATGCGCTGGGTAAAATGCCGCTTCCTCCATTTATCGAGCGAGAGCCTGTAGATGAGGATAAAGAACGCTACCAGACGGTATTTGCTACCGAGCGTGGCGCTGTAGCTGCACCGACAGCAGGGATGCACTTTACGCAGGAATTGATTGAAAAGATCGAGGCTAAAGGAGTAGAGTTTTTACCGGTAACACTACATATAGGTTGGGGTACCTTCCGAAATGTGGAAGTGGAAGATCTCACCAAGCACCGAATGGATTCAGAGAACTACTTTATTTCTAAAGATACTTCTGATAAGATCAATGATGCTCTTCGAAAGAAAAAGAACAAAGTGGTTGCTGTAGGTACCAGTGTAGTGCGTGCTATCGAAACCAGTGTGATGGCAAGTGGTATGAGTAAGCAGGGTACCGGCTGGACAGATAAATTCATTTACCCGCCTTACCAGTTTAAAATTACTGAAGCTCTTATAACCAATTTCCATCGTCCCGAATCAACCTTATTGATGTTGGGTGCAGCATTCGCCGGGTATGATTTCCTGATGAAGGCTTATGAAGAGGCTAAAGAGAAAGATTACCGCCTGTTTTCCTTCGGCGATGCAATGCTTGTGATCTAAATGAGTAGACTGGCGGTCATAATTCCGGCTGCCGGTAGTGGGTCCCGAATGGGGACTCACACTCCCAAGCCGTTTCTTACACTAAACGGAAAGACCATTCTTGAACATACTATTAGTGCGTTCGCAAAAGTTGATGAAGTGGTCGATATCAGGATTGCTACATCCGTTGATTGGTTTGATCAGGTAGAAGCTATTCTGAATAAGTTTGCCGATGATGTAGAATCCGCCTCGGTGATCGAGGGAGGGGATGAGCGACAGCACTCGATTTTTAATGCGCTGCAATCTCTGGATAATTCCATTGACCTTATCGCTGTCCATGATGCGGTGCGTCCGTTTGTTTCAGCTGAACTGATCAGAAAATGCGCTCATAGAGCTTCTGAAGTGGGAGGTGCTATAGTAGCGGTGCCGGCTAAAGATACCATAAAGAAGTTGGGCGATGGTTTTGAGATCTCAGAAACCCCGGATCGAAGCAAATTATGGCAGGCGCAGACTCCGCAGGTATTCCGGGCAGATTTATTGCTGGAGGCATATTTAAAAGCCAGAGAGGATGATTTTTTAGGTACCGATGATGCTTCTTTAGTAGAAAGAATTGGTGGGGTAGTTGAGGTAATTGAAGGAGATCGTAAAAACCTGAAGATCACTTATCCGATCGACCTGAAAGTGGCGGGGTTGATCTTAAATGAGGAGGATCTATAATGAGGATCGGTTACGGTTTTGATATACATAAATTGGCAGAGGGCAGAAAATTTATTCTGGGAGGAGTTGATATCCCATTCGAAAAAGGATTGCTGGGGCATTCGGATGCAGATGTACTATTGCATGCCATAACTGATGCGCTGTTGGGGGCATTGGCTCTTGGTGATATAGGTCAGCATTTTCCTGATACTGATCCTTTATACAAAAATGCTGATAGTAAGGTGTTACTCAAGCATTGTTATAAACTAGTAACAGACAAAGGTTATATGCTTTCCAACCTGGACGCGACCGTGGTTGCCGAGCGCCCCAAGCTAATGCCTGTATTACCCGAAATTAGAAAGGTGATTGCCGGATTGTTAGAAGTGGATGTTAGTCAGGTTTCCGTGAAGGCAACAACTTCTGAAAAGATGGGATTTGTAGGTCGTGAAGAAGGTGTTTCGGCTACGGCAGTAGTTCTATTAGAAGAACAAAGTAATGGCTGACGATCTGATCAAGACTATAGTTGACTGGATCTCAATGGTTCCTCCTCTTGGGATCTACCTTATCTTTTTTGGGATTGCCTATCTCGAAAATCTGATCCCGCCCATGCCGGGTGATGTCCTGTTGGCTTTTGCGGGGTATTTGGCAGCAGAGGGATTGCTTTCAATTGGACTGATGTGGTTCATTACCGTGGTAGCCTCCGTTTTAGGATTTATGAATATGTATTGGCTAGGCACCAAACTGGGTGATCAGGTACTCGAAAACAGAGAAAGTCACTTTCTGCTACGATTTATCAATTTGAGATATTTTAGAAAGGGCCGGATCTGGATGTACCGGTATGGGCAATGGGTTGTGTTTGCCAACCGGTTTTTAGCGGGCACCCGATCTGTGATCTCACTCACGGCCGGAATGTCTCATTTGAAACTCTCACCAACGGTAATAAATTCGTTTATAAGCTCAGCTTTTTGGAATGCAATTTTACTTGCAGGTGGTTGGATGGTGCGCGATAACTGGCACATTATCGGAAATTATCTTTCAACTTATGGGAAAGTTATACTGATTGGTATCGGAATACTGATCTTAGCCCGATTGATTTGGGCCAAATTCTACCAAAAAGAGCAGGAAGAGGCTTAAAAATATTTTTGAAAATTTTTGAACTAAAAATGTTGACTATTTTTTAGTTCATGTCTATTTTTAAAGTCTTTCGCAAAAAGCCAGTGTAGCTCAGTTGGTAGAGCAACGGTTTTGTAAACCGTCGGTCATCGGTTCGAATCCGGTCACTGGCTCTGACAGCGAATGGGGAGATACCAAAGCGGCCAACTGGGGCAGACTGTAAATCTGTTGTCTTACGACTTCGTAGGTTCGAATCCTGCTCTCCCCACTTACTTAATGAATGAAGAAGCGAGCGTAACTCAATTGGTAGAGTGTCAGCCTTCCAAGCTGAATGTTGCCGGTTCGATCCCGGTCGCTCGCTCTAGAAGGCCGATATAGCTCAGAGGTAGAGCACTTCCATGGTAAGGAAGGGGTCGTCGGTTCAAATCCGACTATCGGCTCTGTTGATGATTACATGCAGAATTTTTTAATCAATACTAAATAATAGAATTAAATCATGGCAAAAGAGACCTTTCAACGCACCAAGCCGCACGTGAACGTGGGTACAATTGGTCACGTGGATCACGGAAAGACTACCTTGACAGC
>MDTG01353591.1_pt1 | contig 22250 bp, 20 predicted proteins | sample 811421 | NCBI WGS metagenome assembly MDTG01 (sample SAMN05326645, study PRJNA326480) | marine metagenome | isolation source: seawater | place: Pacific Ocean: South East | collected 2011
AATAAAAGAATTTGAAAAAAAATTATCAGCTTTCAGTGGAGTGAAACACTCAATTGGCTGTTCAAACGGTACAGATGCAATTATGTTAGCTTTAATGGCTGCGGGAATAAAGCCGGGAGATGGTGTAATAACTGTACCTTTTACATATATTGCTACTTTAGAAGCTATAGCTGCTGTAGGTGCACTTCCAGTACTTGTTGATGTTTATGACTCAACATTCAATATGAACCCAGACTTAATTGATGATGCTATTAGGGAATCAAACTTAAAAATTAAAGCTATTATGCCAGTTGATTTATTTGGATTGCCAGCTAGATACAGAGTAATAAACAAAATAGCAAAGAAACATAATTTAAAAGTTATTGCTGACGCAGCACAATCTTTTGGCGCATCCAAAAAAGATAAATCAGTTGGAACTTTTGCTGATATTACCACTACATCATTTTTTCCTGCAAAACCTCTCGGATGTTATGGAGATGGAGGAGCAATATTTACTGATATTGATGAATATAATGTTATTCTAAGATCACTAGCAGTACATGGAAAAGGAGATGATAAATATGACAACATTAGAGTTGGGATGAATTCAAGATTAGATACTATTCAAGCAGCAGTATTGCTTGAAAAAATTAAAATTTTTAAAGACGAAATTGTTTCAAGAAATAATATTGCTGATCTTTATAGAAATAAATTGAGCGATATAGATGAAATAAAATTTCAAAAAATTCCTAAAGAATATGAATCTGTTTATGCACAATCTTCAATAACTTTTAATAGTGAAAAAAATAGAGATAAAATTCAAAATCATCTAAAAATGAATAATATCCCTTCAGTGATTTATTATCCAATCTCTGGTCATTTGCAAGAGGGATATAAATATTTGAATTACAAGAAAGGAGATTTCCCAGTTTCTGAGACTTTGGGGAGAAAAATTTTAAGTTTACCGATGCATCCGTATTTAGATGAAGATGATATAAGCCTAATTGTTAATACAATAAAAGATGGATTAAAGTAAATTAATATAACGGGAGAAAAAAATGGAAAGAACTGATATTAAAAACGATGTTAGGATTGGCATTATCGGAAAAGGTTTTGTTGGCTCAGCTGTAGCCCACGGATTCTCACATCAAACGAGCTATGGTGCACATATTAAAATTTATGATGTTAACCCTGAGCGTTCTCAAAATACACTAGATGAGACTGTTAATGGTTCTGATTTTATTTTTCTATCGGTTCCTACTCCGTCCGATTCAGAAGGTAATATGGATTTATCTATTGTTGATAATGCTTTGAATGAAATTAATATAGTAAACAAAAATTCAAGTAATATTATTTTGCTTAGGTCAACAGTTGTTCCAGGAACAACAAAAATGTTTCAAGAAAAATTCCCTAACTTACGTTTTGTTTTTAACCCTGAATTTTTGACGGAAAGATCAGCTGCTTTTGATTTTATAAATCAAACAAGAGTAATTTTGGGTGGGAAAATTGAATATACATCTTTAGTTAAAAAACTATACCAAGACAGATTTGGAAGTTTCTTACCGGTTGTACAAACAAATTTTCAGACCGCTGAATTAATTAAGTATATGAATAATTTGTTCTTTGCTACAAAAGTATCTTTTTTAAATGAAATGAAATTATTAGCAGATAAAATTGATGTAGACTGGGAGAAAGCTGTAGAAGGCTTTGTTTTAGATGGAAGAATAGGTCATTCCCATCTTTCTGTACCAGGTCCAGATGGAAGATTTGGGTTTGGTGGAAGTTGTTTTCCTAAAGATATCCAGGCTCTCATAAGTTTTGCAGGTGAAAATGATATAGATATGAAAGTTTTGAAAGGCGCATGGGAGACTAATCTAAAAGTTAGACCAGAACGTGATTGGGAAAAACTTAAAGGAAGAGCTGTTTCTGAATGATATAAAAAAATTTGATGCAATTTGGTTGACTGGACAGCCGGCAAGCGGAAAATCTACTCTTGCAAGAATGCTTATTGAAAAATTACAACACAATAGCACTCAACGTTTATACTTCAATATTGATGGAGATGACTTGAGAGACTTATTTCAGAATAAAGATTATTCTAAAAAGGGTAGAGAGAAGAATATAAGACTAGGAATGAGCATTGCAGCATACCTAATTAACAAGGGATGTATCCCAGTTGTATCACTAGTTTCACCTTATATAAACTTGAGAGAAGAATTTAAATCAAAATTCAATGTACTTGAAGTTTATCTTCATACAAGAGAATTAAGAGGAAGAGAAGATTATTTTGTGATCGATTATCAACCTCCAGAATCTAATTATTTAGATATGGACACAACAGAAAAAACAGAAGAGGAAAGTGTAAATGAAATACTCGCTATTTATAGGTAGATGGCAACCATGGCACAAAGGACATAGGTGGCTTATAGATCAAAGACTAAAAGAAAACAAAAATATTCTTATTTGTATAAGAGATATGGAGACAGATGAAAATAATCCATATACATCTTCAGAAGTTAAATCAAATCTTGAAAAAGAATTAAATGATTTAATTTTAAGCAAAAGAGTAAAAGTAATCATTATACCGGATATCGAATCAGTGAACTATGGAAGAGGAGTTGGATATAATATTATTGAGCATATTCCACCTCAAAATATAAAGGAAATTTCAGCTACAAAAATTCGTGAAAAACAAAAAAAATAATAATTTTTGTTAAATCAATTAATATTTTATAAAAAATAATAATGGCTAAATCAGAATTTAACAAGAATGTATTATTGCTTGCTTCAGGAACTGCTTTTGCACAAGCTCTGCCAATTGTAATAAGTCCTATTTTAACCAGAATTTATACACCCTCAGATTTTGGAACATTATCATTATTCATTGCTATTGTTAGCATATTTGCATCTATAGCAAATGGAAGATATGAATTAGCTATTATGTTGCCAAAAAAAGATGAAAATGCTATTAAACTTCTATCATTAACACTTATAATTAATTTAATTACATCTATATCTTTGATGTTGGTAATTATTTTTTTTCATGATCAAATAATTGAATATTTCGCTGACAGTAATTTATCAAATTGGCTATACTTCATACCGCTAGTAGTGTTTTTGCAGGGAGCTTTTAATTCCTTTAATTATTTTCATTTAAGGAAAAAAAGATATACTAGTTTACGAAATATAAGAATTGCAAAATCAGTTTCTCTCTCAATACCACAAGTACTTTTAGGATTATCAAAACAAGGACCATTTGGATTAATTGTAGGGGAAATAATTTCAAGTTTATTTTCACTATTATATTTTATAAAAATTTTCTTAAAAAAAAGTTATTTAAGATTATCTTTTTCATTTAATGATTTTTCTAATTTAGCTACAAAGTATAAGAACTTTCCTAAATATTCTATGTGGGGAATTTTATCAAATGTTTTATCAACTCAATTAATTAATATTTTAATTTCTTCAATATATGGATTATCATTTCTTGGATTTTATTCTATTGTACAAAGAACATTAGGAGTTCCTTCATCGCTTATTGGAGATTCAATAGGTAGTGTCTTTTTTCAAAGTGCAACGGAAGAAAAAAAAACTAATGGGAATGCGGTTAAAAGCTTTAATTATACATCTTCTAGGTTAATTATAATTGGCATTATGATTTTTGTACCATTACATTTTTTAATAGTTGATATGTTTAGATTAATTTTTGGCGAGAATTGGACTATAGCTGGCGAATATGCTAAAATTCTGTTACCTTTATTTTTCATGAGATTTGTTGCAGCATCATTAAGTAACATAAATAATGTATTTGGTCAGCAAAAAGTTGCATTTATTTGGCAGTTAATCCTACTTATATTATCAATTACTTCAATTATTATTAGTCAAATTTATTTACTAGATTTTAAAACTTTTTTAAAAATATTATCCGGCACAATATCATTACATTATTTTTTACTTTTTCTTATCACTTTAAGAGTTAGTTATAACGGGAAACTATAATTGAAAATATGTTTTACAGGTGATTTATTTGTTGGCGGAGATCTTCAAGAAAAAACTTTGTCCAATATTGTAGACATAGATCTATATAATAACTCTGAATTTAGAATATCAAACTTAGAACATCCTATTAGCGATAATTCTTTCATTGAAAATAAAAGTACGTTATTTGCAAACAGTGAATCTATAAGCACAATAAGAGATATAAGGTTGAATGCAGTTTGCTTAGCTAATAATCACATTCATGATAAAGGTGATAGTGGTATTTTATCTACCCTTAGTCATTTAAAAAATAATAACATTGGAAGTTTTGGTGCAGGGAATTCTATTTTTGATGCAGAAAAACCATATTTTATTTGTTCAGATTTAGCTGTTTTAGGATATTGTGATTTTGACAAAAAACACTTAAATCAAGTAAAAGTTGCTACCAAGGATTCTCCAGGAGTCAACCCACTAAGATTAGAAAAAATATTATCTGATCTTGAATCTTTAAACGATAATCAAGAAGCAGTTATATATTTGCATTGGGGCGAAGAACATGTTTACTTCCCTCCTTATGAAGATATTAAACTCGTAAAAAAGTTACTTGAACATAAAAAAGTTGCTTTAGTTATTGGTGCACATGCACACAGAGTTCAAGGTATAATTTCCCATAATGATAAATATGCATATATGTGTTTAGGAAATTTTCTATTTCCTAATTTTTATATATCAAAACCAACACAAATTAATTATCCACCCAAGAATACTACAACCAAATACTCAACGAGACTATATCATCAAGTATATAAGTTAACATACAAAAAATGGAAATGGATTAACAGGCTATCTCTTATACTTCAGTATGATACTGTTTCAAAAAAAATAATTCATAAAGTTGTTTTACAGAAAGATAATGAGCCTAAAATTATTGAACCTAAATTAATTCAAAAATTGTATATAACTTTTATTGTTAAACTTCTTTCGTTGATGTATAAATTACCATTTTTTTTATATAAAATATTTCAAATTTCAAATTCTTACATGTCAAGAATTTATCATTATATTTATGTATCGTTTTTTTATATAAATCAGAGAGGTTTTAAAAATTTTATTAAAAAAGTTTTTGAAATAATATTCTTAAATATTAAAAAAGTTAACAGATGAAATATAGTAAAAATATTGCTGTAGTTTTAGGTGGATATGTTAATGGATATAATATTATTAGAGAGCTTCATGGTAATAATGTAAAAAATATTGCCTTATTAGGTTATAGTAAATCTCTTGCAGCATTTAGTAATAAAATTTATAAATCAACCTTAATAGAGAAATCTCCTGAATCACTATTAAATGCGCTTAATGAATTACATGATAACAAGAATTATTTAATTATTTATCCAACGGACGATATGCATATTGAACATCTTGAAAAAATTAATGCAAAAATAAAACATTTTTCTTTTTTACCTATGAATATCAAAAATATCTTAAAGACTATGGACAAGGCATGGCAATATAACTTTTGTAAAGAAAATGATATTCCCTTTCCAGAGTTTATAGAATTAAATAAGACAAATGATCTAAAAAAATTATTTAAAGCTAATTTCCCAATACTTGTTAAACCAAAAATTAGGGACGACCTTAAATTGAATATTTTTAGAAACCTATATTTAAAAAATCTTAAGCATTTAAATTTAAACTTTGATATGTTGACAAAAAAAATAAATGAAGGATTTACTTTCGTTTCAACTGAAGTTATTCCTGGAGATGATTCTAAAATATTTGCTTATGTTGCTTACAGAGATCAAAATGGAACAATATTAAATGAATGGATTGGTAAAAAATTAAATCAATATCCAGATAACTTTGGTGTTTTTAGCAGTGCTTCAAATCAAGCTCCAAAAATTATCTTAGAGCAAGGAAGAAAATTAGTTAATAGAATGAATTTAATGGGAATTTGTGAACCTGAGTTCAAATATGATTTAAGAGATAACAAATACAAATTAATGGAGATTAATCTTAGGTCCATGATGTGGCATAGAGTCGGAAATTTAAGTGGAGTTAATTTACAATATTCTCAATATCTCGATGCAACAACTAAAAAAGTTCCCAAACATACGCAGAATCAAAACGAAGTAGTACACTTTGTCTATATGAAACATGAATTATACAATCTTTTTTTTAGAAAAAATTATTTCAAATCATTTTTAAAAAATGTCTTTGGGTCAAGAAAGAGAGATTTTGCTACATTTAATTTTTCGGATACAAAGCCATTTCTTTTCGATTTATATTGCATAATAGAAGGAGTTATAAAAAGATGCCTAAAAGTTTTAAGAATAAAATAAAATATCTAATTAAAAAAACTCAATTAAGGTATAAGGGAGTTGTGATACATAATAATTGTACTTTTGAAAACGTAGATTTTAAAGGAAAAGCAATAATAGAACCATATTGTAGAATTGTAGGTGAGCCAAAAATTATCGTTGGTGATCATTTTTATGCAAATGTTGGCTGTCACTTTTTAGGCGAAATTACTTTTGGAGACGATGTATTAATTGGTCCTAAAACTGTAATTTGGGGAAGAGATCATGGTACTAAAATGGATGTCCTAATTAGAAAACAAGCTAAAGTAGATCGTCCAATTATTATAGGAAATAATGTATGGATTGGTGCAAATGTTACCATACTAAAAGGTGTTAAGATTGGAGATAATTCAATTATTGCTGCAGGGAGTGTTGTTGTAAAAGATATTCATAAAAATTGCATTGTTGCAGGCAATCCTGCAAAAATTATTAAAGAGAGAAAATAACAACTCTATAAAATTAGATATTATTTAAAATTAAAATTTTAAGATTAAAAAAGAACATATTTTAAGTATTACTTTTGAAGATATATTAGGTTGCAAGAGCTTATAGCTTGAAGAATTTTTTAGAATTTTAGATAATTAATTTATTTTTATAGAAAAAATTACATGATTAAAATCAAGACAAATAACATTCATCTGATAGAAAAAAAATACATATTGAGTGTTATTTTTGCAGATATATTAGGCTTGAAATATTCCCATGAAATCTGTGATCGTGATGTTTATGAAATAATATTGCCAAATAATAAAAAAATAATCATTCCAGATATATTCCTATTTTCGCAAAAAAATCAAAAAGAATGGCAAAATTATCAACATCCTAAATTATGTTATAACACAAATATCACAATCAAGGATAGACATCAACTCTTTGGTTTATACGGTGATAAAGATTATTCTATTAATGAAAAATCTATTACTGTAAATAACGATATTATTGGAACTGCATTTGTCTTTCTTTCTAGAATTGAGGAATTAAATTCTAATCATGATAAATTTAATAGATATCAGTTCAAAAATTCTATTGCTGAAAAATTTCATATAATTACCAGACCTATTGTTAATGAATATTTAGAATTTATTAAAGATGCTTTAAAATTTTTAGAACCAAATATTATTTTTAAAAAATATGATTATAATATTCTACTTACGCATGATATTGATATGATTAAAAAATGGAACTGGAAGGGTATTATAAAACATTCAATTTTTAACTTCATGAAGAAAGATTTTTTAAAAAATTATAAAAATATTATCTTTTCTCAATTAAATCACACTATTGATCCCTATTATAATTTTTCTCAAATAATGAATATTTCTGAAAAATATAATCTTAATTCAACATTTTTATTTATGGCTTTAGAGAAGAATGAATTTGAATTTCTATATTCTATTAAAAAAACTGAAAAAGGAATTAAAGATATTTTAATGAAACAGGGTAACAATGTAGGGATACATCTAAGTAAAATATCATACAATAATTTTAACAATGCTAAAAATGAAATTAATCGTCTCAAAAAAATTTCAGGAAAAGATATAATTTTCAATCGATTTCATTATTTGATGTTAGATATAGAAAATTCATGGAACATTCTTGAAAAAAATCAAATTAAATACGATTTAACTCTTGGATTTCCTGAGATTGTAGGGTTTAGATGTGGTATTTGTTATCCTTTTAAATTATTTGATTTAAAAAGAAAAAAGAAATTAAATCTTACTGAAATTCCATTGAATATTATGGATGTAACTATTACAAAATACATGAGTGGCTTAAAAAAAGAAAATAGAAATTATCTCGTATCAGATGTTATAAATAATGTTAAGAAGTATGACGGAATATTAAATCTCTTATGGCACAACAATAGCTATGTTGATTATTTAAATAGTGAGAATGAAGAACTATTAAATTCAATAATGAAACAGGCCGTTAAATAGTTTCCTAGAAGTTATATTTATATTTCAATAAGATAATCTTTTTCAACCTTAAACTTTTTACAGAGACTTATACCTTTATCATCAAAAGATAGTTTTTCCCCTTTCTTATCAATCCAACAAACAAATTTTGCTGGATTTCCGTAGACTAGAGAAAATGGCTTAACTTCTTTAGTAACAACTGATCCGGCACCAATCATTGCATATCTACCAATATTATTTCCGCATACAATTGTGGAGTTTGCACCTATGGATGCAGACTTTTTAACAATTGTTTTTAAATAAAAATCAGTTCCTTGTTGTGGAAATTCAGATCTTGGATGTAGTATATTAGTAAAAACGACTGACGGTCCACAAAAAACATAATCTTCAATCTCTAATCCTTCATAAACAGAAACATTATTTTGAATTTTTACATTATTACCAATTTTCACATTATTTGCAATATTAACATTTTGTCCAATAATACAATTTTTACCAATAGTCGCACCAGATTGTACATGCGAGAAATACCAAATTTTGGTATTTTCTCCAATTGCTACATTTTCATCAATATAAGAGGATTTATGTACAAAAAAATTATCATTCATGGTATTAAAATATATCTACATTATTTTTAATAATAATCATTTATTTAGATTTTTTTTTGTAAAATTCGTTTAATGAAACTTGCAATAAAATTATTAGAATTCTTTCTTGAAAATAAAAAATTATTTCTCATAAGTTTTATATCAACTAATATTATTGTAGCATCAATTTTTACTTTACTAGATAAAGAGTATCACTCACAGGCTAAAATTTTACCAGCAGATAAAGTAAATAACACGATAAATTTCAGTTCATTAGGCAGTTTTTTCCCTACATACTTAAAAGATCCAAGAGGTGGTCAAATTTTTTCTCCAATAATTAAATCTAAAAATTTTTATGAAAATTTGTCCAAAGAATCAGTTATGGTTGATGGTGAAAGTATATCGATACATAGTTTTTTGTTAGAATATTACGATTTAAAAGTTAAAGAAAAGAATCGTCGAAATAAAAAAACAACCCATGACTTTTTATTAGATTCTTATAATTTATCTAATAAAAATAAAAATATAGAATTGAAAAGAGCTTATAAGCTTTTTTCAAAGAAACTTGTTTCGGTTCGCTATGATCAAGTAACTGGTGTCGTTACTATTGATGTTTTTACAAAAGAGCCAATGCTTTCTCAACTTTTAGCAGAGTTAACTGTCAAAAAATTAGAAGATAGATTAATAGAATATCATATTAAATCTAAAGAAAAAAATAAGGATTTTATTTTTAATAGATTAAATGAAATTGAAACAGATCTTAGAAATTTAGAAGAGCAGTATATTAAATTCTTAAATTCGAATATTAGAAGTAACACACCATATTTCAGAACGGAAAAATTACGCCTTGAAAGACAGATGAATGGTAAGGAAAATTTATTAAATCGCCTATATTCAGAGCTTGAGATTAATTCATCTGAACAAATGAGGGAAAATCAAACATTTTTAGATATCATTGAGAGTCCAACACTTAATGAGAATCATTCATATCCGAGCTCAAGTACTGCACTTTTAATATCTCTGTTAATTTCTTTTTCTGTCCCATTTGCAATACGTTTTAAAAGATGGAACAATTGAGTATTTTTAATAAAAATATTCAAGATCAATTTTTATCTTTACTGCTTATTACTGTTACTTTTTCTTTTTCGTACCTTCCTTTGCTTTTTTTACCGATTTCACCAATTTACTTTTTAGCAATAAGTACAATAATACTATTTATTTATTTACTGTACGATAAAACCTCTTTCAAATCGCTTTTTAATGACTACGGTATTTTTTATTGGTTTACAATTTTTTTATTATGGTATTCTATTAGATTATTATTTGAACCATCAACTCAATTGCTTTTAATCAATATTGAACAAGTATATCTAGTTATGCCAGTAGTAATTTTTTTATGTACAAATTTTAGATATTTACATGGTCCAGTTAGTAATGTATTATTTATTTTAAGTAGTACATATTTTATTTTTGGACTTATTGCTTATTTTTCTTTATCAAGCTCAATTCAAACAATTGGTTTTATCAATATTTTTCAAACATTCAATTTAGATTTTGAAGATGGTATCTATCAGAATGTTGGTTTCTGGATTGGCTTATTTACAATATATTTATTCAATTCTATTTTAGAATACTCTAATTCTTTTAAAGAAAATAAATTTATTCTAATTTGCTTAGCTTTTGGTTTTCTAATGTCCATAATTATGCTTTTAATTAATGGAGCAAGGGGAGTTTTTGTTGGTCTTTTAGTGGCATTAATTTTTAGATCAAGAAAGATTAGAGATGAGAGGTTTATTTACTCTTCCATTAGTGCTATTTTATTGTTTTTGGTTTTAATTATATTAAACCAAGAATCTTTTTTAACAATCAATCGTTTTTTGAATTTATTTAGCGCAGGAGATGAATCATCGAGATTATATTTATTTTCTAAAGCCATTAGTTTATGGTCTCAAGATTTATATACAGTTTTATTTGGAGCTGGAGTTAAATCATTTCCTATTTTCATAGATGTAAATTCTTCTGCATTGTATCCACATAATGTTTTTTTAGAAATTTTAAGTGAATTAGGGTTAGTTGGGTTGATAATTTTTCTAAAAATTCTGTTTTTATTTTATAAAAATACAGGAAATAATGAGCTTATTAATTCATTTACTATTTTCACTATATTCACGTTTTGTGTATCGGGTAGTTTTGACACTTTTTATAGAGCTTTTTTCTTCCTGTGTCTAGGATTAAAAAATATCAATAATAAACATTGAATATGGTATTCATTAATTTTATTTTTTTTAGCTAATCAAATTTTTTCAAGGACATAAAATGTGTGGAATAAGCGGAATAATAAGTACAAATAGCAATGAAGTTTCTTTAGAAGATATTCAGAGTATTAATAATCTTATTTCTCATAGAGGTCCAGATGATGAAGGATTTTATTTTCAAAAAAATTTTGCATTTGGCCATAGAAGATTATCAATTCTTGATCTATCAAGTGATGGCCATCAACCGATGCACTATAAAGATAGATATACTATTGTCTACAATGGAGAGGTATATAACTATATTGAGCTTAAGAAAGAGTTAGCTAAAGATGGATATACTTTCAATTCTGAAACCGATACTGAAGTGATACTAGCCTCTTACGATAAATGGGGGGAAGAGTGTGTTAATAAATTTAATGGGATGTGGTCGTTTGCAATTTATGATAAAATAAAAAATATAATTTTTTGCAGCAGAGATAGGTTTGGTATTAAACCTTTTTATTATACAGAAATAAATGAAAAATTTATTTTTGGGTCCGAAATAAAACAGCTGCTAGAATTCCATCCTAAAAATATAGTTAATAAAAGTATTTTAATAGATTACCTTGTTACAAGATTTGAAGATTATAATAATGATACTTTTTTTGAAGGGATTAAAAGATTACCCCAGTCTCATAATTTAATTTATGATTTAAATAATCATACACATAAAATAAAGAGATATTATCAAATTTCATTTAACGATGATATTGAAAAATATACTTTAGATGAATCTGTAAGAAAGTATAAAGCTGATCTTGAAACAGCAGTAGAATATAGATTAAGATCTGATGTGAAAGTTAGAACATGTTTGAGTGGTGGCTTAGATAGTTCAAGCGTAGCTAGTATTGCTGCTAAAAAATATAATCTAGAATCAGAAGAAAAGTTTACTGCAATACACGTAAAATCATCGGACAAACTCACTGATGAAAGTTACTATGCAAATATTGTTGCAAAGAACGCAGACATTAACTTAGTAATTACTGAGCCAACACCTACAGAATTAAAGAACAGTATTAATGAGGTAGTGTACACACAAGAAGAACCTTTTGCCTTCATGGATGTTTTCATGCAGTACTTTGTAATGAAGAAAGCAAAAGAGGAAGGTTGTACAGTAATGTTAGATGGACAAGGGGGTGATGAAACATTATTAGGATATAGTAAATATTACCCAGCAATATACTATTCAATTTTTAAAAAAGAGGGTTTATTATTAGCCTGCAAAAGTATTTTTAACTCAAGAAAAAATAATGCAAAAATGAGAGTTTCATGGATATTGAAATACACCTTTGGATCATTCTTCCCTAGTATTAGAAAAAAATATTTAAAGTATAAAACGAGTTTTATGAAAAAGAATAATAATACATTTTCAATTTTAAATATAATTAGTGAAAATTATTTTAATACAAAAGATTTACAAATTTTAGAAATTTATTCGACAAATTTACCTCTGTTATTACGCTATGAAGATAAAAATTCAATGAGACATTCCATAGAAACTAGACTACCTTTTATTGATTATAAAACATTAGAAACAGCTTTAAGTATCAATAGTAAATATAAAATACATAAAGGTTGGTCAAAATTTATTTTAAGGCAGTCTATAATTGGAATTATACCAGAAGAAGCAATTTGGAGAAAAAATAAGTTGGGCTTTAATCCTCCAGAATCATCATGGTTTAATGAAATTTCAGATGATATGGAAACTGCTGTAAGAAATTCATCTATTTTAAGTGAAATTTGTAATATGAAAAAATTGATGACTAAATATAATACAATGCACAACCATTTAAGATGGAGACTGTATAATATTGCAATGTGGGAAAAAATTTATGACGTCAAAATCTCTTAAAATAGCACACCTTACAAGTGTACATAAAAGATTTGATACAAGAATTTTTAAAAAGCAGTGTATTTCATTATCTAAAAAAAATCATTACAATGTAAATCTAATAGTTGCGGACGGTCTAGGAAGTACTAAACATAAAAATATTAATATTTATGATGTGGGACCTAGTAAAAATCGATTCGATAGAATATTCATATCAGCTAAAAAATTATATTTAAAAGCTTTAGATTTAGATTGTGATATTTATCATTTACATGATCCAGAATTATTAAATATTGGTCTTAAATTAAAAAATAAAGGGAAAAAAGTAATTTTTGATTCCCATGAAGATGTTTCGGAAGACATAATGATAAAAGATTGGATACCATTTTTTTTCCGAAAATTAATTTCGCTCATTTATAATGCATTTGAAAAATATATTTGCAAGCAATTGGATTTTGTCATTTCAGCTACACCTTATATAAGTAATAAATTTCAAGAAAAAGGAATAATATCAATCGATATAAAAAACTATCCTATAAAAGAAGATTTTATTTACCAAAAAACCAGCTGGAATGAAAAAAAGAACGAAATTTGTTATGTTGGCGAGATTTCAAAAGAAAGAGGAATCGTTGAACTAATAGAGTCTTTAGAAAAACTTAAAAACATAAGACTTAATTTGGTTGGTAGTTTTAGTGATATGAATTTAAAAAAAAGATGTGAGCAAATGAAAGGGTGGAGTAAAGTAAACGAGCTTGGATTTTTATCAAAAAAGGAAATTAATAAAGTATTTAATAATTCAAAATTAGGTATTGCAACCTTGCAACCAACTAAAACATATTTGCCAAGTATTCCTGTTAAAATATTTGAATATATGGCAGCAGGTTTACCTATTATTTGTTCAAATTTTGATTTTTGGGATGAATTAATTTTCAAAAATTTTAAATGTGGTGTTCAAGTAGATCCTTTATCTTCATTAGAAATAGCTGATGCAATAGAGCTTTTAATTTACAGTGATATTGATTGTGAAAAGATGATTGAAGAAGGTAAAAGAGCTATTGAAGAAACATTTAACTGGAAGTTGGAAGAAAAAAAACTTTATGATATTTATAGTAATCTAAAATAAGGAGTTATTTTGAAAAAGAATATTGCACTTATAGGAGTTGGAAGATGGGGCAAGAATCATTTAAAAACACTCGCATCAATTAGTGAGGTTGAAAATATTTTTGTCGTCGATTCAAATGAAAATTTTGATTTAAAAATTTTAAGTAGTTATAGTAATGTTAAATTTTTTAAAAGTTTAAATAGCTTATTAGAAAATGAGAATGATATTGATGGAGCAATTATTGCAACTCCGCCTAAAACGCATTTTAGTGTAGCCAAACAGTGTATCTTGAATGATATTCATGTCCTGATAGAGAAACCTGTTGTTGAAACAAAAAGAGAGTTGAAAGATTTATTTATATTAGCTAATGAAAGGAATAAACTAATTATGGCTGGGCACATTCTTTTATATCATCCTGCTATTCAAAAGATTAAGAGATTAATTGATAAAGGTATAATTGGGGACATAAAGTTTATTCACTGCCAAAGACTCAACTTTGGAGTTGTAAGAAATGATGTAGATGTATTTTTGAGTCTTGCACCACATGATATAAGTTTAGTACAGTACTTTTTAAATGAAGAAAAATATTTAAGAATAAAGAAACTTGAATCAAGTTTTACTTTATCACAAAAAAATGATTATTCATCAACTTTAATTGAGTATCCAAAGAAAATCAATGCACAAATTGATGTTGGATGGTTTTATCCACAAAAAATTCAGTGCTTGAAAATTATAGGTTCAAAAAAAACAATAGTTTTCGATGATATTTTAAAAAAAATTAAAGTCATAGAAATAAAAATTGATAAAGATTTAAATCATATAAATAATGGAGAAGAATTTGTTGATTTCGATATGAATGAACTTCCACTTACAAGCGAATTAAAATCTTTTATATCATATTTTGATAATCCAGAAAAATGTATTTCAGGGTATAACCATACTAAAAATGTTATTGATATTTTTGAAAACTACTATTCAAAAGCAAGATAAATGAAGAAAGTACCTTTTTAAAAAAAATCATAATTTAATTTCATTGTTACTACGTATATGAGTAGCACTGATATACAATTTATTTATTTTTAGTTCTACTACTGAATATCATAATAAATAATATTTTTTTTTTACTATTTACTTTTATTGCTCGTAAGGATAAAATTACATACTAATAATAATCGAAGGAAAAACATGAGAAAAGTACCCTTTTTTAACTATCCTGAATTGTATCTTTCACAAAGAGATCGTATGAATGAAGCCATTAATTCTGTAATAAAAAAAGGCGCATATATTTTACAAGAAGAACTCGTACTTTTTGAGAAAGAATTAGCAAAATATACTGGTTCAAAGTATGCTGTGGGAGTAGCTAATGGTACCGATGCAATTTGGCTTGCACTTCTAGCAGCTGGAATTGGAAGAGGCGATGAAGTAATTGTTCCTTCTCATACATACATTGCTTCTCCAGCGGCAATTAAGTTTGTGGGAGCAGAACCAATTCTTGCTGAATGCTCAAATGATCACTTATTAGATCCTGGTGATATTAAAAAACGTATCACAAATAAAACCAAAGCTATTATGCCTGTTCAATTGAATGGAAGAACGTGTAGCATGGATAAAATTCAAAAAATTGCAGATGAAAATAATCTTTTAATTATTGAAGACGCTGCTCAAGGCCTTGGTTCTTTGTTTAGAGAAAGAATGGCAGGAACATTTGGACTAGCAGGAACATATAGCTTCTATCCGGCAAAGGTTTTAGGTTGTTTTGGAGATGGTGGAGCAGTTGTAACAGATGATGATACTATCTACCAAAAAGTTTATGAAATGAGAGATCATGGTAGAGATAGTAGCGGAGAACATGTTTCGTGGGGATTTAATTCCAGGTTAGATAATTTGCAAGCAGCAATTTTATTAGAAAAATTTAAAACTTTTGAAGATGATATTAGACTTAGAAGAGAAATAGCATCTATCTATCATGAAAAGTTGAATGAAGTTGAAGAAGTTATAATGCCCCCTGCTCCAAATAGTGAATCTGATAGGTTTGACACTTTTCAAAACTTTGAAATTCAATGTGAGCAAAGAGATGAGCTAAAAGCATATCTAGCTGATAATGGTGTGGGAACTCTAATTCAGTGGGGTGGAAAGGCTATTCATCAAATAGAGGGCTTAAACTTCAATTGTAAAGATTTACCTTTTACTGAAAAATTATTTAATAAATGTATGCTTCTACCGATGAATTCTTTAATGAATTTAGATGATGCAGAATATGTTGCTGAAATAATTAAAAAATTCTTTTCATGATAAAGGAATTAAATAATCTCAAAAACCCTAAGGTTGATAATGATGATTATTCATTAAATCTTCTTAGTAATGAAAAATATATTTCATTACTAAAAAAAATGATTACAGTTCGGATTGCGGAAGAAATAATATCAGAAAATGTTAAAAATGGACTTATCAAATGTCCTTGTCATTTAGCAATAGGTCAAGAAGCTATACCAGTTGGCATGTCACAATTTCTAAACGCAAGTGATAGAGTTTATGGCAATCATAGATCTCATGGACATTATATTAGTCTTACTATGGATACCTATGGTTTGTTTGCAGAAATTTTGGGTAAAAAGACTGGATGCTCTAAGGGAATGGGGGGGTCTATGCACATTGTTGGTGAATCCCATGGTTTTGGTGGTTCAGTACCAATAGTTTCAGCAACTATTCCTGTTTCTGTCGGTGCAGGATTAGCTATGAAATTATCAAATAGTAAATCTATATCAGTTTCATATTTTGGAGACGGAACAAGTGAAGAAGGAGTTCTTCATGAATCCCTTAATATAGCTTCATACTATAATCTTCCGGTTATTTTTGTTTGTGAAAATAATTTATTTTCAAGTCACATGCATATTTCAGAAAGACAGAAATTTGACTCTATCTCCAGATTTGCAGATTCCCATGGTATTGATTACGCAGTTATTGATGGAAATAATATTGAAACTGTATTAGATACATCAAAAAAAGCGGTTAAGCTTGCCAGAGATAAAAGGAAACCTTTTTTTATTGAAGCTGTAACCTATAGATGGAAAGGGCACGTTGGCCATGACGATAACATTGATGTAGGCTTACAAAGAAAGGAAGATCTAGAACCGTGGAAAGAAAAAAGAGATCCTATCGCTAGGTTAAAAAATTCTCTAATTACAAAAAATGCTTTAGATGAAGATAGTTTTTTGATTCTAAATGAAGAAATTTATGAAAAATTAAATAAAGAATTTGCACAGGCAGTAGCAGATCCATATCCAGATAAAGAACAACTTTTAGATACAGTATACTACAGATGAGCAAAAAGATTACATACGGGTCAGGTATTCAAACTGCATTTGAATATATTTTAGAGAACTATGATAATTCATTCATTATCGGACAGGGATTGTGGAGTCCTTGGTATGTGGGAAACACAATGGTTGACCTAGATAAAAAATTTGGTAAAGAAAGAGTTATAGATTGTCCTGTATCTGAAAATTCTGTTACTGGTACTGCGTTGGGAGCTGCATTAAATGGCATGAAAGCGATTGTTGTTCATCCAAGAATGGACTTTATGGTTTTAGCATCTGATCAAATCGTAAACCAAGCAGCAAAATGGCAGTCAATGTTGGGTGGAGGAATAAAAATTCCTTTAACAATTAGATCAATAATCAACAGAGGGGGCGAACAAGGTGCACAGCATTCACAAGCGCTTCATTCTTGGTATTCACATATTCCAGGTTTGAGAGTTGTAATGCCAGCTTTTGCAAATGATGCCAGAGATTTGTTAATTGCAAGCGTTTTATCAAATGATCCTGTATTATATATAGATGATAGATGGTGTGCTGACTTACAAGAAGAGGAAACAGAACTAAAAGAGCTTGACATTAAAAATATTGGTCCAAAAGTTGTTAAAAGTGGTTCTGATCTTACAATCGTTGGTACTGGATTTTCCTCGTGTCAAGCACTGGAAGCAGGAGTGGAATTAGAAAAAAACAATATTAATGCAGAAGTTATAGATTGCAGGATACTTAATCCATTTAATCCAGATTTAATCATTCAATCTGTTAAAAAAACTAAAAAACTGCTTGTGATAGATGGATCATGGAAGAATTGTGGTTTTGCTGGAGAAGTTATTGCTTCTGTAACAGAAAACTTCACTGATTTTTTAACTCCTCCAAAGAGAATGAGTTTAAAAGATTCTCCAGCACCAACAAGCAAACCTCTTGAAGAAGATTATTATATAAATATTCACGAAATAATAAATAATGCTAAATCTATATAAATTAATTTTTAAACCAATTTTTGATTTTTTAATAGCACTTATATTATTCTCAATACTCTTCTTACCTGCATTGTATTTCTCAATTAGAATTTTTTTGCAGGATTATGCTAATCCCTTTTATGTACCTAAAAGAGTAGGAAAAAACAGAAATAATTATAGTATGATTAAATTTAGATCAATGATTGTAAACGCAGATAGTAATAAAGTTGATTCAACTTCATCAAGTGATGAAAGAATAACAAGTTTGGGACATTTCATAAGAAGGTTTAAAATAGACGAAATACCAAATCTCCTAAATATTTTGACATTTAAAATGAGTTTTGTAGGTCCTAGACCAAATGTTGAAAGAGAGGTAAATCTTTACACAGAAGAAGAAATGAAAATTTTAAGAATGCGTCCAGGTATAACTGATATTTCGTCAATTGTTTTTGCTGACGAGGGAGATATTCTTGATAAAAGTACAGATCCTGATTTAGACTATAATCAACTTATTAGGCCTTGGAAAAGCAGGCTTGCTATTTTTTATACTGAAAATGCCTCACTTTTTTTAGACTTAAAATTAATGATTCTTACTTTATATAATTTTATTAATCGTACTAAAACACTACAAATTATCTCAAATACTCTACAAAAATTAGATGCAAAAGAAGATTTAGTAGAGATTGTTTTGAGAAGAAAAGATTTAATACCAACTCCACCTCCTGGAGCGGACTCTGTTGTTTTAAATAGAGATATTTAAATATGTATGAATGATTTAAAACAAAACGAAAATATTAAGAGAATTGCAGTTGTTGGTGCAGGAGATGCAGCAAAAAGATTTATAAAAACTATATTAGATTCCAGTTATAAAAACAATTTTTCTTTTACCGCTATTTTTGATGACAATTTTGAAAAAATTGGTCATAAAATTGAAGGTATTAAGGTTCTAGATGAAGTAAAAAATATCAAAAAATATATAAATATATTTGATGAAATTGTTATTGCAATTCCTTCTTCAACAAAAAATGAGTTCAATAATATTTATAATATTTTATTAGATACGGATAAAAAGATTTTAACTATTCCGTCTTTAAAAGAAATATTAAGTCATCCTGATTCAATTACTTCTGTTCGAGATATTAATATGAAAGATTTAATTAATAGAGATGAAATGGAAATCAATTTAGATAAAATTAATCATTCAATTGATGGAAAAAGGATATTGGTTACAGGAGGCGGGGGATCAATTGGATCTGTAATAGTTGAACTCTGTTTATCTGGAAGAGCTAAAGAAGTAATTTGCTTAGATAATTCTGAATATAATACATATAAATTAGATCAAAATTTTTCAGATGAAAGATTAAAAACATATGTTTCTGATATTAAAGATTATCAAATGATGGATTACTTTTTTAGCACATATAGCCCTGACATAGTATTTCATGCTGCAGCATTAAAGCATGTAAATATTCAAGAGAAAAATATAAGAGATTGTTTATTGACCAATGTTTTTGGGACAAATAATATCCTTGAACTATCAATTAAATACAATATTAGTAATTTTGTTTTGATTTCTACGGATAAGGCGGTTGAACCATCAAACTATATGGGTCTTTCCAAAAGAATTGCCGAGATTTTAGTTGAGTTTCATTCATCCAAAGCAAATGTTAATATGACATCTGTAAGATTTGGAAATGTTATAGGAAGCTCTGGAAGTGTATTAAATCATTTTACCAGTCTGATAAAAAATAAAAAAGATATTATTGTAACCCACCCAAAAGTATCAAGATTTTTTATGTCCATTAAAGAAGCATGCTACTTAGTTCTTTTATCTATAAAAAATTCTCAAAATAATCATCAAGTATTCATGCTTGATATGGGTGAAGAAATACTTATCAAAGATATAGCTGAAAAACTTATCCAATTAAATGGATTGGAGGTTGATAAGGATATCAAAATAATTTATTCACAATTAGAAAAAGGTGAAAAATTATCCGAAAAATTAAACTATGAATTTGAACAAAGATTTGATACTGAAGTTCCAAAACTTATTACGCTAGATTCATCAAAGAAAATAGAAGAAGATAAAATAAAAGATTTTATGAAAGATTTATCTGATTTGGTTTACAGTAAAAAGGCTTCAAATGAAAAAATAGCGGAATTTATAAATTTAGCTATGAAAGGATTAGTCTAAATTAAGTGAATATTTGGTTTGTATGTGTAGGAGAACCTGTACCACTTGATGGGAATATAGACAATCTACATCGTTGCGGACAGCTTGCATTTAAATTTGCAAAAAATGGACATAAGGTTTTATGGATAACGTCAAATTTTGATCATTTCACAAAATCTCAAATTAGTGAAGTTGAAACTAAAAAATTATCAAATAATCTTTCTGTTAGATTATTAGAAACTAAACAGTACAAAAAAAATATTTCAATAAAAAGATTTATTAGTCATTACTTTATTGCAAATACCTTAAAAAAGGAAATTAATGATTTAAAAAATATAAATTCACCTGATATAATTTATGCAAGCTATCCTACTATTGAGCTCCCATATGAGTTGGTAAAATTTGCAAATAAAAAAAATATTCCAATTATTGTTGATGTAAGAGATCTGTGGCCAGATATTTTTCTTAGTACAATTCCTCAATCACTTCATTTTTTAGCAAAAGTATTTTTATTTCCATGGTACATAAAAAAAAGTTTTACATTCAACAATGCCAATTCAGTTATAGCAATTTCGAATGGATTTTTAAATTTTGCATATAAATCTTCATCAAGAGCGAAAAGCAAATTTGACAAAGTTATATATAAATCATTTAATAGTAATTTTAAAACAGTTCATAGTCCTTCAAATAAATTTAGAGTAGTATATGTTGGAGCTATTTCAAAAAACAAAACAAATCTAGACATAGTTATAGAAAGCTTTAATTCACTTGATTTAAATTATGAGCTTGTTATATGTGGTGATGGAGATGATTTAGAATATTATAAACGTTTAGCAAAAAACAATAATGTTATTTTTAAAGGTTGGGTTTCTAAACATGATATTATTAGTATTATGAATTCTTGTGACATAGGTATAGTACCATTAAAAAATAGATTTGATTTTAAATTGGCACTTGTCAATAAAGCAGTTGAGTATTTATCACATGGTTTACCTATAATTTCATCTCTAGATGGCGATTTGAAAGAATTCATTAAAGAAAACAAAGTTGGACTTTCATATTCTAATAGCGAAGATTTAAAAGAATGTATTTTGCAAATTTCAAAGGATAAGAAATTTCAGAATGAATTATCTGAAAATGCTAAGAACGTTTTTGTGAAAAATTTTGATTTTGAAAGAAATTTTCATACAATTGAGAATCATTTTAAAAAATTAATTTCAAAATAAGCTTAATACCTATATTCATCTTTTTTGAATGGACCATTTACGGAAACTCCAATATATTTTGCTTGATTTTTAGATAGTTTAGTTAAGTCTGCATCTAAATGTTCCAAATGAATTCTAGCCACTTCTTCATCTAATTTTCTTGGTAAATCATACATTCCAGTAGCAGGTTTATTTTTTGCTAAGAATATTTGAGCCAAGACTTGATTTGAAAATGATGTTGACATAACAAAACTAGCATGACCAGTTGCACATCCAAGATTTACTAATCTTCCTTCTGCAAGTAAGAAGATTTGTTTTCCATTCTTAAAAGTGTATCTATCAAGTTGAGGTTTAATTGTATCTCTTTTTGCATTTGAAGCATTTAGAGCATCTACCTGTATTTCATTATCAAAATGACCAATATTACAAACAATAGCCTGATCTTTCATTTTTCTCATATGTTTAAGAGTTATAATATCTTTATTACCTGTTGTTGTAACAAAAATATTACCTCTATCTAAAACATCTTCTAATTTTCTTACTTCAAATCCTTCC
>MDTG01234928.1_pt1 | contig 22248 bp, 20 predicted proteins | sample 811421 | NCBI WGS metagenome assembly MDTG01 (sample SAMN05326645, study PRJNA326480) | marine metagenome | isolation source: seawater | place: Pacific Ocean: South East | collected 2011
CCACGTTGATAGGCTGGATGTGGAAGCGCAGTAATGCGTGCAGCTGACCAGTACTAATAGCTCAATTGGCTTGATTTATGCACTGAAAAAAATTTAAGTTATTATTTATCGATTATTAGATATTACTAAAAAATTAAATACTTAGACAATTGTAAACACTTAGCGATCAATATGTCTTCAAAGTAAATTATGTTACATCTTTTAAAGTCAAATGATTACAAATACTAATTCTCATGAGTTTACTTTGCCTTTCAAGGGTAAACGAGAATATATACATGGGACTGATATAATTGCATATATCGAGAAAACTTTTGAAAACAGTAAAATTAAAAAATTTAAAATAGATTTTTTAGACGATATTAGCCAAAATATTATTAAGATAATTAAAGTAGAAAATAGTATTGATGAGGGTGTTAAAATTAAAGCAAAATTTAACATCAATGAAACAAAATTTCACATAGTCTCAATAGGTGAGAATAAAAATATTCCAAATTTAGAATACGATGAACATTTAGTGACGAAAGGCTACACATTATCTAACAAAACTATAAAATTAAATAAAAATAAAAATTTTACTGAAATTGAAATAATCGTTGCCCTAAATAAAATTTTGTTAGAAAGTATTTTTAATTTGAGAGATTTTTGGTTTGTTAATTTAGAGATCACTTTATTTCCACTTTTTTTTAATGAAGTTGAATTAAGGTACAACAAAAGTTTATTCAATAAATTTCATGAAACTAAAATTTATATGGACAATAATTTTGTTGGTCATATAAGATTTCAAAATAAGATTTAATGCAAACAGGAATTAAATATATAGAATTTTATGTTCCAGAAAAAAAAATTTCTGTTTTGGATAATCAAAAAAAATTTCAAATAAATGAAAGATTTATTAAAACTAAGTCTGGATTTGAGTCCGTGTCTAGAAAAGAATCAAATCAACAAGCATCGGATTTAGCTTTTATTGCAGCTAATGAAATGCTATTAAAAAATGATATAAATAAACAGGAAATTGATGGTTTAATTTTTGTAACTCAAAATCCTGACCGTCATGGAATTCCCCATTCATCTGCGATTCTTCATCAAAAATTAGAGCTAAAAAAAGATATGTTTGTTTTTGATATTTCTCTCGGCTGCACAGGTTTTGTTGCAGGACTTGATATTGCAAAGTATTTATTGCATTCAAATAATTTACAAAATATTTTACTTGTTACGTCAGATCCCTACTCTAACGTAATAGATGAAAATGATAAATCTACCGCTATACTATTTGGCGACGGTTCATGCTCAGCTTTGATTACAAAATCAGACTATGTGTTTGAAATACATAAAAGTAACTTTGGAATAATTTCTAAAAAAAACCAAGCAATCAATGTAGGGCTTGATAAAAAGCTTCACATGTCTGGCAAAGATGTATTTGATTTTACAGCTAGTGAAATTGTAAAAAGTATAGATAAAACCATAGATATAAATAGTTTAAAAAAAGATGAGGTTGATGCAATCTTTTTGCACCAAGGAAGCAAATATGTAGTAGATACAATTAAAAAAAAATTTGCAGAAAATATTTTTATTCCATTTAATTCAGCCACGTATGGTAACACAGTATCCTCTAGCATAGGATCAATTATATATGACAACTATAAAAATTCTGATATACATAATTTAATTGTATCAGGATTTGGTGTTGGGTTAGCATGGCACACAACACTCTTAAAAAAGGTAAAATAAAAATGTTTAAAAAAAAAATCAGAGAAATTTTGGAAAGTGAGTTTGAGACAATTGATGTTAATAAAATTGATGAAGACAAAGAATTATCTCAACAAGGATTAGATTCTTTAGATTTTTTTACTCTAATATTTAAAATTCAAGAAGAATTTAATATTGAAATACCAGAGAGTGATGCTGATAATTGTAAGACTATAGCCAAGTTAAATGATTACTTGATCAAAAAAAAATCGTAAAAAAATTTAGAATTCTTATTGTGTTTTTTTTTAAATATTTATTGAACAAATTAAAACTAAAAAAAAAAAATATAATAAAAAAAAAATTTGAATCACTGGATCAGTTAGTTTTCGAAAAAAGACAGAACATTTATTTAGATGTCCTTTTTGATAAACCAAACGAAGTTTTAAATCTTTATGTTCAGTTTTACGGACAGGGCTTGCCAACAGTTATAAATTTCCACGGAGCTGTAAACCAAAAAAAAACTATTATGCCTCATTTTACTGGAACTACATTGTCTAAATTTTTAAAATGTAATGTCATTTCAATTTCAGACCCATCTCTTAGAATCAATAAAGATTTAACTTCCTGTTGGTATATTGGGTCAAAAAATTTTGAGTTATCCAGTGTTTTGCCAGCCGTATTAGAGAAAATTAAAAAGAAATTTTTATCAAAAAAAATAATTTTATTTGGGTCTTCAGGTGGTGGATTTGCTGCATTATACTATTCTAGAATACTTAGTTGTGAGTGTATTGTAAATTCACCATGCACAACTTTAACCAAACATCCCAAGCCAAAGTTGGTGGAACACTCTATTAGTAAAATGTATAATCTAAAAAACCCCGACCAAATATATAAATTCTTACATCAAAAAAAGACCGATTTAAATTTTGATTATGAACTTAAAAATAAGTTAAAAATTTTTATAAATGAAAATGACAAACGTGTTTTGCAATTTTTTTTAAATCCATTTTGGAAACAATTTGGAATTTCTCTAGAAAATGGTCAATATAAATCTCCCAATATCAACGGAGCAGAATTAAAAATTATAAAATTTAAAAAAAAAGAAGCCCACACTTATCCACCACTGCCAATGCTTATTGATGAATTTAAAAAAAGTCTGTGGTCAGAGTTATAAAAAAATGATTTCTAAATTATATCCATCACTTAGGTCTTATTATAAGATAAATAACAAAGGTATTAATTTGCTTGGAATAAGTTTCTTTTTTTTTGTTTTAAAAAAAATTTTTTATAATCTAATTTCAATAATTCTTTTAATAGCAATTATTAAAGTTTTTACCACAGATCTAAATATTGATACAGTTTTAAGCAATATAACAAATATAAGTGGATTTAGTTATATGCACTTATCTTTATTTTTAATATTTCTTTTATTTATATCTAATTGGTTGTTATTTAAAAATGAAATTAACATATTAAATAATATTGAAAGTAATTTCATATTAAGAGTAAAAAAAGACTTTAAATTAAAGAGTAATCACAGAAAAGATACAATATTACTTCGAAAAGTAATAACGACAAATGCAGATTTGATTATGATAATTTTTTTGTCATTATTTTTGATGGCAAATAATTTTTTTATTTTTTTTAGTATTTGTGGATTATTTTTTATTAACTTTTTATTCCAGATCAATCGTGTAAATAAAGATTATCCGGTTACAAATGCAATCAAAAAAATATTCAAAAAATATGAACAAAATGCTTTTGATTTAAAATTTATAACTAGTAGCAAAAGATTAATAAATCGTTTAGAAAAAATTAGATTTACGAAATTTATATCTGAAATTTTTTTAATAAAAGCCATTATTTTAATTTTTTATTTATCTCATTACTATAAACTTGATACTGGCTTTATTTTAGAATTGATTATTTTAATCAGATATCTATACGGTCACCTAAGGAGTTTCTTTTCAAATACTTTTGTTATGAGTGATATATATAAAAAAAATAAAAACTTAGATAATGATGAGGGAGAAATTTTATGACAAGTCCGAAACCTTCTGATGAGTTCATAAATATCATTGAGGCAATTAAATCCTCAGGAGCAAAAACTGTTAATGCAAAAGAGTTTGTCCTACAAGAAAGTAATGTTATCTTTTTAAAACACGATGTTCATTCCAGAATAGATAATCTTTTAGATATAGCTACATATGAATATAACAACAATATCAATTCGACTTTTTTTATCATGGCAAATCATCAATTTTCAAAAAAATATTATAAAGATAAAAATTTTAATAAGCTTTTGTTAGAATTTATAGATAAAGGCCATCAAATTGGTTTGCATTTTGACTTACATGATATCATTTTAAGGTATGGTCAATTTGATAGCGAAATAAAAGAAATTACTGATTATTACTTCAATGAAGGAATAAATATACGTGTAGCGAATTTACATGGAAATTCAGTGCTTTTAAGAAAGTTTGGATCACCAAAAGCTTATATGAAAGCTAAAAAATCTGATCATGATGTTCTCAAGCACAAATTTCCACTTATAGAAAATAAATTGCACAAACATAAGGGTACTTTTATTTTGGAAGATTTACCAAAATATGGAATTGATTTCTGGGTTGATACAATATTTTATTATAAAGGTAATAAAGTAAATTATGATAATTTTTTTAGCGATAATTCTAAATTCAAGTTGGTCTCAAATAAAAAAAGAGTTTTCGATACTTCTAAATTTGAAAAAGGTTATATGGACAAACTCAGTACAAATCTCAAAGACAAAAAGTCAGTTTTTTTATTGCACCCTCAGAACTACTAAAAGTTATAATAAAATCATTACATATTTTTTTAATATAATATAAAATAACTTACTTTATGGATCATCTTATTTTAATTTCTGGTTTTCCAAGAGGCGGAACTTCATTTTTAAGAGATTGTCTAGCATCGCATTCAAAAATAACACAAATACCTGTAGAAATTGTATATAAAGATTTAGATAGTTTTACTATTAAATTAAAGGAAAATATTTCTATTATAAGTAAAGAAAATAAAAATTTAACTGATAAGTTTATTGTTAATAAGGCTCCAGCAAATCTTAGAAATTTAGATATTCTCTCAGAAAATTTTAAGGATGCAAAATTTCTTGTTATCCTAAGAGATCCCAAAGATGTTTTTACATCGCATAAAGAAACAATAAGACCCTGGCTGGCGGGCAAAAATAAAGATGTAAAATTTGTAATTAATAAATTAGAAAAATATTATGAAGGTTTACTTAAATACTCACAAAAAGAAATTAACAAAAATGTTTATGTATTGAGGTATGAAGACTTGCACCAAAATTTCAGTCAAACATTAAAAAAAATTTTTGAGTTTTGTGGTATTAAGACATCGGATGATGAAATTCAATTGATAAATAAAGAAAATCTCATGAACTTTAAGTTAAATGAACAATATGCAACGAGCGAAGATGGAAAAAGAAAAGGTGTGATAGGAGAATGGGCAATTAAATGTAATCAAGATGAAAAAAAATATTTTGAAGAAAATAAATTTATAAAATATTTTAACAATAATTATTGTTATTCTAATTTAGAACTTAATTACCCCAATATTATAGAGGCTATGTATAATTCTAATAAAGTTAATTTTTTATCAGAAAATGACCTAATAAATTATAATTTAGATAAAAAAAAAATTAATGTAAGCTTACAGCATGATATTGATTTTTTAAATAATGACGAATGCTATAAAAGTGTTATAGGTTGCTCTGAATTTGAGAATAAGTATGATATTTCAGCAATTTATAATTTCTTACCCTTGGACGATAGAAGATACTCACCAAGTTCAAAAAAAAAAATTACTGATTTAATTTTTCAAATAAAACAATCAAATAAGAATTCATCTGTTGGATTACACATGAATTGTTGTGAAAAGTTTTGTTTATCAGAAAATGGAAAGTTGATTGATAATCCAGATATTTTAAATTTAGAGCCCAAAATACTTGACTATGCACAAAAAATTATAGATGAATATGAAGGTCATAAAATTAATTTTCTAACATCAACGGCCCATGGTTTTGGTTATAAAAAAAAATTACCCAATAATAGAGATTTTAAACCAATATCAAAAATTTTAGAGAAAAATAAAATAATTTCTTTTGACAATATTCTTCGTCCAAACTTAATCAAAAATAGTAAAATATATTTTAGTTTAACTGATACTGGTGGTTTTTTAAAAATCGGCAAATTAGAGAATAAATTTTTACCAAACGATCCAAGATTTTATGAATGCTTAAAAGAAAATACTTTGATTAGATTCCTTACTCATCCAGGTAATTATTTCTATGACAAACCTTATAGGGTGAAAATGCAAATACGTTAAATGAATACTAATAATTATGACAATATATTTGTAATATTTCAAAATTTATCATTTAATTAAAATTTTTCCCTAAGGTCATAATTTCCAGCGTGTGTATTTAAAACTATTAAATTTTCATTTTTCAAGTCATCAATTTTATTGCATCTTAAATTCCATTTTTTTCCGGTATCTGACAAATATTTAATTAATAAATTTTCATCAAAAAGTGGGTTTCTTACTCGATTAAAAAAATGAGGATGTTGATCCTCTACGTTGCTTGAATTGATTATAAAAGGATCCAGTAGCTCAATATTTTTTGTAAGCAAATAGTCATAAAAAGAAAAATTTGAAACATGTCTGTGTCTTGTTATACCATGAGCTGTGGCACAAAAATTTTCATCACCAATTAAAGTTTTCATCCAATTAATATGATCATCAATTCTCTCTTTTGGCTCTGGATTGAATTCTAAGGATTGGTTTTTCTCCCATCCATTTATATGAAGACCAACATAATGTCCTTTTTTTTTTAATATTTTAATAAAGGACTCTATTTTATGAAGATTACCTATGTATCTATAATCCTTAGGGGGCAAAAAAAACCATGTACTTTTTAAATTAAATTGTTCTTCAAGATCTAAGCAATAATATAATTTATTGCTATCATAAAGATCAACATCATGTCTTAAAAAAATTGTTTTGTGTTTTTTATGACTCTTTAAATCAGAATATTTTTCAAATTTAAATCCTGAATTTATAAAAAATTCTAATAGATCCTGATAATTAATTTTATCTTTTTTATAAATATTTTCATATTCAATGAAATTTTTAGAATTTTCTGATAACCAGTAGTTTTCAATAATTTTGTTTACTTCTAACTTATTAATAATATTTATATTTGTTTTCATATTATTTTGTTCACCAAAAATATGATCATTATTTTTCTTATTTCTTTTTGCTGAATATTTACCGACATTTATATTAAGGCTTAATATTTTTTTTATTTTATGCATATCAATGTCATTAATATTTAAATGTTTAATAGCTTCTATTAATTCGTTTTCTAAACTTTTATTTTTTGAAACAGTAATTTTAAAAAATTTTTCTTTATGAGTTGATTTTTCGATTTTAGAATTTATGTAACACCATAACCAAGCAATTTTCATTTGCTGAGACCAATTTTTATCCCAACCATTTATAGGTCTCTCCCTATATTGATCCCAGATGTTATCTGGCAAACTATACCATTTTCTATTTATGCCACTATTTACATATTCATAAGGATTTCTTATTGACCATATAATTTTAGGTTTCAAATCTTTAATCAAATCATCAGCAATGCAATATAGGTTTGGATTTGCTTCAGAGTATATGTTTGTGTATTTTAATATTTTATGGATATGTCTTATTTTTCTTTTTGCAACTTTTTTTGCTGATAATTTATTTTGTTGAATAAAAAATTTTTCTTTAATTAATTCTGGATCTGGACAGTGGTAAGAACTAATCTTTTTTGATTGATTTAGTAAATGAGCAATTGTGCCCGAACAACATCTTCCAGTATTAAATACAATTATATTTTTTTTTTTATCAAAATCAAAAAATTGATTTAAGACTAAATTTAATATTTTCATTATTCAATATTACGTTTTTATTATTTAATATTACTATAACTTGATCCTAACTCGATAGCAGGTCTTTGAAGCACTCTGCGCCGCAGACATTTCAAGGCCTGTCAGAGCATGAAAGTAACGAGCCTGCCCACCCAGATCGTTTAACATAACCTCTAATTCATTTTCTTCAAACATTAGGTCAAAATCGCGAGTGTAAGTTTTAGACTTTAGGTTTTCTAGGATGATTAGGGCGCCACCGGGACGCAATGAATCCCAACATCGACGCAAGAGCTTCGCTTGACTCTCTTTAGGCACGTAGCAAAGGGTCGTTAGCATTGAAACAACATCAAGTTCACCCGGTAGATCGGTGCTTTCTAATCGCGAAGTGACCATAGTGCATTTGCCTACGAATGATACATGTGCCAATTGTTGCATCATGTCGACGCCCAATCGCGATTGCGCAAGAGATTTATCAAAATTTATTATATGAATAGGGCTCTGTATCGCCATCTCAATGCCCAAAAAGCCTGATCCGCTTCCTAAATCCGCCCAGGTCAAATTTTTATTTTCGTCAAAAATTTGATCAAATATCTTCTGGATAGAGTAAGATTTTGTATTTATTCCTTGAACGGCGAAAACTAAGTAACGAGCAAGATCACTATAGCTTTCCGATAAGAAATCTGCAGTTAATCGCTCCAGTGGCTCGTTGTTACAGATGTTCCATGTGCTGTTCCCGCGTCTCCAGACCTCAGCAGTTAGTTGGCACATACGCTCTTCAGCCAGATATTCTGTTAATTGTCCTAACCAGAAAATTGGATCCGCCATGAAGCAACCAGCTATACTTCTGGGCTTTCGGTCACAATCAATTGGCAAAAAGGCAGCAAAATTATCACTTATTTGCGTAGGTTTACCTAATAGGTTCTCCAACTGTATGGGAGCTAAACCCGCAGGTTCACTTGGTTTACCATCATCTCGAAAAGGCAGGATTAGTTGACCTCCTTGGTCTAGGCCACAAATAATATTGTGAAGCCAGTCCCTTGACCAAGCAGTGTCAATTAAACGACAGCCTGGCATGACAACTATCTTGTTATACTGTGAAGCGGGCAACTTTCGGCACCAAGAATAAGTGTCATCTGTATTCGCAAAGTGACCAATCGCATTAGAAGCTGGATGATACCTGTCTATGACTTCATCAGTTTTCACTTCAAGCATTGTGTTGACAACGGACCAAGTTTCCTTGTTGAATGTTCCAAGAGGCTCAAACCTGGCAATTGAGGAGAACAAGTCTTGCTTCATTACAATAAACCCTTGTTTACGTACGACTTATATTCAGTTCTTTTGCGATCAATAATTTCCGATAATTGATTTTTTAAATGTCTTGTTTCAGCTGTAAAAACTAAAGGTAGAAAAGTTTTTAACTTGTTAAGAACAATATCTAGTTCCTTTTCATCATTGTAGACCGGATGATGTTTCCCAGAATATTTTCTCAAACCGTTTATTTTTTTATTTTTTTTGTTATGATTTGTGATTATCATAGTGGACTTTATTAATTATTCAACCGTAATCGACTAGGTTGCCTATATTTTTTAAAGACCATAAGGATATTGCAAATCATTGGGAAAAAGACTATCAAATTACTCTTAAAAAAAATGATAAGTATAAAATAAATTTATATATTAAAATATGAAAACTTAGTTCAAAATCCTTATGAGATAAAAAAAAATTAGATGAAAAATTAAATATAAACAAAATAAATATTGATAATTTTAACACTAATGTAAAAATAAAGCTCTATTCACAAAGATATGAATATTATAAAAATTTATTAAATAAGATTAATTCTGAGTCTGTTAATAAATGGAAAAAATAATGACAGATGAGGAAAATAAAAAATTTTTGAAAATAGCAGGAACCTTGATGAGTAGATTTAATTATGAATAAAAAAATCGCAATAATTTCAAACAGCAACAATAATTACATTGTTTTAAAAAATTTAATAGATTCTATTTGTTTAAATGATTATTTTTTAGTTTTAAAAAATACTGATACAAATAAAAATTATCCGAAAAAAATTGAAATAGAAAAAAGAAATAAAACAAAGTTAAAAGATAATTGCTCATACAATTTTTTATACTCAAATAAAATTTTTAAAATAGAAAAAAAAAAGTATCTATACTTAAAACTGTTTAATTTAGAATATTATTTTTTTTGGATCATAAATAGTTTTTTAAAAGGCTTATATTCAATAGACAAAAAAAATCAATTTACAATTGAAAAAATTTTATTTGAAAATTATATATTTGACCAAAAAAAAAATTTTAACATTTCTGGTTTAAAAAAAAAAAATATCACAGAAAAACTATTAGAGTTTTTTCATAAAGATTTAAATTCAAACAATAATATAAATGAAAAATCACAATTGTTATTAGATAAAATAGCATCAAATAATGATATTTGTTTAAATTTGATGATAGTTTTTTTAATTAAAAAAATCATTTTCAATCAATATGATGAAAAATTACGAAAAAAAATTAACAAATATTTTTGTTTAAAAAAAAATTTTTACAAAAAGTCCTCTAGTAATTCACTGCCAGTGTATTCTCTTTTTTGTATTATATATTTAATAGAAACAAAAAAATTGAGTAAAGAAAATGTTAAAATACTTTACAATGAATATTTAGATTCTTTTAATGATAATATTATTTTTGAGGATATAAATATAGAACTTTTTAATCACAAAAAAGAGTTATCTGCTGCATTAATTGAACTATGGTCTGACATGGCTCTTATAAAAAAGGGGCGCTTAAATACTCTTCAATTTCGTTACAATGAAAATTATTTTAATTTTAAAAAAATTTTTATAAATATTTACAATAAAGAATTAAAAAAACAAAAAGCTTTATCCTTTAATCAATCCAAGACAAAAAATATTTCTATTAGATTTGATGTAGATAGAAGAGTTACAAATGAACATATAAAAAATATAAAAAAATTTAAAGATAAATATAATATAAGCAAATTTGCTTTTTTCTTAAAGCAAGATACGGCTGAGTCTTATGATTTATTGAAAAAAAATTTTCCCAAATCACATTATGGATTTCATTTTAATAATTTCAATATTGATAATTTAAATAAAATTCCAAAAAAAAGTTTAAACTTTCATTCTGGCTTTGAAAGCGAATATTTTCATGCAGACTCAATAAAAAAAATTATGACTTATCAACCTTCTTATATTGAAAATCTTAATTATTCTTCGGATAAAGCAAATAAAATGCTATATAAAAATAAAAATACAATATTAGAAACAAAAATTCACTTTACGCCAAATTACTTTCCAATGGAAGGTTCAATCAAGGATAAAAATAAGTCTTTTTTTAAAAATATTATATTTAATAAATCAAAAAAGATTTTTGATTATTCAGAAAATATTGTACTTGGTACTCATACCGATATTAATCCTGAAGTCTGGTTAGATATTTTGGAATTTTTGACTTTAAAGTATAAAATAAATTTTAAACTTTATGGGATGTAAATATAATTTCTATCTTTCAATTTACTTACTTATGTAGGTGGAAGAGAGATTATTTTTTGTCTCTCATTTATATAATTATAAATAATGTAATAAAAAAACTGATAAAGTTTAAATTTTACTATATATGGGTTAGTATTATTCTAATTTAAAATTTTAAAATTTAATGTCAAAAAAAATTGCAATCATCGGATTAGGTTATGTGGGTCTTCCTTTGGCTATTGAGTTTGCAAAAAAATTTAAAGTCATTGGCTACGACATAAACTCATCTAGAATTGAAAATCTTCAATCAGGACATGATAGCACATTAGAAGTTTCAGATAAGGATCTTTCATCTGTTAAAGACAATGTAAAATACACAAATAAAATTGATGAGATTAATGATTGTAATTTTTATATCGTAACCGTTCCAACCCCAATTGATGAAGCAAATCGACCTAATCTTAAACCTTTAATTGAAGCTTCTAAGTCAGTAGGAACCGTCTTATCAAAAAACGATATTGTGATATACGAGTCTACAGTTTATCCTGGTGTGACGGAAGACGTTTGTGTGCCAGAACTAGAGAAATCATCGGGTTTAAATTTTAATAAAGATTTTTTTTGTGGTTACAGTCCAGAAAGAATTAATCCAGGAGACAAGGTAAATACTGTTACAAAAATTAAAAAAATCACAAGTGGTTCCACACCAAAAGTAGCAACTGAAATTGATGAGCTTTATAAAACAATAATAACTGCAGGAACTTTCTTAGCAAAAAATATAAAAGTTGCCGAGGCTGCCAAAGTTATTGAAAATACTCAACGTGATTTGAATATTGCTTTAGTAAATGAATTATCAGTTATTTTTGGAAGATTAAATTTAGATACAATTGATGTTCTAGAGGCTGCAGGCAGCAAGTGGAATTTTCTTCCTTTTAGACCCGGTTTAGTTGGAGGACATTGCATAGGAGTAGATCCTTATTACTTAACACATGCTGCAGAACAAGTAAGATATAATCCACAAGTAATTTTAGCAGGACGAAGAATCAATGACAACATGGCCATCTATGCAGTTAAAAAAATTTTACAAAAAATGTTAGTTAATGATATTGAATTAAAAAATAGTACAGTTGGAGTAATGGGTATTACTTTTAAAGAAAACTGTCCTGATATAAGAAATTCAAAAATTATTGATATGATTTTTGAGCTAAAAAACTGGGGAGTTAATGTAGTTGTGAATGATCCATGGGCAAATCCATTAGAAGTAAAAAAGATTTTTGATATTTCGCTAGGAGAAATAAATATCAAAAATCAAGTTGACTCTTTAATTGTAGCAGTAGGACATAATGAATTTCGATCAAAATCAGCAGAAGAGCTTAGGAGCTATTGTAAAGGACTTAAGCCAGTTATTGCTGATATTAAATCTATTTATGATAAAGAGATGTTAAAAAAAAATGGTTTTAGTGTATTTAGGTTATAGAAACTATATTAATTAATTTAATTTATTTAAAATCATAATTTTTATGAATAAAAATATTGCAGTTGTTGGATGTGGCCATTGGGGCAAAAACCTTGTAAGAAATTTTTTTGAACTTGGGGCATTATCATCAATTTGTGACCCTAATAATGTTATAGCTGATATGTTTTCAGAAAAATATAGAGTAAAGAACAATTCATTTACGGAAATAATAAATGATGTAAACATTAAAGGTATTGTGCTTGCAGTGCCTGCAAAGCTTCATGCTTCAATGGCGATCGATGCTATGAAACAGGGTAAACATGTATTTGTTGAAAAGCCTATTGCCATGAATGAAGTAGAGGCAAAATTAATGATTGAAGCTGCTAAAGAAAATAAAGTCAAGTTAATGGTAGGACACCTCTTGCACTATCATCCAATTTTTAAGAAAGTAAAAGATATAGTTCTTAGTGGTGAAATCGGTGAACTTAATTATATATACTCCAATCGTTTGAGTTTTGGAAAAGTAAGAACAGAGGAAGATGTGATTTGGAGTTTTGCACCTCATGATATTTCAATGATTTTGTCATTAGCTAATCAAGAACCAGAGTCTGTAAGTACACAATCAACAGCTATTCTTCAAAATAATATTGCTGACTCAGCTACTATTCACCTCAATTTTAAATCAGGTTTAAAATCTCATATTTCAGTTTCATGGTTAAACCCTTATAAAGAACAAAAAATAGTAGTAACTGGAAAAACAGCAATGCTTGTTTTTGATGATACTAAGCCTTGGAATGAAAAATTATCCATTCAAAAATATCAAGCTGAAATTATTCAGGGATTACCTGTGTTAAAAAAAAGTGATACTGAATTTATTATTGTCTCTGAAGAAGAACCATTAAAAAAAGAATGTCAGCATTTTATTGATGTTATAGAAAATAATATCAAACCATTAACCGATCAATACGAAGGGTTAAAGGTTCTCAAAGTATTAACTGCGGCAATGCAGTCACAATTTAATAATAAGTTTTCTAAAGTATAAAAATGATGAATAAAAAATTTGATTATAAAGATGTGTTTATCCATGAGTCTTCCTTTGTTGATGAAAATGTAATCATTGGACAAGGGACTAAGATTTGGCATTTCAACCATGTGCTAAAGAATTGTATAATTGGAAAGGATTGTTCTTTTGGACAAAATGTTGTTGTTGGCCCAAATGTGATTATAGGTAATAAAGTGAAAATACAAAATAATGTAAGTGTTTATGACGGAGTAACTTTGGAAGATGGTGTGTTTTGTGGTCCCTCCTGTGTGTTTACAAATGTTAATAATCCAAGATCAGAAATTGTAAGAAAACATGAGTATCGAAAAACATTAGTTAAAAAAGGAACAACACTCGGCGCCAATTGTACCATCGTTTGCGGAGTTACACTTGGAAAATTTGCATTTATTGGAGCTGGCGCAGTAATTAGTAAGGATGTGCCTGATTATGCGTTGATGGTTGGAGTCCCCGCTAAACAAATTGGCTGGATGAGTGAATATGGAGAAAAATTAGATTTACCTGTTACAGGAAATGGAAAAACAATATGCAAATATACAAACCAAGTATATGAGTTGTATGAAAACAAAGTTATTTTAAAGGATTAATTATGAAAATAGATTTTGCAAATTTACAATTACAATATCAAACTTATAAGGAAAAAATTGATAATAATATTCAAGCTGTTCTTAATAAATCAAATTATATTTTAGGTGAAGAAGTTCAAATTCTGGAACAAGAATTGCAAAAATTTTCAGGTGCGAAATATGCTATTACCTGTTCGTCAGGAACTGATGCGTTATTACTTGCTCTGATGGCTATCAATATTCAGCCTGGCGACGAAGTGATTACCACTCCTTTTACTTGGATTTCAACAGGTGAGATGATTGCGCTTTTGAAAGCGAAACCTGTGTTTGTAGATATTGAACCTGATACCTATAATATTGACGCAAACTTAATAGAAAAAGCAATTACAAAAAGAACAAAAGCTATAATGCCAGTCAGCCTTTATGGTCAACCTGCAGATATTGAAGAAATTCAAGCTATAGCAGATAGATATGAATTAAAAGTGATTATTGATGGAGCTCAAAGTTTTGGTTCTACCTATAATGACAAAACAGATAGTAATTTGGGAGATATTTCAACAACAAGTTTTTTTCCTTCAAAACCACTTGGGTGTTATGGTGATGGTGGAGCGGTTTTTACAAATAATGAAGAATATGCAAAAAAAATTAAGCTACTCAGAGTTCATGGTCAAATTAAACGTTATCATCATCAGTATATTGGAATAGGTGGAAGATTAGACACAGTTCAAGCAGCAGTATTATTAGCTAAAATACCCAATTTTGATCAAGAATTAAAAGACCGTCAAAGAGTAGCTGATCAATACACAAAAATATTATCAAAAAAATATGAAACTCCAATTATTAAACCAAATAGAACAAGCGCCTGGGCACAGTATACTATAAGGGTAAGTGATAGAGAAAAGTTTCAATCTAAATTAAAAGATAATGGTATTCCAACATCAGTTTTTTATCCTATCCCTCTTAACATGCAAGAATTCTTTAAATATTTAAGAAGCAATAATATTGAGTTTCCAAATTCAGATATGGCTTCAAAAGAAGTTTTAAGCATCCCAATGAATCCTTTTTTAAATGATTCTCAAATCGAATATATAACCTCAAATATGTTTTAATTTTTTAGTCATATGAAGATATGGTTAATTAAAATAGGTGAAGAAACACCACTAGATAAAAATGCGAGACTATTAAGGACTGGTCAAATATTTTTAAAATTGGCAAAGACGGATAAAGTAACTTGGTTCAATAGTACGTTTAATCATCAAAAAAAAAAGTCAAGATTTAAAAAAACAATTATAAAAAAATATAATAAGAATTCTCAAATTGTTTATCTTTATGGCTCAAGTTATAAGGATAATATTTCTTTTAAAAGATTTATTAGTCAAATTTATTGTGCATATGAATTTTATAAGTTTTTAAAAAAAAAAAATGAATTGCCAGATGTGATTATATCAAGTTATCCTACTGTGGAGTTGTCATGGATTGCGTGTATATATGCTAAAAAATACAATATACCATTTATTTTAGATGTTAGAGATATGTGGCCTGATATAATTTTAAAAAATTTAAAATTACTTCAAAAGATATTTTTTTACCCAATCTATTATTTATGGAAAAAAATGTTTATTTATATGATTAAAAATACACAAAAAATTTTTTCTATAACTAAAGAATTTTTAAAATGGTCTTTAAGTGTCGCAAATAAAAAAATTAATCCGAATAAGCATAGGTATTTTTTTTTAACAAAACCTGAAAGTAATTTAAAAATTTTAAATAAACCAAATAATGAATTAAAGATAAAAATAAATAAAATAAAGAATGATATCAATATAATATTTTGTGGTTCTATAAGTATGCGTCATAATTTTAAACTAATATTAGATGCTTTTGTGAATACTAAAAATAAAAAAGTAAATTTTATTTTTTGCGGTCATGGAAAAATATACGAAATTTTTAAAAAAAATTTTAATTCTTATAAAAACATATTTTTTTTAGGGTGGCTTAATAACAATGATTTAAATTTTGTTTTGAAAAATTGCGACTATGGCTTAATACCATATAATGGAGATGATTTTGATATATCTTACCCAAATAAGTTGGCTGAATATTTATCAAATAATTTAAAAATTATCACTTGTGTTAATGGAATAACAAAAAAATTAATAAAAAAAAAAAAAATTGGTTATTTATATCAAGAAAATATTTATAACTCTTTTTTAAATGTTATTGAAAATCTGAAGTATAATAGATCACAAAAATCTTATAGACTTTATAAACAAATGTTTGATTATAAATCAATTATAAGAAATTATATTTTTTCAATTAAGAATGTTTAATGATACGATAAATTACCAATTGAGGATATTGAAGTAATAAAAATGAAAATAGCAATGCTTGTTCATAATCCAGTAGTTGAGGATGCGCGTGTTCGAAAAGAAGCATGGTCACTCGCAAATGCAGGATTTCATGTAGATATATTTGGTTATGGTGATCCAACTTTAGCACCTAGTGAAATCGAAAATTGCAGGTTGAAAATTGTTGAGAAAAAAAAAATATTTACATTACTAAATTTAATTAGAAAATTTAATTTTTCGCAAATTAAAAATTATAAAAAAATTATTTTTGTTTTTTTAAACTTAATAGCTGTATATTTTTTATCGTGGATGATGTTTGATATACAGGCAAATGATCTTGATAAATCTTCAATTTTTATATTTCCGTTTTTATTTTTAATGATTATAAATTTCGTATTTTTTTTTTTATTCTATAAACTTAAATTTTTAGAATTTATTACATTATTATCGCTTAACTTCGTTGTTTTTTTGTTATTGTTTTTAAGATTAGAGGAAATATATCTCTGGATCATTATTAATTCAAAAGCATTGCATCTAGAAACAGATCTCACCACTCATATCTATATCTTATTATTAATTACAACTACTTTTGTTTTTTACTTACTATTTAAAATCGCACGCTTAATTGTTAAAATTTTCATTAATGATATTTATACTACTTATGGTGTCGTAGCAGCACATGAATATATTGCAAAAAGATTAGTTCAAAATATTGACGTAAATAAATATGATGTTGTGCACGCTCATGACATTATTGCTTTAATTGCAGCTGTTAAATTAAAAAAGAAGAAAAAAGAATTGAAAATTATTTGGGACGCCCATGAATTATATATTGAGTTAGGCTACAAAGATCAAAATACCAAAAGTTTCATGTATGAAACTATTGCCAAGTCATCAGACAAAATTGATTATTTTGTTACAATCAATGAAAGTTTTATCGATTACTATCAATCAAAATTCCCAAATTTACCTTCAGCTACAGTATTGATGAATGCTGCGCGAAGTGCAAAATTAGAACATTTTGAAGAGAGTCCTCTACGCAAGGCCGCAGGTATTTCAAAAAAACAACTTGTTCTACTTTTTCAAGGAGGTCTTTCTTTCAATCGTGGAGTTGAAATTTTGCTCGATGCAGCAGAAAAAATGCCAAAAAATTGGTCCATTATTTTTATGGGAAAAGGCCCACTTTATGAAAAAATTGTTGATAAAATAAAAGAACTAAAAGGGACAAGACCAGAGGGTAGCGATGCAATCGCTCTAATTCCTCCTGCGACTTATCAAGAATTAACTCAATGGACAGCTGGCGCTGATCTTGGTGCTATACCTTATGAAAACGTAAACCTAAATCATTTGTACTGCACCCCAAATAAACTTTGGGAGTATCCTAATGCGGGAGTTCCCATTCTTGGAAGTGGCATGATAGAAATAAAAAAAATGATAGATAAATATGAAACAGGTTTAATCCTGCCAGAAAATTTTACATCTCAAGATATTGTTGATGTTTTAGAAAAAGTAGATCGTTCAAAGCTCAATCAATTAGTTGAAAATTGCCATAAATTTAATGAAGTTGAGCACTGGGAAAAATATGAGAAAAAACTTGTCGAACTTTACAAAAATATTTCGTTATGAAAGTACTTACTGTTGTAGGCGCCCGACCTCAATTTATTAAAGCTGCGGTACTTCGCAGATTATTTTTTGAAAATGGAATCAAAGAGATTTTAGTACACACTGGTCAGCATTATGACTATCAAATGTCCAAAGTTTTCTTTGATGAACTTTCAATGAAACCACCAGAATATTTTGTAGAACTTAAAGGTCGTAGCCATGGTGCAATGACTGGTGAAATTTTAGCTAATTGTGAAAAAATTCTTGAAAAGGAAAAACCAGATATTTGCCTTGTGTATGGAGACACAAACTCAACCATAGCAGGTGCTCTTGCTGCCTCAAAAATTCATATACCCGTATGCCATGTAGAGGCAGGTCTTCGCTCATTTAACAAAAATATGCCAGAAGAAATAAACCGTATATTAACTGATCATATTAGTGATGTGTTGTTTTGCTCTAGTTTCACTGCCTTAGAGAATTTACGTAATGAAAATATTATTAAAGATGTTTATCACGTTGGTGATATAATGCATGATGCAGTCAAAATGTTTGCCAATGCATCATCTTTAGAAACACTAGTACCTGAATACACAAAATCGACGAAGCCTTTAGCAGTGATGACTGTACATCGACAAGAAACAGTTAATTCAGATGATCTTTTGATAAAAATCATGAGATATTGTCGCGCTCTCACGGAAAAATATTCAATCATTTTTCCTGCTCATCCTCGTACAGAAAATCGAATTAAGGAACTAGGCATTGATTTAGGGTTAATAAAGATGATCAAACCATTACCTTACAGGTCGATTCATGCACTTTTAGGCAGTAGTTCATTAGTTATAACAGACTCAGGTGGACTTCAGAAAGAAGCCTATTTTCATAAGGTAAGGTGCATTACTCTAAGAAATGAGACAGAATGGATAGAGACAATAAAATATGGCTGGAATCGTTTGTGGACACAAAAAGACTTTGTTTGTGAACCAAGAGACATACCCGAATATGGATCGGGAAATAGTGCACAAAAAATAATTAAAATTTTAAAACAAAAATATTCTGCGAATTAACTTAGATTTTTGTAAATTATGATCAGACTATTTCATAGATAAAGTTTCTACATGTACAATAGGAGTTGATTTAAAATAATAGTATTATGTAATCTATAATTAATTATATTATACTACTCTACAAAATGATGAAGTCATTAAAAGTTTTTAACCTTAATATCGTAAATTTAATAATATCTTTGGTTGCTCTATTTTTAATTAGTGGCCCATTTATCCCTGATTTGATTGTAAGCTTATCATCTTTAGTATTTTTGTTTTATATTTTTAAAAAAAAGTTATTTTTTTATTTTACAAAAAAACCATTAGTTGTTTTTTTTATTTTTTGTCTTTACTGTATTTTAATTAGCCTTTTTATTTCAGAGAATATATTTTTAAGTTTTGAAAGTTCTTTATTTTATTTTAGGATTGGAGTTTTTAGTTGTTTAATTTGGTTTTTAATTGAGCAAGATAAAAAGATATTACAATATTTTTATTATACATTAATCTTTTGTTTTACAGTGTTAGTTATAGATGGTTATATCCAATATTTTGTTGGGGAAAATATTTTGGGTTTTCCTAAATATCAAGGGCGCAGAATCTCATCTCTTTTTGGTGAAGAAATGATTATGGGGTCTTATCTTTCCAGATTATTTCCATTATTGTTTGCATTGTTTTTAATAAGAGAGAAGAAATGGTTTGAGACTTATTTCATAAGTCTATTATTTATTTTAATTGATATTTTGATTTACATGTCTGGTGAGAGAACTGCTTTTTTTTATTTAAATTTATCAACTTTGTTTATTATTATCTTAATTAATCAATACCAAAAGTTTAGACTGGTAACTTTTGTTATTGCATTAATTTTAATTATTATTTTAACTTCAACTAATGATAAGCTTAAAACTAGAATGATAACAAAACCTGCAATAAATATGGGTTTTATTAAAAGTGATCAAGAGAAGTATATTTTTACTAAAATTCATGATAGTCATATCAAAACTTCCTATAATATGTTTTTAGATAAACCAATTTTTGGTCATGGGCCAAAGATGTTTCGTATTGTATGCAAAGATGAAAAATATGCAACAGGAGTCAGGCCTTGTAGTTCTCATCCACATAATTTTTATATTCAACTTTTGGCAGAAACTGGAATTATTGGATTTATGTTTTTATTTAGTGCTTTGACTTATGTGATTTATTGTTTTGTAGTGCAGTTAATAAATATTATTTTTAAAAAAAAAAGAATTTTGTCTGATTATCAGGTTTGTTTATTAGCATGTTTATTAATTACAGTATGGCCGTTGGCTCCTAATGGAAACTTTTTTAATAATTGGTTAGCGATATGCTATAGTTTACCAGTGGGTTTTTATCTTCATTCAATTTATGGAAGAAATCGAAATACGTTGTTGATAAAATAAAATATAATAGCTTAATAACAAATCAAATATTTGATCTTTCAAGATAAGTGAAAAAAGTTTTTACAAATGAAAAAATTAGATTAGATTAGATTAGATTTACTTTTAAATAAAATATAGATTAGTTAACTGAGTAATAATAAAAAAATCAAATAGTTTTACTTTGCATGACAGAAATCTTAGTTGTTTCACTAATTTCGCTACTTTTTTTTTATCTATCAAATATAATTGCAAAAAAATTCAATTTATTAGATTTCCCTAGCGAGAGAAAAATTCATCTTTATCCTACTCCATATACTGGAGGCATAGGATTAATTTTAAGCTTTTTTTTTATAATCTGGATTTTATATTTTGATAATGTTTTATTAAAAATTATTTTTGCTAGTTTTTTTATGTTTATTATTGGTCTTATTGATGACAAATATAATATTAATCCAGGGTCAAGAATATTATTTCAATTTTTAACAATATTTTTTTTTATAAATACTTTTAACTTAGAAATTACTTATATTTTTAATTTAGACGAATTATTCACATTAGAATTGGGGGGATTTAGTTTAATCTTTACAATTTTTAGTGTAGCTTTTTTAATTAATGCGTTTAACTACTCAGATGGAATAGATGGATTACTCACAACTCAAACAATCTTTATTTTATTGTCATTAGTTTTTTTTCAATTTTATTATTACAAAAGTTTAAACGTTGATTTGGTATACCTAATTATCCCATTATCTTTATTTTTATTATTTAATTTTAAATTTTATAAATTTCCAAAACTTTTTTTAGGAAATGGTGGGAGTACTATGCTTGGATTTATTATTTCATTCTTATTCATTTATTTTGGTTATTATGCAGATCTAAATATCGATCCTGAATTATTGATTTGGGGTCTATCTTTTATAGTATTTGAATTTTTAAGTACAAATTTATCCAGATTAAGCAGAAATAATTTATTATTCAAACCTGGAAATGATCATATTCATTTCATTTTATTGAAAAAATTTAAATCTGCTTTAATAGTAAATTTAATCATACTTTCTATAAGTTTATTTTTTTTGATTATTGGCTTCTTTAGTTTTTTATTTGGAGATGTTTTATCTTTAGTAATTTTTATTTTTTCATTTTTTGTATATTTTTTTTACAGAGAGAGACTACTCAAAATTTCAAAAAAAAATAAATTAAATTTTTGAAATTTTTTTAAATTTAAATCATTATTTTGATTTTTACATAATTTAGTTATATTTTTTCAAGAACTTCAATTTAATTGTAAATAAAATTATCATAGTTAATGGTAGAATAGTTTTTTGACTTCGGTCAAATTAATTAGTTTAAAAAACCTAAAACCATAATTAAATTATTAATCGTTTAATAAGATAAACAGTTTTGAGATATAAAAGTCATTTTAAAGTCAATATTTTACTTAAATTCTTAACTTTAACTTTATAATAAACTTAAAATTATATTTTGACACTTCATCAATTTTGAGTATAAATCTATCGCCTGGTGATTATTGCGAAAGTGTAATACCCGATCCCATTCCGAACTCGGCAGTCAAGCCTTTCAGCGCCAATGGTACTTTGTCTTAAGACATGGAA
>MDTG01134547.1_pt1 | contig 22247 bp, 18 predicted proteins | sample 811421 | NCBI WGS metagenome assembly MDTG01 (sample SAMN05326645, study PRJNA326480) | marine metagenome | isolation source: seawater | place: Pacific Ocean: South East | collected 2011
AATACTTAAGACTATTCTTCATCTGAGGAATAACCATAACCATAACCATAATTATATGAATATTTGTATTTGTAGCCATATCCATATCTGTAGCCATAAGAATATCCGTATGAGTTATTCGCTCCAACACCATTTAAAACTACACCTACATTTGCTTCCGATTCTTCTGATAGCTTTTTAATATGTGAAAGCACTTCATTATCAGTAATATTACATCTGGTTAGGAAAATTAAAACATCAGATTTACTAATTAAAGATTGTGTGTCTGCTACCAAAAGTGTTGGGGCGCTATCAATAATAATATGGTCATATGATTTTTTAGCATCATTTAATAGAGTATTAATATTTCCATTATTTATTAAATTTAAAGGGTTTGGAGGTAGAGGACCAGATAAAAGAATATCAAGAGATTGACTTTTAAAAGGAGTTATTATATTTTTTTTCCATTCTGTTTTATTATCAACCAAATAATCAACTAATCCAGCAACATTCTTATCACAATTAATATATTTATGTAGCTGAGGATTCCTTAAATCACAACCTATCAAAAGAACCTTCTTTCCAACTGAAGAAAAACTAAGAGAAAGATTAAGAGCATTTAAAGTTTTACCTTCACCTTTGATTGAGGATGTTATTAATATGACATTTGATTTAGTATCTTTTTTAAAAAGATAACGGACATTTGACATCAACATTCGAAATGACTCAGAAATGATTGAACGATCATCTGGATTTGAAAAAACTTTTTCATTTTCAGCTAAATCAAAAAATGGTATTTCTCCAAGTATGTTCAAAGAAAACTTTTCTAGATCTTCTCTTGTGTGAACTTTGGTGTCAAATAAAAAGAAAATATATAGTATTATAAATGGAATTAAAAAACTAAGAACGACTGCACATAAATAAATAATTTTTGTATTAGGAGAAATTGGATTTTTATTAGAAATAGCATACTCGATAATCTTAATACTTGGCTCAGTTACCGCAAAACTAACTTGAGCTTCTTCTCCCTTTTGAAGTAAAAATAAATATAACGCTTCTTTTATTTGTTGGTTTCTTTCAATAGACCTAAGGCTTTTTTCTTGAGATGGAATACTTGCAACATTACTTTTGATTAGATTTGATTTATTTGTAAGTTTATCATTTAAAATTTTAAGTTGAGATAAATAGTTATTTAGAGAAAATATAATATTATTTCTTACTTCTACTATTGAGTTGTCTAACTGTTTTACAAAAGGATTATTTGGCCCAGCACTGGTACTTATCTTTTGTTTTTCTAAGATTAAATCATTGAACGAAGAAACAAGTGAATTGACTTCTATGTTTTCTATTCCAATATTTGAAGGCAATAATTTGAAATCTGAAAACGATAATTCATTTAACAAATTACTAACTAAAAAAATCTGATTTTCATTTGCAAAAAGACTTTCTTCTGACAATAAATTTCTTTCTAATGAAATACTAGAATTTGCATTTAAATCAATTAAATTATTTGATACTTTATATAATTTTTTTTCAATTTCAATAGATTCTAGTTCCAAAGAAATATATTTGAACCTTTCATTAACAAAATCAATTGTGCGTTTATGTATAAGCTGTCGATCTCTAATACCATCATTATTGAATACATCAATAATCTCATTCAAAATATTTCTTGAATATTGAGTGTTTGAGTTGTTATAAGTTAAATTAATAATGTCACTTTTTTTTCCAACTTGAGAAACATTAATATCTTTTTTTAATTTTTCAACTAATGAATATGAATCAATAAAAATAACATTATATGAATTATCTTTCCAATTTTCTTTGTTAATATTGGAAATATCAAAAGGAAGATCATGTTTTTTGCCTATAGTTTGTAAATTATTAAAAACATATGTTTTATCATTTTTTAAATTAATTATTTCAAGTATATTTTCATCAATTTTCAGATTATAAGAAAAATTGAAAGTAGAATCAACTATAGATTTAGTTTCTATTTTAAAAGGATATATTAAAACACGAGATGTCATAATATCTCCAACGCCCTCAACAAATAAATTAAGATTTAAATTCTTAATTACTGCTTTAAGAATAGAGGAAGATTTAATAACTTCAATTTCATTTTCTAAATTTATCTTAGAATTTGAAAACAAATCTTCGGCAGAAGGCATTTCAAGATTATTCTGTTTTTTATCTAAAATTTGTATTCTGGCACTGGTTGTATAAACTTTCGCTTTATACCTATTAATTAAAAAAGCGATAGATAAAAACACTATTAGTGACAATAAAAAATACTTCCAAAAAAAGAAATATTTAAAAAATTCTTTAATAATGTCAAATGAATCCGAATCGTCCTGAAAGTCATTGAAATTAGAATTATTTTTTATGAAATTATTATTCATTTTTAGTTATTTATTAATAATAAAGTAATACTTAAAACTAAAGATGATATTGAAGCAATTGAAGCAGGACTTCCAATAAAACCTGCACTCTTTATCTTGCTATAGTTTGGTTCAATTATGATAACGTCATTACTTTTTATGTAATAGTATGGTTTGTCAAAAATTTCTGTTTTATTTAAAGAGAATTTATAAGTTTTTCTTAAACCATTTTCTTGCCTTATTAATTTAACATTTTTTCTTTTACCTGAAATTAATAAATCTCCAGCAAATCCAAGAGCTTGAAAAATATTTAACTGATTCTCATAATTAAAATATGTTCCAGGGTTTTTTACCTCTCCCAAAACAGTAAATTTAGAATTAACTTTATTTATTCTAATATATGGATTAGTAAGCTGCCCATCACTAATAAACATATTTCGCAATTTAATAGCTAACTCATTTGTTGTAAGGCCTACTACAATAATATTTCCTAAAAAAGGATATTTGATAGTTGAATCTTTTGCAACTTTATATCCATCTAATATTAATTGATTAGCATCCTTATTTTGATTAAGTATAGAAAGATTGTTGTATGGAGATGATACCTCTTCCACGACAGTTCTTACATCAATTTTTAATACATCTCCAATTTCAATTAAATTATTAATAGTAAAATGAACCTTACTAATATCACTTACTTTTATATTATCAACATATGTTAATTGATTTTTATGAGAACAAGAAAAAAACAAGGAACTAACAAATAATAAAATAAAGAAATTTCTCATGAAAATTGTAAAATTTAAGCAAAGATATATTAATTACATGAAAACATTACACAATCAAAAAGATTGTTATAAAATATAAGAAAAGACAATAGCACATAGTATTTTCAAAAATAAATTTATAAAGCTTTGTGTTTAATTTGTTTATGATTTATAATCTGAACTTATCACCTAATAATTTTTAAAATATTAGTTGTTCTATCATAATTTAAATAATTAATATAGAATTCTAAACGTTAATTTTTTTTTCACAATTTAACATTAAATTGTAACAAAATAAGAAAACGCATCAAATATATTTGTCGTTTTATCCTTGAGGGTTGTTTAATTAAACGGTATGCCCATTCAAAATTATACTGTATCAACCATTGTGGTGCGCGTTTTATACGACCAATATACACATCAAAACTACCGCCTAGTCCTTGATATGTTGCTTTATGAACTTTATGTATTTCCTCTATTAGCAATTCTTGTTTTGGAGACCCCATAGCTATAAAAACTATATCGGGTTTTAATTTTTTGATATCTTTTTTTAAATCATTTTTCTCTTTATTAGTTTTTAAATAACCATCACGGAAATTCAATATTTTAATACCCTTAAAATTTTTTTCTAATTTTTTAACAGTTTCTTCAATAACTTTTTGTTTACCCCCAACCAAATAAAAGGTTTTATGTTTGTAAAAATTCGAAACGATATCTAACCATAGTTCGCATCCTGGTATTTTTACTGCTTCTTTCAATCCTTTTTTATGTAGGGCCCAAACTGCACCAATCCCGTCGGCATAACCCAAATTATTATTGATGATATTTTTAGTCTTTGACGTGATGTTTAATATTTTTTCGGCATTAACAGCAACTAGAATCTTTTTTTTATTTAATGCATATTGAATTAAATCTTGGCGAGATTCTGGAACAAATATTTTGATACCATTTATGTATTCTGATTTCATAATTTCTTAATTTCTTTAAAATAAAAAGTCATAGCGTTAAACATAAAAGCATTTGACCAACGCATGTAAGATATTTTGGAACTCCATACTTTCTTTAACTGGTAATAAAAATAACCTGTTTTAGACTGCATGTTTTTAATGGACCAAATAATGACTTTAGAAGCTAAGTCTTGGTGTATTTTAAATTTATCTAATTTAGAAAGCGTAACAAATAATTGTGCTGGACAATGAATATCTATTGGATAGGTTTTGTTATTATAATATTTAGGAGTCCCATCTTCTTTAAAAAAATTTTTTATGTAATAAGTAAATCCTTTTTCTATATATAAACTAAATTGTTTATCATTTGTACAATTTTGATACATACACATAGCATCTAAATTATAGCCTGTATGAAAACTATCTATCCAAGATTGTATTGGCAGCATACCATACACCCATGACCCATCATCATTTTGTCCATCACAAGCAGCTCTTATAGCTTCTTCTGCCATATTTTTATATTCTTCTTTTGCTGAATACTTGTAACATAAACTTAATAATTTAGCTCCAAGTAAAGAAGCATTATACACTGTATTATTTCCGTTTAAAGGACTATATGAAAACATAAAACCAGAATAGTGAGGCGTCCTATTTAAATCTTGCAATACAAAATTAGCTGATGATAAAGCCAACGCTTTATACTTTTCTTCTTTAGTAAGCTCATAAGCTTTAAATAATGCCTCTGCACAAAAAGTAGTAGCCACTACAGTTGGTGTATTTGCAGGAAAAAAAAATAAACGTCTAGCTTGCCAATCAAAATTGTAACCCCAACATGCACCAGAGTAATTAGTATTTTTAAGTTCATCTAATAAATTAGCAAGCTTATTTATTTTCAATAACAACTCCTCAGGTTTTCCAAATACAGTCTCTCCCTTAAGGGCCAACTCATACAAATTACAATAGCCTAACAAAAATAGACCAATTCCTTTTGCATTGTACTGCTTTGGAACCATTAACAGTTTTCTAAAATTAATAGGGCTAAGTTTAAAACCTTGTATAAAAGCAAAGCGTGCTATATCCCAATGCTTTAATGGTAAAGCCCTGATAAATTTTGAGTTTAATCCATCATAAGGATCCCAGCCTTTGAAACTCTCTTTTTCACAATAATCTTTTAATTTCAAAAAAGAAGTTATTTCCATTACAAAACTTCTATTTGTGCACCATTTTTAGAAATAGATTCTAATACTTTAAAACTAGCCTTGGTTACAGCAATAATTTCTGTTAATGGTATTGGAGCATTGCCTTTATTAATTACGCTGTTTATAAACTCTTCTACCATTTCTTTTTGTCCTTTGTTCTGGTTGAAAAGTTTTGTTTTATCCTTTTTCCCTTTTTCATAAATATGTAGTTCTTTAAAATCATTTAAAATAGCAGTATTTCCTGACGCGAATACTTCTACATACTCTTTAGCTAAAGATTTAGCACCGTTCGCATAATAACATACCACACCAGTAGAACCATTTTCGAACTGTAATATGATATTTACCGTATCATTTAAATTTTCGGAATTAGAAATTACTTGGGCGGATACTTTAGTAGGCAGACTCCCATTAATATATGTTAAATAATCAATAAAATGACAAGCCTCACCTAAAATTCGGCCACCGCCAACTTGCATATCTTGTATCCAATGGTCTTTTGGAATAGCACCTGCATTAATTCTATATATCATACTCATTGGACCAGATCCAACTAATTTTTTAATTTTTTGAGTGAGCGGTGAAAAACGCCTGTTAAAACCAATCATTAAAGCAGTTTGAGATTGTTGTTGTGCTAAAATAATTTTTTCAAGTTCTGACTCTTTTAAGCACAATGGCTTTTCAACAAAAACATGTTTATTCTTCTTTAAAGCTTTAAGTACGTAAGCAGCATGTGAATCATGTCTAGTCGCTATAAATACCGTATTGGTGTTCTCTTCTAGGACATCATTCTCTAAAGTTGCGCAAAATTTAAATTTAAATTTTTCTGCTACTCTTTTAGAAGTTGTTCCCGAATTAGTGAGCACTCCTATTTTTGATACATTAGAAACTTTAGGAATATTTGGTAATAAATTCCCTTGTGCATAACTACCAGCACCAATAAAAGATATATTCAATTTGGAATTAGATTTTAATTTATTATTATCAACAATTAATTTTGATTTTGAATGTGATTTATTGATATTGTATTTTAGAGCAATACCAATAAATGGTTCGGTTTTACTTACCACCAAATCAAATGCTTTTGAAGCTTCATCAAATTTAAATTCATGAGTAGACATATATCTAATATCTATTCGATTTTTATCTAGCAACTCTTGAAAAGCCTGCATATTTCTATTTTGTGTCCATCTAACATAAGAGACAGGATAATCAATACCCTTTTCTTCATAATTTAAATCATAGCGACCAGGTCCATAAGAACATGCCATTTTTAAATTTAGTTCTTTTCGATACCAGAATGGATCTCTATCAAATCCTGTAGGTACCGATCCTAAAACGACAATAGTTCCTTTTTTTCGAGCAATGCTACCCGAAAAATTTATGGGGTCCATGCTAGAAGTTGCTGCAGCAATAATTACAGTATCAGCACCAATACTTCCAGTTATTGCATGAATTTTTTCATCTAAGCCTGATGTGTTTCTGGAAAATACAAAATCACATACATTATTATTTTTTGCTATAGTCACAGTATCTTCAGATATGTCTACACCAATAACATTAACACCAGAAGCTTTAAGTATTAAAGCTGTTAATTGGCCTAGTAATCCCAAACCAATAATTACACAATTTTCTCCTAAACGCATATCAGCTTGTCTCACTCCTTGCATGGCTATTGACCCAAGTGTATTGTATGCTGCATCTTTAAGATTAGCTTTATTACTAAGTTTTACACTTAAATTTACTGGAACGCTAACTATTTCTGCATGATTAGCATATCCAACACCTGCACACGCTACCTTATCACCAACTTTAAATGATGTTACACCTTCACCAACCTCAATAACTTCTCCAGCACAGCTATATCCTAACGGGGAATAAGAATCTAACTTCTTAATTACAGCTCTGTAAGTTTGAATAGGGCCTTGTTTTTTTAATGTGTCAATAACTTGTTTTAACTGTTGTGGTCTTTCTTTAGCCTTACCTATTAAATTTTTTCTTGCGGCCTTAACCGTTGAACCTTCAGTTCCCGCACTTATTATAGAATAATGATTTTTAACTATAATCATCCCCTTGCCTACTTGAGGATATGGAATCTCTTGGATGACCATGTTACCAGAACCTAATTTTTGTGTTAGTTGTTGCATTACTTAATAATTTGTTTAATTTTTTTGTGTAAAATATCTCTGGAAAAATTATTTCTAAAATAAAAAACATTTTTTTTCTTTAAACTTATTTCATCAAAACTTAAGTTATTTATTAAAAATTCTAATGACTTTGAATCATAATCACATTGCCAACCGATATTATTTTTGACAATAAATTGTGAACTATCATTGTTTCCTAGTACAATAGTTGGAAGAATTGCTGCCATATAATCAAAAATCTTATTTGGAATGGAAGATGTTATCATTGGTAAAATGCCAACATCTTTGTCCATTAGATGGTTAATCATTTCAGATCTATCTATTTTACCAATAATTTCAATATTTTTAAGATTATTATTTTTAATAAATTTTACAGTTTCATTATAGCGTTCACCTGTTCCATCCTCACCAATAATAGAAAGAAATATATTATTATTATTTTTTAAAACATTTAAAATTGGAGTCACATCTATTTGATATTGCAATTGAGCAACTACAACCATTTTTATTACATTTTTATTCTTTGTGGGTTCGTAATATTCTACTTTTGACCACCTTTTGTTTTCCCACCCTAGAGGAATAAAACTAGATTTTGTTTTTTTTGCATAACGTCTAAGCCATTCTTTGAATGAAGGCGCAACATGAAAAGCTGCATCATAAAACTTTAAAGATGGCTTTAAAAAACTATTACAGTAAATACTAAAAATTTGTCTTTTTGCTTTATTATCAATTTTCAACGCATCTGGCCATATATCTTGTATATCAAGATAGATACTTACTCCTTTAATTCTCTTTAATAATGACATAAAAAATATTAACTCAACTGGTCTTGATGGTAATATAATTTTATCATTCTTAGAAACTTTTATTATTAATATAAAAAATAGCTTAATTGAAAAAATGAAATTGGAAATAACTCTTCTAGTTGAAATATTTGAATAATAACCTAAAACAGATAAAACACTTAAATCATATTTTAAACTCTTTTTAACTTGATTAATTTCATTTTTTGAAAAAAACCTTTTTTCTGCATGATAAAAATTAGAAGTGTAGTATTTTATTATAAAACCCTGCTTAACAAAAAATGAAGCTATATTGGGAAAGCGATTACCCCTCTTAGTTAGCTCAGATTCTGTTGGCCCAATTAAAATAAGTTTCTGCTTCATTTATATTGAGATTAGATTTGAATAAGTTTTACAGAATTGATTAGCCACCTGATTTACCTCAAAATTTTTCATAGCCTCATCAGCAATAGACTTTCTAAAGTTTCTTAAATACTCTATTTCTTTTATTGTATATACAATGGCTTTAGCTAATCCCTTGCTATCTTTTGGCTTGACTGTTATTCCGTTATTTGAATTAATAATATCATTTAAGGCACCTACATCACTAGAAACTATATATAAACCTAAAGCAAGAGCTTCAATTACAGATGTTGGGCACCCCTCCATATAAGAAGGAAAAACAAAAATATCAGCTTTACTTAATTGTAAAAATTTATCATCATTTATTTTTCTTCCCAAAAACTTAATGTAATTAGAAAGCCCCTTTGATTTAACATATTCTTCATAAGTTTTTAAAGTGCCTGGTTTATCTCCATGACCAATAATTTCGCACACAAAATTACTCATCTTATTTTTGACTAAATCAAAGGCGTCTATTAATTCACCTATTCCTTTAATTTTTGAAACACGCCCAAGAAATACAAATTTTATTGCTTTTCCTTTATTTTCTTTTAGTACAAAACTCTTAATATCATCTTTATAAAAAAACGTAGTTGTTAACTTAATCCTAGATTCTACTACCTCAATTGCAATTAATTTATCTTTAAAATCTTTAGACAAAACAAAAATTTCGTTTGCCGAGTTAAAAAAGATCTTAGTAAAAAAAGTAAGAGCTTTATTTCTTATTATATAAGTATATATATATTCTTTCCAGCCATGTAAGACAATTACTGTTTTCTTTTTAAATAAAACCTTATTTATCAAGAGAACTATACCATCTCTAATAATAGGAACAGGTATTAAAGAGGGATTAAGTTGAATGATTTTAACTTCTTTATCAAATAATTTAAGAGATAAGCGCAATAAATCAAAAATAAACAGAAAAGGGTATACTATTCTTTTTAATACAGGATAGTAAAACAAAGCCATTTTAGAACCAATACTAAATGATTCTAATTTAAAAGTTTCATCTCTTGAATTTATAGTGCTTATTATCCCTTTGTTAAACTCAACCATCCCGCCTTCATGATTTAAAGGATTTCCTAAAATAAGTACTTTATTTTTCATTTAAACAGATTTAAGTTAACATACATATAGTAGTATTTTTTAAGAATATCTCTCATTTTAAAATAATATAAATGAGCAAGCCTTCCGGCTAAATTATTGTTACTTACGATGAATATATAGTTATGTTGAATACTTTCTTTATTGCTAAATTGATCAAGTCTAATCCATCTCTTCTTATAATCATAGCTTCCTCTCATAAAATTATATCTTTTAACACCAGTTAATAGAGTATCCTTCATTACAATAGCATCCATTAAATTACCTAAACTATAATTATAATAGTCAATATCAAAACTAGAGTTCCAATTATAGAATACTTTGTTATGAATAAACCCATAAGAATATGCAACAATATTACTCCCAACTGTTATGGTAAATAGTTTAGCTAACCCTAATTTAACAGAATCATGTATGATTTTTTTATAAAATTTATTACCATTCTTTTCGTTAAATCTACTTTTCTGTTTTCTGTACACTGATCTTTTAATATGAATTTCTATTAACTCGTTAATTACACTATTAGGAATCAATTCACTAAAAAAAGTATGTACTTCAAAACCCAACTCTCTTTCTAATTTTCTTAACTTTTTATTAACTATTTTACGATGATTTTTATCTATATTTTTGATATAGCTTTCCCATTCAATAGATTTAAAATTTATCTGTAAACAATCAACAGTTTTATTTTTAGTTAGTTTTAAGGAATCTAAAACATCATAATCTAATGATGTATTATTAATCTGCTCTAACAAACAAATATCCCAAATTTTAAAAGATTTAATATGAGTTAAAATATGATTATAGACATTTAATTTGTCAGCATTTTTATCTATTATAACTTCTCCGAAATCAGTAAGACCAGCTCCTATAAACTTAAGTTGCTTTATTATTATTTTTCTTTCAATATACATAGGTGAAAGACCAACAATATTACCTAAATCATTATATACACAAATTATATATAATTCTCTATTATTATTTTTAAAACACTGCCACCAATTATTCATCCAAACATAAGATGATTGTGGAAATCTAATATAATTAGAAATTAAAGCCCAGTCTTTAATTAATTCTTCATTTTTAATATCCATATATACTTTTAATTTCATTTAAATCTAATTAATGAAAATTTCGTGAGAAAATTGTCTTCCAAATATTTTCAAACAAAACACTTTTCTATTTACAGAAAATCCGCTATTAATCTGCGTCTTAAATGCAGGAATATTTTCAGGAATAACCATAACATATATTTTAAATCTTCCCTCATTAATTAAGTACTTAATACGGTACAAATTCATTTTTGAATGATAGCCATTACCACGAAAATCTTTATGACAATAAGCATCTTCTAGAAGACCTTCATCAACTTTAAGTTTAATCATTTTAGAATTAGGTAACAAAATATTTGATCTACATATCCAGCATGAGTAAACCAATAAGTTCTTAAATATAATACCAAAAGCAACATAGTTGCCACTGTTTAGACGATCTTCAATAAGTTCTAATTTTTTTTTTGTAAAAATTGAGGAATCTCCTTTAAGAAAATCATTTAAATTTAAAATCTTTACATCTGAATAATCATATTTGGCCATTTTTGTAATTATATCATTCTTTTTCGAATGGTATAACATTAGATAAATTGATTCATAATAAACATTAAATTTTCTTAATAATGAATAGATTAAACGCTTAAAACTATTAATTAGCCCGTACTGTTTTATTTTATTTATAATCATTTTATAGAAGCAAATAATATTTTTAATAAAATTATCCCTATACTATCCGAACAATTCACACCTATTCTTTTAAGTTGCAAATTTGAATCATCTTCTATGAAGTTAATTCCACTTTTTGTAGTATAAGCGTATTGAATATTATTTTCAATCATTAAATTAAGTGTTACTTCGTTAAATAATCCATTTGGATATGCAAAATGTAAAGGATGAATATTTAAATGTTTATTAATAGTATTTAATGAAGATTCAATTTCATTATGCTGATTACCCTTATCGATTAAACTCAAAACTTTGTGAGTTGCAGTATGCCCACCAACTAAAAAACCATTCTTAACTAATTGACCAGCTTCATACCAGTTTAGCATTAAACGTTTTTCAGAAAGATTAAATAATTGTTCAACTAGATTCACAAAACTTGTATCAATAGAAATACCTTGATTCATTTTTGTTAGTTGATTTTGCACTTCTTTTGAACTTATTTTATTAGACATTAACAAATATTTTGCTTTATCGTGCCAAAGCCATTCATCCGTATTAATAAAATCTGTAGCTAAAAAAAATATTGCAGATGCATTGTGTCTTTTTAAAATAGGTAAAGCAATGTCATAATTATCTTTATAACCATCATCAAATGTAATTAGAACATTAATTCCGTTATCACAATTACCTTCAAAAAAATCATTCGGATAAGAAAAGTTGAAATGTTTTTTAAAAAATAACATCTGTTTATTAAAATTTCTTCCATCATGTGTTTCAGTTATTCCTCCACGCCTAATTCGATAATTATTATATTTTGAAAAATTATGATAGTTGATAATTAATAGAGCTTTTTTATTTTTAAATATTTTTTTTAATAAAAAAACACCTCCTAAATTAAGTATTATTAATGAAAATATATACTTAGTATAATATCTGAGAATACTAATTATCATATTTGGTTGTTTATTAAATTATCATATAGTTTTTCATAAGATTTTGCAAAGCTATTTGAAGAGTATTTCTTTAATAAAACCGTTCTTTGTTTTAAGATATTAACATGATTTAAATAAGATTTATTTAGAATTAATTTTTCAAACATTTTTGCAAATGATTTTGCATCATTGATTGCAGGAATAAAACATCTAGGCATTTGAGAAGCAATTACCTTATGTTCAGCAATTGGTGATAAAACAGAGGTTATCCCAGATGAGAAAGCTTCAATAACAGCTAGTGGCAATCCTTCCCACTTGGAAAAATTTACAAAAAAATTAGAATCAAATAGAATTTGAGGAATATCGTTACGAAGACCTAAAAAGTGTATATTAGATTCTAAATTTAAATTTGAAACTTTATTTTTTAAATTTATTTCTTCTTCTCCGTGACCACAAACTAGGTAATGAATATGCTTTTCTTTTTGTTTATTTACAAGAATATTCATCATTTCTACTCCAAGAAGTTGATTTTTTTGAGGTCTTAAATTGCCAATAGAAACAATTAAAATACTGCTTGAATGAATATTTAATTCTTTTTTAATTTTTTTATTAGTAAAATTAATTGGATTAAATCTTTTAAAATCAATTCCATTTGGAATAACAAAATCATCCTTAATTGATTGGATTTTTTTAATTGCAGGTGAACATCTAACAAAATTTGTTTTTCTAAAAATTGTTTTTAATAAAAAATTATTATGATAAGAAATAGAATTATGTACTGTTGTGACATGTTTAAACTTTTTTGACAAAACAAATCTTACTAATGCAGTATATATATCAGGTATTAAAAGATGGGAGTGGACAATATCATATTTTTCTTTTTTTAAAATTTTGAATAATTTATAAATAGAATTAAGCCCTATTGTTTTAGGTTTTCGGTTAAGAATAAAATTACTTATGTTATTATTATCAAGTTTTTTGATAACCTCTTTTTCTTTTAGGTTGTTATATGGAATATTTATTCTAATAATATCAATGTGATATTTTTTTTTAATTAATTTCTCTGTCAAAGCTAACGCAACATTAGGAGCGCCTCCTCCACCAACTCCGTAAATAATTTGTGCGATTTTCATAAATTTAGATTAAAGTTTATAATGTGTAATTAATTTTTCATAAGCACTTTGAGAATCATGTGTTTGCTTAAAGTAATTTTTAATGTTTATTTGAATATTATTATACAATTCTAAATTTGTTAATAAATTTTCTGTTGCTTTTTTTAATTCTTCTTCACTACTAACAATAATTCCAAGATTTTTAGATTTGATAATATTAGACGGATCAAAAGTAGAAATAACAGGGACATTGTTAGACCAAGCTTGTAAAATAGTATTAGGAAACCCTTCAGATTCGGACGTACAATAAAATATTTGAGCTTCAGAAAATAACGAATTAGTAAAGCTAAATCTTTTTGGACCATAAAAAAGTAAGTTTTTTATTTTATGTGAGTCTAGCTGACATTTATTAAATAAAGCTAAATTTCCAGGGCCTCCAACCATCACAAATTCTTTTAAAGGATTTTCTTTAGCCAATTGAATAAACCATTTAGGTCTTTTACGAGCATTGAAGTTTGACACCCATAAAAAATATTTTTTACTCAAAGTTATTTTTTTACTTTTACTTAATTTTTTTTTCCAAATATTTGGTATTAACAAATAGTCATTTTTCTTGTAGTTACGAAATAAACTTTCTGACTGATTTGTGTTCTGAACAATAAATAAATTTGTAAAACTAACACCTATTTGATAAAGGATTTTGTTAAGTTTAGAATCTATGATTTCATTTCCAGGAACAAAATCTGTATCATGGGCCCCCATAAAAATTAACTTTTTACATAATATCCAAGCACTAAAAGCAGTAAAGAAAAGATTTCTGCTAGCGCCTCTTCTAATTATCACATCTGGACTAATTTTTAAAATAAAAAATAATGAAAGAAAAAGTTCTAAAAAAACTCCTAGCTTATTAATTGATGGAAATTTTATAAATTTAATCCCATTAATTATAGAATTTTTTCTTTCAGAGAAACTGTAAACTTCCCAATTATTTTCCTCAAACGTCTTTGCCCAAAAAACCATTTGAACAGCTGCACCACCGTTAAATCTGCTCTGATCATTTAATAAATCATCAAGCCCTTTAGTCCAAAAAATTATTTTTTTTTTCATTTAAACACATTTTTAAGAATGCTTTATTTTATTAATGATTCAATGATCCAGCCATAAGGGTTAAAACTTCCTTTATACCAATTCATATTTGCATCCCAGTATCCTTCACATTTATCATATGGACCTGGGCTAAAGGCATAACTAATTTCTATTATTAGCGGATTATTTTCAGAATCAAAAACAAAATCATATGCAATACATTGAGATTGAATTTTTTCGTTAACCTCAAAAGCAATTTCTATACATTTTTCATTTATCTCTTCTTTATTATATATAATTGTTCCGCTTCCTGAAGCTCTAAAATCATCTTTTCGATTCATTCTTTTTATAGCAAAAGCTTTGTCATCAATAACTATTACCCTAATATCAAATTTATTATCTGGCATAAAATCTTGGAAATAGGCATAACCTTTTTCATTAGCTGAAAATTTTGAGTAATCATTTGGATATTTTTTAAACAATATGAAAATTAATCCTAATAAATTTTTTATACTCTCCTTACTTATTTTAAATTTTCTGATTTCTTCATTAAACCTATGCTTCCAATTAAGACTATCAAAACCTTTACCAAAAGCTTTATTTACTAAAGAAATTGCTTGATTTTTATTTTTAGCAAGATAAACATTCATAGATCCTGCCCCCCCCCGCAATTTAAAAACTTTAGGAAAAGTTGTTTCCCGCAACCAATTTTCAGCACTTTGTTTTGTATAAAAAACATAAGACTTAATAAAAGGAACTTCGAGACTTTCTAAAAGATACTTTTGTGCTAATTTATCATCAAAATGCCATGAAGTCTTGAAATTTGGAAAAACTTTAATTCCTGTAAACTCTAAAGAGTTCAAGAGTTTTTTAGCCATTAATTTATCATCATATCTTGATTGTGTAAATTGCCATAAGAAACAATCGCAATCCTTAACTTGATTAACTATATCAGTATCATATGCATCTACAATTTTGTAGTTAATATTATTAGCTTCACAATAATCTATCCATCGTTTTGAAAACTGGTATTTACTGGAATGGTGAATCGCAAATTTCATTATGTTATATTATGTTTAATTTTTAGTTTTTTTTCAAAGTCTGCCAATTTTATATAACCTATAATTACTCCAAAAAGAACAAAGTATTGGGGAAAGGGGTAAATCCAAGCGGTAAAGCTTATTAATATAACCCCTAATAATCCTCCTAATAAAAAAGTGTAGTAATTTGTTTCTTGCTTATTATTCCAAATATTTCTAATTAAACCTTTAAATAAAATCACATAAAATATTAAGTAAATTAAAAGTCCAATAATACCATTTTCAGTCAATTGTACCATATGCTCACTATGAATTGTGATATTATACTCAGATTGGTTAATAAAATTAGTTAAACCTATACCTGTTATTGGATTTTTCTTAAACAATCTCCATCCTTCAACGTAAAAGTATGCACGATCACCTAGAAAATCTAACGCTTCAATATCAGTTGTATTAGATTTATAGCCTATTGTTTTAATTTCCTTAAATCGTTCTCCGATTTTAGAATTTTCAAGCAAATAATTTGCGCCAATATAAAACACAATTAATAAAAATGAAAGTTTTAATAATTTAGAAACAGTAAACTTAAATCTAGAAAATAATGAAAAAAACAAAAAAATTAATGTTGCACCTAAAGCTTTTCTAGTTTGCATTACAGAAATAATAAAAATAGTGATTGGAACTATTAACAAAACAATTTTTATTTTAAGTATTTTATGTAAATAGCATAAAACTCCAAAAAATAAAAGAAAAATTATATTCAATGCTAGTATATTAACAAATGAGTCTTCGTGTCTCAAACTAGTGTCTAGCAATGAAGATCCATATGCAATTACACTAAGAAAAAAATGCAATAGGAAAACTTTAAAAATAAAAGAAACTGTTTTAAATTTATTAACTATAATCTCTCGAGTGGTTAAAAAAAGAACATTAAACGGCAGAATTAATTGTAAAATGATAAATTCTACAATTGTAGATTCGCCAGTATAACCTTTTAAATAAAGATTTCCTGCTGAAAAAATAATTAAGATACACCAAATTGAAATAGGTTTAGAAAAAATTAAACTTCTAGACATTTTATTAGTTAAATTAATAACTAAAATCAAAATTGTAAAAACAATCAAAGACCTTGCTGCTCCATCAATAATTAAAATACCCTTTTGAAAAGGCAACCATATAACTGCAAGCAATATGTAAAAATAATTTATTGTAGATAATCTAACTTTCATATAAATTGGCTTTACTTTTTTTTAATTTTTTAATAGGTTTTAATTACTTAATTTTTAGTTTTTTTTAACTCATTTTCTAATATTGCAATGGATAACTCATTGTGTGATTCACAACGCATATTGTTAAGAAATACTGATAATGGAAGCTTTGATCTAAATTTAAAGCCAAGTCTTAATAGTATTGACTTAATATATCTGTTAGAAATAAAAGTATATGGAGACCAAAGTTTTAGAAATGAGTTTTTTTTATAATCAACATATTTATTCCATTCTTTATTTAGCTCAATATTATCATTAATAATTAAGGATAGTTCATGAAACTTATCTTTTAACTTTTGAAGTTTTTTTCCTTTAGCAAGACTTACACAAAAATCACTTTCATCTTGAGTTGTAAAAATCTGCTTAGTAGCTAGAACATTGTTTCTAATTGTTATTTCAACAGTTAAACCATTATACCAATCATTATAACTAGACGATTTGGTAAATAAAAAATTACCAATTCCATAATAAATAGGAACATTTTTATAAGTTTCGAATCCACTTATACAATGTGTATGATGACAAATTATTAAATCGGCACCATTTTCTGCAAAAAACCTTAGTCTTTTTTTCATGTTTGGACTTGGTAATCTGTTATACTCATTACCTGCATGTACAATTACAAAAACAAAATCTGATTCTTTTTTTTCCTTTTTAATTAAATTAACATTATCTATTAAATCTAATGGGTTTGACCCTGGTGAATTTTCAGTGGCATTTGCCCATTCATTTTCAGCTAAGTTTATTATAGAAATTTGAACATCTCCTTTTACAATTCGTTTAGCAGTATTGGCTAATTTTCGGTTATCGCCAACACCAACCCAATTAAAATTATTATCCTTACAAAAAGATAATGTATCTTTTAAGCCCTGATTACCATAATCTAATATATGATTATTGGCAAGAGTTAATAAATTAATTTTTAATTTATTTAATGCGTTTAATACAACTTCATAATTACATCTCAAATATGGTCCAGTTTTTAATATTTGCTTATGATCTAAAGATGTTACTGGAGCTTCTAAATTAAGAATTCTATAATCACTATTAGAGAAAAGATTCTGAACTGAAGTATCTATTAAATCCTTTTTATCATAATTATCAGTTATTACAAAATCACCAGATACTAAAATTTTCATTTTTTATAAATTATTATTATTATCTATTTTTAAAACTCTTTTTATTAGGCCAACCAAATCATCTAACTCCTTGAAATCCCATATTTTAGAAATTATTAGATATGCTGCCAAATAACTAATTGACATAGTTAATATTTTTTTGATATTACTTGCATTGACAAATCCATCCATAATAAATGTTAAATAGTACATCGCTACGGCTATTATTAGATTAACCAAAATAATTTTAGAAAGACTTAAAAGTTGATTGTGTAATGGAAAGTTTATGAGTTTGCCACAATAAAAAGCATTTACAAAAAAATGTATAAACATACTAATTGCTTGAGCTAGAATTACACCCCAAATTCCAAAAGGAATGATTAGAAATAAAAACAATAGAGATAATACTTTTTTTAAAACTTCCATTTTTAAATGAAGATCTGTTCTTCCTTTAACAAGGATTATATTAAGATTATATATACTAAGTGGATAAACTACCGAACTCAGTGCTAATATTTGAAAATAAGGTACAGATTCAAGCCATTTACTAGTTAGTAAAGTAATAAATAGAGGCTCTGCAATAAGCGTTAGAATAACCATAGTTGGACATACCACATAAAATACTAAAGCTGTTATTTTTAAGAAAATATTTTTCAATCTCTCATCTTCATTTTGAACAATTGAAAACATCGGATATGTTACCTTTTGTAATGTAGCTGTAATATTACTTACTGGAAACATTCTCAAATTGTCTGCCTGATTATAAAACCCAAGCTGAGTTGTAGAAAACATTTTTCCAATGATTATCCTGTATACGTTTAAATAAATATTTGTGATAAGACCTGACAAGGTGAGCTTATATCCAAAATTAAAGTGTTTTTTAAAACAAGTATAATCAAAAACTAAATCGGGCTTCCAATTAGATTTATACCATATTTGTATCAAAAAAAAAGATTTTGCAACAATATTCATCCAAACAATACTCCAAACTCCATAGCCGTTATAACCCATTAACAATCCAACAATACCTCCTATAATTGTAGAAGGTAGTTGTATATAAAGTTGCATTTTAAAATTTAGTTCTTTTGTAAGTTTAGTAACTTGAATACTAGCTAAAGACTGTAAAATAAAAGTAACCGTAAAAATTCTAATAAGTGGGATCAATATAGGTTCTTCATAAAAAGATGAAATTAAAGGTGCACATAAACATATTGTTATATAAATTAAAATACTCATGACTACGTTCATAAAAAAAACCGTTGAGTAATCTTTTTGAGAATTCTCTTGATTTCGAATTAATGATGATGTCATTCCTGAGTCCATTAAAGTTTTTCCAATGGCTATAAAAATTTGAATCATTGCAATTAATCCAAAATCAGCTGGCGCTAATAATCTAGCTAAAAAAAGCTGGATTATTAAAGTTATAACTTGTACACTGAATTGATGTGAAAATGACCAAACTACACCGGAAATAGTTTTAGTTTTTAAACTCATTTATTTGATTGTATTTCCATCATATTTTATAATAATTACAATACCAGCTTATAAAGCTTTTAATTCCATCTTTAATACTTGTTTTTGGTTTATAATCAAAATCAGATTTTAAATCATTTATATTAGCATATGTTCTAGGCACATCACCTAATTGCATAGGAAACATTTCTGTAATAGCTTTTTTTTGCATACAATCCTCAATAGTTGAAATAAAATTTTCTAGATTTTCAACTTTATTATTTCCAATGTTATATATTTTATAATGAATTCTATCTTCAACATTTTTTTCTAAGACCTTGATCACCCCATTAACAATATCATCAATGAAAGTAAAATCTCTTTCCATCTTTCCATTATTAAATACTTTTAAAGGCTGATTTTTTGCAATAGCATCAGTAAATAAAAAATAAGCCATATCTGGTCTGCCCCATGGACCATAGACTGTAAAGAATCGTAATCCAGTTGTTTTAAAACCATATAAGTGACCATAGGTATGAGCCATCAATTCATTACTTTTTTTAGTTGCAGCATATAAGCTTATGGGAAAATCAACATTATCTGTAGTTTCAAAAGGAACTTTTTTATTATGCCCGTAGACACTAGAGCTGCTAGCATAAACTAAATGCTTAATATTATGATTTCTACAGCATTCAAGAATATTCAAAAAACCACTTATATTACTATCAATATATACTCTTGGATTCTCTATACTATATCGAACACCAGCCTGCGCAGCTAAATTACATACTACTTCAAAACATTCTTTTTTGAAAAGATATTCTAAACTACTAGAATCAATAATATCTATCCTTGAAAATCGTAAATTTTTATATTTTTTACTAAAAACTTCATTATTAAAAATTGAAACATCAGCTTTTACAAATCCTAATTCTTTTAATCTGTCATATTTTAGATTTATATCATAATAATTATTAATGTTATCAATTCCATAAACTTCATGCCCTAAATCAACTAATTTTAAACAGGTATGAAAACCAATGAACCCAGCTGATCCTGTAACTAAAAATTTCATTTCTTTGAATATTTATTTAAGACTTCCATTCATATTCATTTTTTTCATAGCTCCGCTAAATTTCTCACATTAACAACTCAATTTAAAAGCCAATATTTTTACTTTTTATCCTCATCATGTGTTGTTTTTGGATATTTGCCAATTCCATGCTGAAATTAAAGCTTCTTTTGTATTTCTTTTTGCTTTCCAACCTAAAATATTTTTTATTTTTTCACCATCAGAGTATATTTTCTCAACATCACCTGCTCTTCTAGGACCAATTACGTAATTTAATTTCAACTCATTTGCTTCTTGAAACTCATTAATAATATCTAAAACGCTTAACCCTTTACCAGTACCAACATTAAAAAAATCTTTAACTTTATTATCTAATAAATAATCTAAAGCTTTTACATGAGCAACTGCTAAGTCCTGGACATGAATATAGTCTCTTACACAAGTTCCATCATGTGTATTGTAATCATTTCCATTAACAATTAATTTATCACGAATACCACAAGCAACTTCTGTCACTATCGGAACTAAATTACTTGCATTATCACTTGAACAATCACCAATAAGTCCAGAATCGTGAGATCCAATAGGGTTAAAATATCTTAATGAAACACTGTTAACAAGAGTATCTTTTCTAATCAAATCTTCACAAATTTGTTTAGTTTCAGCATAAGGAGATTCTGCTTTTTTAAAAGGCGAATTTTCATCAACTGGAAGAATATCTGGCATTCCATAAACAGTACATGAAGATGAAAAAATCAAATTTTTCAAATTACATTTTGATAAACATTTTAAAATAACTTCTAAAGAACCAATATTGTTTCTATAATATTTTTCAGGGTCTTTTATAGACTCCTCCACAGATTTATAAGCTGCAAAATGTATAAATGCATTTATATCATTGTTTTTTAAAAAAAAATCTGACATTTTATCATAATCTGTACAATCTATATTATAAAACGGAATTGAGGTTTTTAAGATTTTGTTTATCCCGTTTACGTTTCTTATTGTAGTGTTACATAAATTATCAATAATAACAGGCATGTAACCAGACAAAAATAATTCTACAACAGTGTGAGAACCAATATATCCAGCTCCACCAGAAACTAAAATTTTTTTCCTCATGCAAATTAAAATTCTTATTCAAATTTATGAACAAAAATATTATACAGAATAAGTAAAAATACTTAATATAAAGATTAATTTTTAATATAACATGTTAATAAATCACTCCACAGAAATCAAGAACTATTTTTTTTGAATCCAATTCAATCTCAATAAATTCTTTATGGGCAACCAAAAAAACAATTATATCTGCCTTTGCAATAGCTTGATTATAATCAGCCAATTTGTATAATGGGTGACTCTCAATATTTGGTTCCACAATAAAATTCTCTTCATTTTTTGAATTTTGTAAAACTTGTTCAGTAATATATCTTGCTGGGGATTCTCTTAAATCATCAATATTTGGTTTAAATGCTAATCCCATTAACGCTGTGATTGGTCTTCTGCCATTTTTTAACTCAAACTTTAATTTTTCGTTCTTAATTTTTTCAACACACCAAGAAGATTTATAATTATTAACTTCTCTAGCTTTTGCTATCATTTTAGATTCTAAAGGAAAATCTGAAATAATAAAATAAGGGTCAACTGCAATACAATGCCCTCCAACACCACATCCAGGTTGTAAAATATTTACCCTAGGATGTTTATTAGCAAGATTGATTAAATCCCAAACATT
>MDTG01307947.1_pt1 | contig 22242 bp, 34 predicted proteins | sample 811421 | NCBI WGS metagenome assembly MDTG01 (sample SAMN05326645, study PRJNA326480) | marine metagenome | isolation source: seawater | place: Pacific Ocean: South East | collected 2011
GCAGGGACTTATATTTTATATGCTTATTATTCTGATTCACTAACAAATTACCCGGGTTGCACAACTACTGACACGGCAATTATTACTCAACCTGATGAAATAATTATAAATGAGAATATTACTAATGTTTTATGTAATGGGCAGAATAATGGGAGTATTATAATTTCCGTTTCAGGTGGTACACCAAATTACACTTATTTTTGGTCTAATGGACAGAATACTTCAAATATAAATAATTTAAGTGTTGGAACATATTCTGTTGATGTTACAGATAATAATAACTGTTACATGACTGACACTTTTATTATAAATGAACCAGCACCACTTCAGGTTAGCATTATTCGAAATGGTAATCAATTAGTAAGTACATTAAGTGGTGGAACTCCTAACTATACATATCTTTGGAGTACAGGGCAGAACAACCATGATATTATAACAAATAATCCTGGTACATATAACTTAACAATAACAGATGCAAACGGTTGCATACAGACATCTAATACTATTATAATTACAAATACTATAGAAGCTGAAGCTAATGATTTTTCTCTTTACCCTAATCCATTTAAGCAAGAAACTGTGTTATATTTTGGAAATAGTAAGGATGTTGTGACACTAAAGGTTTTAGATGTATGTGGTAATACAATAGAGAATTATAATCTAAAAGATACAGAGCAATTTATTATTCAAAGAGGTAATAAGACTTCTGGAATATATTTTTTAGAAGTTCAAATGGATGGAGAAACACTCTATAAAAGATTAGTTATTCAATAATTATTTTCCGCTCAATAGTACCATCATCAAAGATATATATTAATGGGGTATTTGTTCTTGGTTTCATTGGAGTCCCAAGAACACTTTTTATACTCTTTAATTTTTTAGTTGTATTTATATTAGCATTAATGATATTAGATGGTAGAGAAGTAACATTGTAGAATGCAGTATCAGATATACATCCATTTGCATCTGTAATTATTACCCAGTAGTTACCATTTGATGATGGTGTTATTATTGAGGTTGTCTCACCAGTATTCCAGTTATATGTATAAGGTGTTGGGTTAGATGTTCCAAAGACCATTGCTTGTATTGTATTTCCTATAGGATTTATTGATGCTTGTGGATTATTATCTTTTGCAGTCATAAAATGTATTCTACCATGGTACGATAAGCCATCATCAAAATATTGTCCACTTGCTGGAGATCCAAGCGCTAGTGGTACTTGTACAGCTATTCTATTTATATCTGTGGAGTCACCATTAATAAATAATTTAGCTGTTCCGGATATATAAGAGTTATACATATTAAATGGAACCGAATCGTTCTTTGCACCAGCAATAGCATAATAACTCCCTGAATCGATCTGGACATTACAAGTAGCCCATTCCCAAGGTGTATTAATTGTAGAAAATAGAACCGTATGAGGATTTGTGAATCCAAATGCAAGCGGAACTCCATTATCAAATCTTATTATTTCTATTGATTGACGAGTTGCGCTTACTCCTTGAGCATTACCATCTCCAGCTTTTACTCCAGTAATATTAAATGTAGATTGAGCTTGAAACCATAAGCCTCTAGTTCTATTGTATGTATAGTCGCTATTGTGAGGTTTACAGAGTAATGTGTCATTTGATGTACAAGGCGATGATATTTGACTATAACTAATTAAAGGGATTGATAATAGAAAAATTAATATTTTTTTCATTTTTTATTTTTATAAAGTGTTATTATATTATACTGAATTGTTTAAGTCTGTTTTTAAATGATGGAGGTAAGCTATTTTCTTATTGAATCATGTCTCTCGCAATCTCTAATATTCTATCATCATCAATATGAACATAACCGCCATTTCTCCCTCTCTCAATGTGTATACCAGCACTTTTTCCTTCACCTTCTTTGTAATGAGTTCCTCCAAAATAATTTCTAACAGTATCTTCTTCGATGTTTAGTCTTTTCGCTATTTTACTCATGCTTCCAGTTGGCAGTTTGTCTTTAAGTTCTCTAAGTTCATTGAATGTAATAATCATAGTTTTTGGGTTTGTTTAGATGTCGATAAATTTATAAAGTTTTTTTATTTTCCAAGGTTTTTTTAGCTTTTTATTTTCTAGATATTTAATTTTTAGATCAATAAACATAAGTTTATTAATTTTTGATATTAATAATTATTTTTTATCTTTATTGTCATAAAACAAGATCAAATAACTCAAAATATAATATTACGATTATGAATATTTTTAAGGAGCACGAAATTAAAAATCTGGTACTTATTGGGAGTACTAAATCAGGTAAAACTACTTTAGCTGAAACAATGATGTTTGAGGGAGGTGTAATTAATAGAAGAGGGACCGTAGAAGAAAAAAACACAATATCAGATTATCATGTAATAGAACATGATAGAGGTAATTCAGTGTATGCAACTTCCTTGCATACTGAATGGCGAGGAACAAAGCTTAATATAATAGATACTCCAGGTTTTGATGATTTTATTGGAGAGGTCGTGTCCTCGATACGAGTTGCAGATACATGTATAATGTTAATTAATGCAAAAAGTAGTGTTGAGGTAGGTACTGAATTACATTGGAATCATATACAGAATTATAGTAAACCTATGCTTTTAGCTGTAAATTCTCTTGATCACACTAGGTCAGACTTTGAATTAGCTATTTCTGGGATGAAGGAAAGTTTTGGGAATGCAGTAACTTTAATGCAATATCCTGTCAATCAGGGGGAGGGATTTAATAAGATTATAGATTTACTTAAAATGGTTATGTATGTGTTCCCTCCTAATGGAGGTAAGCCAAAGAAAGTACCAATACCAGAAGAAGAAAAAAAGAAGGCAGATTTACTGCATAATGAGTTAGTTGAGAAAGCAGCTGAAAATGATGATGACCTAATGGAGCTTTATTTTGAAAAAGGAGAATTAGATGAAGATGAGATGCGTAAAGGTTTAAGGATAGGAATGATGCAGAATGATGTTTATCCTGTCTTTTGTCTTTCTGCAAAACATAACATGGGTAGTGGTAGAATGATGGGTTTTATCTCTAATGTATGTCCATCTGCTGCAGATATGCCAGCTGAACAATCTAAAAAAGGTGCTAATATTGAATGTGATTCTGAAAGTCCCCTTTCTCTTTTTATATTTAAGACAGTTATAGAACCTCATTTAGGTGTTCTTTCTTTCTTTAAAGTTACTTCTGGTACTTTAGAGTGTGGTATGGATCTTATTAATCAGCAAACAGGTAGTGGTGAACGAATAAATCAGATTCAAATAATGGATGGTAATAAGCGAAATCCTGTACAAAGAATTTTTGCAGGTGATATTGGAACAACATTAAAACTAAAAACTACTAGAACAAACCATACATTGCACGATAAAAAGGCTGATTTTGCAATTAGTCCAATTATATTTCCTGAACCTCGAGTTACAATGGCTATAGTTGTTAAAGATGAAGCTAATGAAGAGAAAATAAGTGAGGCTTTAGATGATATACAAAGAGAAGACCCAACTATAAAAGTTTTTTATGCAAAAGAGTTAAAACAGCTAATTATTCAAGGGCAAGGGGAACTGCATTTATCTCTAGTAAAATGGCGATTAAAACATTTATATAATTTAGATATTGAATTTAAAAAACCGAAGATATCATATAGAGAAACTATACGTACAACAGCATTTGCGAATTATAAACATAAAAAACAATCTGGTGGTGCTGGTCAATTTGGAGAAGTATATATAAAAATTGAGCCATATAAAGTTGGTATGCCTGAACCAACTGATTATAAGATTAGAAAAAAGCAAGAGATATTACTTGATTGGGGTGGTAAGCTAATTTTCTATAATTGTATTGTGGGTGGTGTTATTGATGAGAGATATATCCCTGCAGTTCAGAAGGGTATTTTAGAACTTATGGGGGAGGGACCATTAACAAAATCTTACATCCGAGATATTCGAGTTATTTTATATGATGGAAAGATGCATCCTGTTGATTCTAATGATATTTCTTTTAAGATTGCAGGAAAAATGGCATTTAAAGAGGCATTTCTAAATGCAAAACCTAAATTAATGGAACCAGTACAAGAATTAGAGGTAATGGTCCCAGAAGAATTAATGGGAGATGTTATGACAGATTTACAAGGAAGAAGATCAATTGTTACAGGTATGGAGGCTAAAGGTAATTATCAAATTATTAAGACAAAAACTCCACTTGCAGAATTAGATAGATATTCAACTTCACTATTATCCATAACTCAAGGTAAAGGTAGTTTTACCAGTCGATTTAGCGAGTATGCAATAGTTCCAAACGAGGTACAAAACCAACTTGTAAATAAAGAGTAGTTGTTTTGCAATTAAGAAAATTCACTTTTTCACTAGATTAAATACAATAATTATATTTGATATTCTAATATTATTTATTTCACGCTAAAAATTAATAATAAAAAAAAAGAATATTCCTTTTTATATATGTTAATAAATTCATAGATTTGCCGGCCGTTAAAATAGGGATTAAATTAAAGTATTTTATGCCAACGATACAACAACTTATAAGAAAAGGGAGACAGAAGCTTGTTAAGAAGAGCAAGTCATTAGCTTTAGGAAGTAGTCCTCAAAGAAGAGGAGTGTGCACTAGAGTGTATACAACTACTCCAAAAAAACCTAATTCAGCACTTAGGAAAGTAGCTAGGGTTAGACTTACTAATGGGAATGAAGTAAATGCATATATTGGAGGAGAAGGTCATGCATTGCAAGAACATTCAATTGTACTTGTAAGAGGAGGTAGAGTAAAAGACTTGCCAGGAGTAAGATATCATATTGTAAGAGGAGCTCTAGATACAACAGGAGTCGATGGAAGAACACAGAGAAGGTCAAAATATGGAACAAAAAGACCTAAAAAATAAAATTAACTAATGAGAAAAGGAAGAGCTAAAAAAAGAATATTATTACCAGATCCTAAATTTGGAAACACTCTTATTACTCGATTTGTCAATAACTTAATGCTTGATGGTAAAAAAAGCACGGCATACCAGATATTCTATGACGCTATGGAGATTGTATCAGGAAAAGTAAATGATGAAGATGCTGTTTCAGTTTGGGAAAAATCTTTAGAGAATGTTATGCCAGCGGTAGAAGTTAGAAGTAGAAGAATTGGTGGTGCAACATTTCAAATTCCACAGCCAGTAAAAGAGGACAGAAAGATATCATTAGGCATGAAATGGATGATTAGTTTTACTAGGAAAAGAAATGAGAAAAAGATGTGTGAGAGATTAGCGGCGGAGATTTTAGCTGCATATAAAGAAGAAGGAGCTACATTTAAGAAGAAACAAGATACCCACAGAATGGCTGAGGCAAATAAAGCTTTTGCTCATTTTAGATTTTAATTTATTAGATAATGGAGAAATTAGATTTAACATATACTAGAAATATTGGCATCATGGCTCATATTGATGCAGGTAAAACAACTACAACCGAAAGAATATTATATTACACTGGTCTTTCTCACAAAATTGGTGAAGTTCATGATGGTGCAGCTACAATGGATTGGATGGAGCAGGAACAGGAGAGAGGTATCACAATAACTTCAGCTGCTACTACAACCTTTTGGAAATATAGAGGAGATGAATATAAGATGAATATCATTGATACTCCTGGACACGTAGATTTTACTGTTGAAGTTGAAAGGTCATTAAGAGTTTTAGATGGTGCAGTTGCGTTATTTTGTGCAGTTGGTGGTGTAGAGCCACAATCAGAAACAGTATGGAGACAAGCAGATAAGTATAATGTTCCACGGATTGGATTTGTAAATAAAATGGATAGATCAGGTGCTGACTTTTTTGAAGCTGTTAGTCAGATTAAAGATAGGTTAGGAGCAAATCCTATCCCTTTACAAGTTCCAATTGGTTCTGAAGCAGAATTTAAAGGTGTTGTGGATTTAATAAACAACAAAGCAATTGTTTGGAATGAGGAAGATATGGGTATGACCTTTGAAGAAATTGATATTCCTGATGATTTAAAAGATATTGTAATAGAATGGAGGGAAAAACTAATTGAATCAGTTGCTGAACAAGATGATTCTCTATTAGAGAAGTTTTTTGATGATCCTGATAGTATAACTGAAGCAGAAATGATGCTTGCTATCCGTAAAGCAACAATTGCAATGGAGATAACCCCAATATTATGTGGATCTGCTTTTAAAAATAAAGGAGTACAGACTTTGTTAGATGCTGTGATGTCGTATCTTCCTAGCCCATTAGACGTTGGTGCAGTTGAGGGAATAAATCCTACGAACAATGAAAAAGAGATGAGAGAGCCTAAAACATCAGAGCCAATGTCTGCTTTAGCATTTAAGATTGCGACTGATCCATATGTAGGAAGATTGTGTTTCTTTAGAATGTATTCAGGAAAATTAGATGCAGGTTCATATATAATAAATGCAAGAACAGATAAAAAAGAAAGAATATCAAGGATTTTTCAAATGCATTCAAATAAGCAAAATGCGATTGACTGTATAGAAGCCGGAGATATAGGTGCAGCTGTTGGGTTTAAAGATATAAGAACAGGAGATACATTGTTTCAGGATAAACCAATAGTTTTAGAATCAATGACATTTCCAGATCCTGTAATAGGAATAGCTGTTGAGCCAAAGACACAGGCAGATGTTGATAAAATGGGTGTTGCTTTAGGTAAATTAGCAGAGGAGGACCCAACATTTACTATAAAAACTGATGAGGATTCAAATCAGACAATTATTTCTGGTATGGGTGAGCTACATTTAGAGATCATTATAGATAGATTAAAAAGAGAGTTTAAAGTAGAATGTAATCAAGGTGCACCTCAAGTTTCTTATAAAGAATCGATTACATCTTCTGTTGAATCAAGGGAGATTTACAAAAAACAATCAGGAGGTAGAGGTAAATTTGCTGATATACAATTTGAATTATCTCCTATGGACTCTGATTATGAGGGAGAGGGGCTACAATTTGTAAATGAAATTAAAGGTGGAAATATTCCAAGAGAGTTTATCCCTTCAGTTCAGAAAGGATTTGAAATGGCAATGACTAATGGAGTGTTAGCAGGATATCCAATAGATACCATGAAAGTTAGGCTGTTTGATGGTTCGTATCACGATGTTGATTCTGACGCTTTATCTTTTGAGATATGCGCTAAAATTGCTTTTAAATCTGCATGTAAACAAGCTAAACCTGTTCTTATGGAGCCAATTATGAAGCTAGAGGTAGTTACACCAGAAGAGAATACTGGGGATGTAGTTGGTGATTTAAATAGAAGAAGAGGGCAGTTGGAAGGGATGGATTCTAGAGCAGGAGCTCAAGTCGTAAATGCAAAAGTTCCATTATCAGAGATGTTTGGATATGTAACTGCTTTAAGGACCATCACATCAGGTCGCGCAACATCTACAATGGAGTTTGCTGAATACCAGCCAGCACCAAAGAATATTGCAGAGAATGTAATAGAACAAGTTAAAGGAACAGTAGAACAAAATTAAATATATGTCGCAAAGAATTAGAATAAAATTAAAGTCGTTTGATCATGTACTTGTTGATCAATCAGCGGAAAAGATAGCTAAAACAGTAAAAACATCTGGTGCTATTGTAAGTGGTCCAATACCTCTTCCAACTCACAAGAAAATATATACTGTATTACGTTCTCCTCATGTTAATAAACAAGCAAGAGAACAATTTCAGCTTTCTGCTCATAAGCGATTAATGGACATATATAGCTCGTCTTCAAAGACTATAGACGCGCTTATGAAATTAGAACTTCCAAGTGGAGTTGATGTAGAGATTAAAGTAATTTAAAAAAATAAAAGATGTCTGGTTTAATAGGAAAAAAGATAGGTATGACAAGTGTTTATAATGAGGAAGGTAAGAATATACCATGTACTATTATAGAGGCAGGCCCTTGTGTAGTTACTCAGATAAAAACATCCGATACAGATGGTTACTCAGCAGTCCAATTATCTTTCGGAGAGCAAAGTGAAAAAAGAATATCTAAAGCGCTAATGGGTCATTTTAAAAATGCAAATACAACTCCTAAAAAGAAATTAGTTGAATTTATGATGCCTGTGGAGGATATCAAACTAGGAGACACTATTACTGTTGACATCTTAGATGAGGGTTCCTATGTTACTGTTGTTGGAACTAGTAAAGGTAAAGGATTTCAAGGGGTAGTTAAGAGACATGGTTTTGCTGGAGTAAATGATGCGACACATGGACAACATAATAGGCAGCGACATCCTGGTTCGATTGGGGCTGCATCTTATCCTGCTAGAGTATTTAAAGGAATGAGAATGGCAGGTCAAATGGGAAATGCAAGAGTAAAAGTAGAGAATCTCGAAGTTATTAAAGTGATTCAGGATAAGAATATTGTGGTGCTAAAAGGAGCTGTTCCTGGCGCTAATAATTCATATGTAATAATTGAGAAATAATGAAAGTAGCAGTACATAACATAGAGGGTAAAGAAACTACTAAGAAGGTAGATCTTAAGAAGGATATATATGAAATAGAACCTAATGATCATGCAATTTATTTAGATGTCAAACAGTATCTAGCAAATCAAAGAAAAGGTACAAGTAAAACTAAAGAAAGAGGTGAGGTAAAAGGAAGTCGTAGAAAATTAAGAAAACAGAAAGGAAGTGGTATGGCACGTGTTGGTGATATAAAAAATCCAATATTTAGAGGTGGAGGTAGGGTATTTGGACCAAGACCAAGAGACTATGATTTTAAATTAAATAAGAAGGTAAAGAGATTAGCTAGGAAATCAGCACTTACTTATAAAGCAAAGGATAATAATATTATAGTATTAGAAGACTTTGCATTTGACAACCCAAAGACTAAAGATTATTTAAATATATTAAATAGATTAGATGAGACTGATAATAAAACTTTATTGATTCTTCCAGAATCGAATAATAACGTTTATTTATCTGCTAGAAATATCAAAAAAGCAAAAGTAGTAAGAGCATCTGATTTATGTACATATGATATAATGAATGCAAATAAAATTTTGATTCTTGAAGGTTCTGTGAAAATGATAGAAGAAAATATAAATATATAAGATGAGTATTTTAATAAAACCAATAATTACTGAGAAGATGACCGAACAAGCCGAAAGGTTTAATCGGTATGGATTTATAGTTGACAGAGAAACCAATAAGATTGAGATAAAGAAAGAGGTAGAGAAGATATATAATGTTTCAGTTAATTCTGTAAAAACTATGGTGTGTATTGGAAAGAAGAGAGTTAGAGGAACTAAATCAGGGCAAATAATTGGTAAAACAAAAACCTTTAAAAAAGCAATTGTACAATTATCTGATGGAGATACAATTGATTTTTATAGTAATATATAAATAAAATGGCAGTACGAAAATTAAAACCAACAACACCCGGTCAGAGACATAGGATTAAGTTATCCAATGAAACAATTACCGCATCTAATCCTGAGAAGAGTTTAATAAAAAAACTTAAAAGTACAGGTGGTAGGAATGATAGAGGTAAGATGACTATTCAGCATATTGGTGGTGGTCATAAGAGGAGGTATAGAGAAATTGATTTTAAGAGGGATAAATATGGAATTCCCGCTAAAGTTGCTACAATAGAATATGATCCAAATAGGACAGCTAATATAGCACTTCTATATTATGTAGATGGAGAAAAAAGATATATAGTTGCTCCAACTGGATTAAAGGTAGGTATGGAAGTTGTTTCTGGGGTAGGTGCTCCAATTGAAATAGGTAATTCGCTACCATTATCAGAAATACCTTTAGGTACAATCATTCATAATATAGAATTAAGACCTGGTCAAGGTGCTCTTATGGTTAGAAGTGCTGGTGCATTTGCTCAACTTATGGCTAGAGACGGAAAATATGCAACTATTAAATTAACATCTGGTGAGATTAGACAAATTCTTGTAACATGTTTAGCGACTATTGGATCAGTTTCTAATGCAGAAGCGCAATTAGCTAGAAAAGGTAAGGCCGGAAGAAATAGATGGATGGGAAGAAGACCAAGGACAAGACCTGTTGTAATGAATCCTGTTGATCATCCAATGGGTGGTGGTGAAGGGAAAGCATCTGGAGGACATCCTAGAAGTAAGAATGGTATTCCTGCAAAAGGATTTAAAACTAGAGCTAAGAAGAAGGCATCTAATAAATATATAATTGAAAGAAGGAAAAAGAAATAAATTATGGCAAGATCATTAAAGAAAGGACCTTTTGTACACTTTAAATTGCAAAAAAAGATTGATGCGATGAATGAAAGTGGAAAAAATTCAGTTGTAAAAACTTGGTCAAGAGCATCAATGATTACACCTGATTTCGTAGGTAAGACTATTGCTGTACATAATGGTAGGCAATTTATTCCTGTATTTATTACTGAGAATATGGTTGGTCATAAATTAGGAGAATTTTCTCCTACAAGAACTTTCAGAGGTCATTCAGGTAATAGAAAATAGATAAAAAATGGGAGCAAGAAAAAGAAATAGTGCTAATGCTAGAGAAGAAGCAAAAAAGAAAATAGCTTTTGCAAAGTTAAATAATTGTCCTACATCTCCGAGGAAGATGAGACTAATAGCTGATTTAATTAGAGGTTTAGATGTAGAAAAGGCTTTAGCAGAACTAAAGTTGAATCCTAAAGAGGCTTCAGGTAGGATGGAGAAACTTTTGCTATCAGCTTTAGCAAATTGGGAGTCAAAGAATGAAGGAAAAAGAATGGATGAAGGTAATCTTTTTATATCTGAAGTAAAAGTAGATGGAGGTAGGATGTTAAAAAGAGTACAACCTGCTCCTCAAGGTAGAGCTCATAGAATTAGAAAAAGATCAAATCATGTTACATTAATTGTGGATAGTAGAAATAAAGATAATAACTAAAATATGGGACAAAAAACAAATCCGATAGGTAATAGATTAGGCTTCATTAGAGGATGGGAGTCAAATTGGTATGGTGGTAATAATTTTGGAGATAAGCTTGCTGAAGATGAAAAAATTAGAAAATATATCAATATTAGATTAGCTAGAGCCAGTGTATCAAGAATTCCTATTGAAAGAACAATGAAAATGATAACTGTAACCATCCATACAGCAAGACCTGGTATAATCATTGGAAAGGGTGGTCAGGAAGTTGAGACCTTGAAAGAGGAACTAAAGAAATTAACTAAAAAAGATGTTCAGGTTAATATCTTTGAAGTTAAGAGACCCGAACTAGAAGCTACTTTAGTTGCAAATGGGATTGCTCGTCAGATAGAAGGTAGAATTTCATATAAGAGAGCAATTAAGATGTCTATTGCATCAACTATGAGGATGGGAGCAGAAGGCATAAAAGTGCAGATTTCAGGAAGGCTTAATGGAGCTGAAATGGCAAGGTCTGAAATGTTTAAAGATGGTAGAACTCCATTACATACATTCCGTGCAGATATTGATTATGCACTTGCAGAAGCTCAAACAACTTATGGCAAGATTGGAGTAAAGGTATGGATATGTAGAGGAGAGGTTTATGGAAAGAGAGATCTTATGCTTCATTTTAAGACTGCAAAGTCAAAAAAAGGAAATGATAGAAGACAAAGAAGAAGATAATTATAAATAAGATATAAAAGAGATAAAAGATGTTACAGCCAAAGAAAACGAAATTTCGGAAGATGCAAAAAGGCAAGATGAAAGGCAATGCTCAAAGAGGAGCTCGTCTAAATTTTGGAACTTTTGGTATAAAGGCATTGGAGGAATGCTGGATTACGGCACGACAAATTGAAGCTGCTAGGATTGCTGTTACAAGAGAAATGAAGAGGCAAGGTCAGGTTTGGATAAGAATTTTTCCTGATAAACCAGTAACTAAAAAACCTGCAGAGGTTAGAATGGGGAAAGGAAAAGGAGCTCCAGAGTATTGGGCAGCTGTAGTTCGACCTGGAAGAATATTATTTGAGATTGATGGTGTAGATTTTGAAGCCGCAAAAGAAGCTTTACGTCTCGCATCTCAAAAACTTCCAATAAAAACTAAGTTTATTGTGAAAAGAGATTATAAAATTAACTTAAAGTAATCAGATGAAGTCAAATGTTTTAATAGAAATGCCAGAGAATGAGATAAATGATCTTCTGATTGAAGAGAAAGAAAGATTAGCAAAGATGAGAATGAGTCATGCAGTATCTCCTTTGGAGAATCCACACCAAATTAGATATGCAAGAAAAAATATTGCAAGGATTCTTACTGAATTAAAAAGAAGAGAAATTCAAATAGAACAAAAAAACAAATAAGATGTTAAGCAGAAAAGAAAGAAAAGAAAGAATAGGAATTGTTTCAAGTAATAAGATGGATAAGTCAATTGTTGTAAGAGTTGAAAGAAAAGTAAAGCATCCTCTCTATGCAAAATTTGTTAAGAAGAGCAATAAGTTTGTTGCTCATGATGAAGAAAATACTTGCAAACAGGGGGATAAAGTTAAGATTATGGAAACTCGTCCTTTAAGTAAGAAAAAGAATTGGAGATTAGTAGAAATAATAGAAAGAGCTAAATAATATGGTACAACAAGAATCTAGATTAAAAGTTGCTGATAATAGCGGAGCAAAAGAGGTACTATGTATAAGGGTTTTAGGTGGTACTAAAAAAAGATACGCATCTCTAGGAGATAAGATTGTGGTAACTGTGAAACATGCTGATCCCTCAGGAGGGATAAAGAAGGGTCAAGTTGCAAAGGCTGTTGTAGTAAGGACTAAAAAGGAAGTAAGAAGAAAAGATGGTTCTTATATTCGTTTTGATGATAATTCATGTGTATTGCTTGATGAAAATGGTGAAATGAGAGGTACTCGTGTTTTTGGTCCTGTTGCAAGAGAGTTAAGAGAGCATAATTATATGAAGGTTATATCATTAGCACCAGAAGTGCTTTAACAAACATTAAGATGATGAATAAAATTAAGATAAAGATAAAGAAAAACGATATTGTTAGGGTTATAACTGGGGCTTCAAAAGGTAAAGAAGGTAAGGTTATAAAGGTCTACAGTGATAAATATAGAGCTATTGTGGAAGGAGCAAATATTGTTTCTAAACATACAAAGCCAAATGCTGCTAATCCACAAGGAGGAATTATTAAACAAGAAGCAGCTATACATATTTCCAATTTAATGTTAATTGATTCTAAATCTGGTAAAAAAACAAGAATTGGGAGAAGAAGAGATGATAATGGTAAAATAGTAAGATATTCTAAAAAATCCGGAGAGGTAATTAAGTAATGAAATATACACCAAGACTAAAAAAGAAATATCAATCTGAGATTATAAATAATCTTAAGGGTAACTATAAATCTGTAATGGAAGTTCCTAAATTAATTAAGATTTCATTAAACCATGGAGTAGGGAATAATAGTTCTGACAAGAAATTTATTGATACAGCTCAACAAGAGATGACTGCTATTGCAGGTCAGAAAGCAATAATTACAAAATCTAAGAAGGATATCTCTAACTTTAAAGTTAGAAAAGGAATGCCTGTAGGGGTTATGGTTACTTTAAGAGGTGATAGAATGTATGAGTTTTTAGATAGATTGCTTTCTGCTACACTTCCTAGAGTAAGAGACTTCAAAGGTGTACCAAGAACTGGTTTTGACGGTAGAGGTAATTATACATTAGGTATAAAGGAACATATAGTTTTTAATGAAATTGATTTAGATAAGATCAATAAAATTACAGGTATGGATATTACTATTGTAACTGATACTGATTCAGATGATGATGCTTTTACTTTATTAAAAGAATTTGGCATGCCATTTTCTAATAATGGGAAATTAGATAAGAAAGAAAGTGAAGATAATAAGATAGAAAACACAATATCTGACACTGATAATTTAGATACTATTCAGGGTATAGAAGAGAATATTAAGGATGAAGGTATATCAGAAGAAAGTAATCAAGAAGAAGATGATAATCAAGAAGAAGATGATAATCAAGAAGATATAAATGAGAACAAAGAAATAAAATAATATATATGGCTAAAGAATCAATGAAAGCCCGAGAGGTAAAAAGACAGAAAATGGTGGCAAAGTATGCTAAAAAAAGAGCAGACTTAAAAGCTGCAGGTGATTATATAGGATTACAAAAGTTACCTAAGGATGCTTCACCTGTTAGATTGCATAATAGATGTAAAATTACAGGAAGACCAAAAGGCTATATGCGTCAGTTTGGTATTTCTCGTGTACTTTTTCGAGAAATGGCAAATTTTGGTAAGATACCGGGTGTAAAGAAGGCAAGTTGGTAAAATAAAATATAAAAAGAAAGAAATGACAACAGATCCAATAGCAGATTATTTAACTAGATTAAGAAATGCATCTAAAGCTACTCATAAGGTGGTTGATATTCCAGCTTCAAATATTAAGAAGGAAATAACTCGAATCTTAAAAGATAAAGGTTATATTCTTAATTATAAATTTGAGAAAACAGATAATAACCAGGGAAATATTAAGATTGCGTTAAAGTATAATCCAATAACAAAGAAATCTGCATTCAAGAAGTTAATTAGGATTTCGACACCAGGTCTTAGAAAGTATGCGGATAATGATTCTTTACCTAGAGTATTGAATGGTTTAGGTGTTGCTATAATTTCTACATCAAAAGGTCTTATGACTGATAAAGAAGCTAGAGATCAAAGAGTTGGAGGAGAGGTACTGTGTCATGTTTATTAATAAATAAAAATAATAGAAAAGAAAATGTCAAGAATCGGAGAAAATCCAATTAATATACCAGAAGGAGTAGATGTTTCCTTTGTAGATAGTATTATTACTGTTAAAGGTTCTAAGGGTGAGCTTACACAAGATATTAAGGATTGTATAAAAATAAATATTAAAGATAATATCATTTCTTTAGAAAGAGAATCTGATCAAAAAGACCATAGGTCTTTACATGGATTGTATAGGGCTTTAATTGCCAATATGATTGAAGGTGTAAATAGTGGATTTACTAAGCAATTAGAGCTTATTGGTGTTGGATATAGAGCAGCTAGTCAAGGTCAGAAATTAGATATTTCTGTTGGTTATTCTCATAATATAATTTTTGAAATTCCAGATGAAGTAAAGGTTACCTGTGAATCTGAGAAAGGAAAGGCTCCAATTATTACATTAAATTCTCATGATAAACAGCTAATAGGTGCAGTTGCTGCAAAAATTCGTTCATTCAGAAAACCTGAACCATATAAAGGGAAAGGAATAAAGTTTGTTGGAGAGCACATCAATAGAAAGGCTGGTAAAACTGCTGCTGCTGGTGCATAAAATATAATAAAAGATGAAATCAAAGAAAGAAAAAAGACAAAATATAAAATACAGGATTAGAAAGACTATAAAAGGAACTGCTGATTCACCTCGACTTGCAATATTTAGAAGTAATAAGCAGATTTATGCGCAGATTATAGATGATGTTTCTGGTAATACAATTGTCGCTGCATCATCTAAAGAGAAATCATTTGAGGGTCAGAAAATTACAAAAGTAGAACAAGCGAAATTAGTAGGTTCATTAATTGGTGAAAAAGCAAAAAAGATTGGAGTTGATTCTGTAAAATTTGATAGAGGAGGTTTTATTTATCATGGAAGAGTTAAAGCATTAGCAGAAGCTGCTCGTGAATCTGGATTAAAATTTTAATAAGATATGTTTAAAGATATAGTAAATAAGAGAGTAAAACCATCAGGAGATATTGAGTTAACTGATAGGTTAGTAGGTGTTCAACGCGTTACAAAAGTAACGAAAGGAGGTAGAGCCTTTGGGTTTTCTGCTATTGTTGTTGTTGGAAATGGAGATGGAGTAGTTGGTATTGGACTTGGAAAATCAAAAGATGTTTCTACTGCAATTGCTAAAGCTATTGATGCTGCAAAGAAAGATTTGGTAAGAGTTCCAATTCATAAAGGAACTATTCCACATGAACAGACAACTAAATTTGGTGGAGCTCAAGTTTTTATTAAACCTGCATCAAATGGTACTGGTGTTAAAGCTGGTGGGGCAATGCGTGCTGTTTTAGAGAGTGCAGGGGTAACAGATGTATTAGCAAAATCAAAGGGGTCTTCGAACCCTCATAATTTAGTTAAAGCAACTCTTAAGGCACTATTAGAGTTAAGAGATGCTAGAGAAATTGCTAGTCAAAGAGGCGTGAGTATGGAGCGAGTTTTTAAAGGATAATTTAATATTTAGATGGAAGAAATTAGAATAAAACAAATAAAAAGTAGGATCGGTAGACCTATAGATCAGAAGAGAACTTTAGATGCATTAGGACTTAGAAGAATGAATGCTATAGTTACTCATAAAAGAACTCCTCAGATTCAAGGTATGGTTAATAAAATTAAGCATCTAATAACGCTTGTAGAATAATTTATATAATGGAATTACATAATTTAAAACCTGCTAAAGGTTCGATAAAGAAAGCTAAAAGAATAGGAAGAGGTGAAGGTTCTAAGAGAGGAGGTACTTCTACTCGTGGGCATAAGGGAGCCAAGTCACGTTCAGGTTATTCTAAAAAGATTGGGTTTGAGGGAGGACAGCAACCACTTCAAAGAAGATTACCTAAATTTGGTTTTACGAATCCTAATAGGATAGTATATCAAGGAATAAATTTAGATAGATTACAATATTTGTATGATAATAAAAAGATAAAAACAAAAGTAGATAAGCAGATACTAGTTGATAGTGGATTAGCAAAGAAAAAAGATTTGATTAAGATCCTAGGAAGAGGGGAATTGAAAGTAAAATTAGATATTACTGCTCACGCTTTCTCTAAAAGTGCAAAAGAAGTTATAGAAAAATTGGGAGGTACAGTAAATATAATCAAAAAGTAGAATGAAAAAGTTAGTTGAAACTATAAAGAATATTTGGCAAATACAGGATCTTAGAAATAGGATTCTAATTACATTAGCTTTTATTGCCATATATCGTTTTGGTTCTTTTGTTGTATTACCTGGTGTTGATCCTTCTCTTTTAGGTAATCTTCAACAACAAACATCAGAAGGTTTATTAGGACTTCTGAATATGTTTACTGGTGGGGCATTCTCTCAAGCATCTATTTTTGCTCTTGGTATTATGCCATATATTTCAGCATCTATTGTTATTCAACTACTTGGTATGGCAATACCTTATTTTCAAAAATTACAGAAAGAGGGAGAGAGCGGAAGAAGAAAAATTAATAATATAACTAGGTATTTAACTATACTTATTACTGGAGGTCAAGCTCCTGGTTATATTGCAAACCTAAAAGCTACACTACCACCAGAAGCATTTTTATTATCTCCTGGTATTTTCTGGCTTTCTTCAATTATAGTACTTGTTACTGGTACAATGTTTGTTATGTGGCTTGGTGAAAAAATTACTGACAGGGGAATTGGTAATGGGATTTCTCTACTTATAATGATAGGTATTATTGCGTATTTTCCTCAATCTTTAATGATGGAGTTAGCTTCTGGATTAGAGGATCAAGGTGGAGGATTAGTTCTTTTTTTAGTTGAGATGCTAGTTTTATTATTAGTTATAATGGTTTCTATATTATTAGTACAGGGTACTAGAAGAATACCAGTTCAATACGCAAAGCGTGTAGTTGGCAATAAACAATATGGTGGCGTTCGACAGTTTATTCCATTAAAAGTAAATGCAGCGGGGGTTATGCCAATTATTTTTGCACAAGCAATAATGTTTGTACCTATTACTTTAGTTGGTTTTTCTGATTCTGAAACACTTCAAGGTATGGCTGCAGTACTAACTGATTTTGCAGGTTTCTGGTATAACTTGATGTTTTTTGTAATGGTTGTGTTATTTACTTATTTTTATACTGCTATTACTGTTAATCCAAATCAAATGGCAGATGATATGAAAAGAAATGGAGGTTTTATCCCTGGGGTTAAGCCGGGAAGAAAAACAGCTGAATATTTAGACGCAGTAATGTCAAGAATTACATTGCCAGGAAGTTTGTTTCTTGGAGTAGTCGCTATATTACCTGCATTTGCAATGCAGGCAGGAATTAACGCTCAGTTTGCGCAGTTCTACGGAGGGACTTCATTACTTATACTAGTAGGAGTTGTTCTTGATACACTGCAGCAAATTGAAAGCCATCTATTAATGCGTCATTATGATGGGTTGATGGATTCAGGTAGGATAAAAGGAAAGTCTTCAGGCAGTATGATGTCATAGTATAACTATGATCTATTATAAGTCAGAAGAGGAGATAGATTTAATAAGAGAAAGTTCTTTACTTGTTGGAAAAACTCATGGAGTGATTGCAGGGTTGATAAAACCAGGTATTACTACATTGGAATTAGATAAAATTGCTGAAGAGTTTATTTATGATAACGGAGGTAAACCAGCCTTTAAGGGTTATGGTGGATTTCCAAACACATTATGTATGTCACCAAACGAACAGGTCGTACATGGTATACCAAACAAAAATCCATTGAATGATGGAGATATATTATCGGTTGATTGTGGTGTTGTTATGAATGGATTTTATGGTGATTCAGCTTACACATATGAGATTGGGAATGTTAAAAAAGAAGTTCAGCAACTCTTAAGTGTAACGAAAGAGTCTTTATACAAAGGAATTGAGCAGGCAGTAAGTGGTAAAAGACTAGGAGATATAGGTTTTGCGATTCAAGAATATTCAGAAAGATTTGGATATGGCGTCGTAAGAGAAATGGTGGGTCATGGTATTGGAAGGAGTTTACATGAAAAACCTGAAGTGCCTAATTATGGAAAGAGAGGTAAAGGGATAAAATTAAGAAAAGGGTTAGTGATTGCTATTGAACCAATGATAAACATGGGTACAAAATCTATTCATCAGCATGCTGATGGATGGACAATAACAACAGTAGATGGTAATTTTTCTGCACATTTTGAACATACTGTAGTAGTTCGAAATAATGAAGCCGAGATATTATCAAGTTTTATAGAGATAGAAAAAGTTTTAAAAAAACAGAAATAATGGCAAAGCAGCCAAATATAGAGTTGGACGGTATTATAAAACAAGCATTATCTAATGCAATGTTTAGGGTTGAACTAGAAAATGAGCATATTATTACAGCACATATTTCTGGTAAGATGAGAAAGTATTATATTAAGCTTTTGCCAGGTGATAAGGTTAAATTAGAAATGTCTCCTTATGATTTAACAAAAGGGAGGATAACTTATAGATATTAAAAATGTAAATTATGAAAGTAAGAGCATCAGTAAAGAAAAGAAGTGAAGATTGCAAAATAGTCAGAAGAAAGGGGAGACTATATGTAATTAATAAAAAGAACCCTAGATTTAAACAAAGACAAGGATAAGATATGGCTAGAATTAAAGGTATAGATTTACCAAAAAACAAAAGAGGAGTCATTGGCTTAACTTATATTTATGGAGTAGGCCGATCATTTGCTAAAGAAATATTAGATAAAGCAAAAATATCTCATGATGTGAAAGTTGAGGATTGGGATGATAAACAGGTGAATGCTATTCGTACGATTATTAACGAAGAGTATAAAGTTGAAGGAGAATTACGTTCTGAAACCCAAATCAACATAAAGAGATTAATTGATATAGGGTCTAATAGAGGTATTAGACATAGGAAAGGGTTACCTCTTAGAGGTCAGAGAACTAAAAATAATTCAAGAACTAGAAAAGGGAGAAGAAAAACAGTAGCAAACAAAAAGGTTGCAGTTAAATAATATATAATTATGGCTAAATCATCAAAGAAAAAAAATGTAGTTAGAGTTGAAGCTTCAGGACATGCTCATATTCAGGCTACTTTTAACAATATTATTATTTCATTAACCAATAACAGTGGTCAAGTTATTTCTTGGTCATCTGCTGGAAAGATGGGATTTAGAGGTTCTAAGAAAAACACACCCTACGCAGCACAGATGGCTGCTGAAGATTGTGCTAAACCAGCAATGGAACAAGGACTTAGAAGAGTTAAAGTATTTGTAAAAGGACCCGGTTCAGGTAGAGAGTCCGCTATTAGAGCAATCCATAATACAGGTATATTAGTTACGGAGATCGTGGATGTAACTCCATTACCTCACAATGGATGTCGTCCTCCAAAAAGAAGAAGAGTATAAATTTAATTAATAAGAAATGGCAAGATATACAGGTCCAACATCAAAAATAGCTAGGAAATTCGGAGAACCAATTTTTGGTGCAGACAAGACTTTAGAAAAGAAAAATTATGGCCCCGGTCAACATGGTAATGCAAGAAGAAGAGGGAAAAGATCGGAGTATGCTATACAGCTTCAGGAAAAACAGAAAGCAAAATATACTTATGGTATATTAGAGAAACAATTTTCTAATCTTTTTAAGAAGGCTTTAAGAAAGAAAGGTATTACAGGAGAAATTCTTCTACAACTTTGTGAGACAAGACTAGATAATGTTGTATATCGTTTAGGTATATCGCCAACCAGGAGAGGAGCAAGACAGATGGTTACTCATAAACATATTATTGTAAATAATAATGTTACAAACATTCCATCATTCGCTTTGAAAGTAGGGGATGTTATCAGTGTTAGAGAGAGATCAAAATCATTAGAGATTGTTGGGGCTTCATTAGCAGCTTCTGCTCATGTTTCAGATTGGCTGGAATGGAATTCAGATACAATGACAGGTAAGATATTATCTGTACCAGATAGAGAACAAATTCCAGAAAATATAAAAGAACAACTAATTGTTGAACTTTATTCTAAATAAAAAATAAACTTAAAAAAATAAAATTATGTCAATATTAAATTTTCAAAGACCAGATGAAGTAGTTATGCTTGAATCTGATGAAAATGTAGGAAATTTTGAATTTCGCCCACTAGAACCAGGTTATGGTCTTACAGTAGGTAACGCTCTAAGGAGAGTTTTACTTTCTTCTTTGGAAGGATTTGCTATAACTTCTATAAAGATTGAAGGTGTAGAGCATGAATTCTCAACTATTGATGGGGTTATTGAAGATGTAACAGAGATTGTTTTAAATCTAAAGAAGATTAGATTTAAACAACAGATTGAAGATGAAAATAGCGAAATAGCAATAATAAAAGTTACTGGTCAGAATAGCATAACAGCTGCTGATGTTGCAAATGGACTATCTAATTTTCAAGTACTAAATCCTGAACAGATTGTTTGTAACATGGATAAAAAAGTATCATTTGAGATGGAGATATTAATAGAAAAGGGAAGAGGTTATATGCCTGCTGAAGAAAATACTAAAGATGATTCAGCGCTTGGAACTATTCCTATAGATTCAATTTTTACTCCGATTAAGAATGTTAAGTATGATGTAGATAATTATAGGGTTGAGCAGAAAACAGATTTTGAGAAATTAAATATCTATTTGGTAACTGATGGTTCAATCACTCCAAAGGATGCATTAACAGAAGCTTCAAAGATACTTATTCAGCACTTTATGTTATTCTCTGATGAGAAGATAACCTTTGGTAAGGATTTAGAGGATGAGTTTGATGAAGATACTTTACATATGAGACAGTTACTTAAATCTAAACTATCAGATTTAGGTTTGTCAGTTAGAGCTTTAAATTGTTTAAAGACTGCGGAAGTTCAAACTTTAGGAGAGTTAGTTTCTTTTAACAAGTCAGATTTATTAAAATTTAGAAATTTTGGTAAAAAATCTTTAAGTGAACTAGAAGCTCTAGTTGATGATAAAGGGTTAACATTTGGATTAGATATTTCCAAATATAATTTAGATAACGAATAATAAAATGAGACACGGGAAGAAATTTAATCATTTAGGAAGAAAAGCGCCACATAGAAAGGCAATGCTTGCAAATATGGCTTGCTCACTTATTGCACATAAACGTATAAAGACTACTGTTGCTAAAGCTAAAGCTTTAAGGGTATATATTGAGCCACTACTTACTAAATCAAAGAATGATACTACTCATTCAAGGAGGACAGTATTTTCATATCTTAAGCAGAAAGATGCTATTACAGAACTTTTTGGTGATATAGCTTTAAAAATATCTAGTAGGCCTGGTGGATATACTAGAATCTTGAAGTTAAATAATAGGTTAGGTGATAATGCAGAGATGTGTATTATTGAGCTTGTTGATTATAATGAAGAATATACAACGGAAAAACCTAAAAGAAAGAAAACAAGAAGGAGGGGTTCAAGCAATACATTAAATAAGGATCTTAATAGTAATGATAATATAGAGTTGAAAGATGATTCAAAAGCAGAAGTTGCTACAGAAGATCCAAAAGCAGAAGTTGCTACAGAAGATCCAAAAGCAGAAGTTGCTACAGAAGATCTAAAAGCAGAAGTTGCTA
>MDTG01119885.1_pt1 | contig 22236 bp, 20 predicted proteins | sample 811421 | NCBI WGS metagenome assembly MDTG01 (sample SAMN05326645, study PRJNA326480) | marine metagenome | isolation source: seawater | place: Pacific Ocean: South East | collected 2011
CTAGGGGGTTCTTTAGCAATTTTAATAATTAATTTATTGCTATTTAAATTAATGAGCAAAAAAAATATATACTATCTTAAAGCTACATTTATTTTTATTATTTTACTTGCTGTTTTAAATTTTTCATCAGATCCTTCTAAAAGCAATTTAAATAAATTAAAAGTTTTAGTTGTTCAGCCTAATGTAGATCCTTATATAGATAAATTTAATATTGACCCGAAAGATCAATTGAGAGAATTTATCAATTTATCTAGAAGTAAACTTACTCAAGATATACAATTATTAATAGGTCCTGAGACTGCACTTCAAGAATCTATATGGGAGAACAACATAGAGTCTACATATAGTCTTCAAATGTTAAGGGATCTGCAGCAAGAATTCCCAAAATTAAATATTATAATTGGAGCATCTACTTACAAATTCTTTGAAAATAATACAGAATTATCTTCTACAGCACGTAAATTCACTAATTCAAATACTTATTATGATGTATATAATTCAGCTATTTTTATTCCTTATAATCAAGATGCAATAGTTTACCATAAAACTAAATTAGTTCCAGGAGCAGAAAAAATTCCTTTTCCATTAATTTTTAATAGTTTCTCAGCCTTATCGGTAAACTTAGGAGGTGTAAGTGGTTCATTAGGAAGTAAAAATGAAGTTGATTTTTTTACTTTTTCGGGAAATAAAATTATGCCCCTTATTTGTTACGAGAGTATTTATGGTGATTTTCTTACAGGCAATAATACAGACATTATATGCGTAATTACTAATGATGGATGGTGGAGAAATACGTCTGGATATAAACAGCATTTAGCATATTCTAGATTAAGAGCAATTGAACAAAGAAAATGTGTTATTCGATCTGCAAATACAGGTATTTCAGCTACTATAAATAGAAATGGAGAGATTTTACATCAGACAGAATGGGATGAGAAAGTTTGTTTTTCTTCTTCTTTAGATTTATACCAGCATCAGACCTTTTATAATTTATATGGCGATTATATAGGAAGAATTAGTGTTTTTATTACAGTGATTATTTTTATGACTACTTTTGTTAATAGAAAATTAAAAAACAAGTTTATTTAAACTCTTTAGGTATCTTGCAGATAGGGATAGGTGTCATTTTATGTTTATTCTTTCTGTTAAAATTGGTATATATTTTTAACACTTCTTTTTGTCTATCTGTAATTTCATTTACTGGTGTTTCAGTATAATTCATAGCCCATTCCAATTCTTCATAAGTAGCTCCAATTTGATCTTCATCTGTTTGATTGTTTTCCCATAATCCATCAGTAGGTTCTGCTTCTAATATTTCTTGACTAACCCCAAGTATTCTGGCAAGTTCATATACTTCTGTTTTTAATAGGTCTGCGATAGGACTAATATCTACTCCACCATCTCCATATTTTGTGAAGAATCCAATTCCAAAATCTTCTACTTTGTTTCCTGTTCCTACTACAATATAGTTATTGTCTTGAGCTATATAATAAAGAGTAATCATTCTTAAGCGAGCTCTGCTATTTGCAAGAGCTAATAGATTTTTATTTTTATTTTTTATTATTGTGGATGTCAACTCATCAAAAATATTAGTTAGATCTATTTTATCAGAATCAACATTAGGGTGCTTTTCCTTGAGCCAATTTATATGTTTTTGTCCTCGATTTATTTGTAATTGGTTTTGATGAATAGGCATGTCTACACATATTACAGGAAGACCTGTTTTACTTGCCAATATTGATGTTACCGCAGAATCAACACCTCCAGATATACCTATAATAAAACCTTTGGTGTTTGATTTTACACTATATTCTTTTAGCCATAAGACAATATAATCTATTATTTTTTCTGAATTCATATGTATGCAAATTTAAACCAAAACTTTATATTTTTGTATTGTTATGAGGTATATACTTTTATTAATTGTATTTTTTTTATTTTTTTCTTGTCAGATGGAGGAAAAAGATAATCTTGTTAAAATAAAATATAAAAGATTTGAACAAGCATTGTTTTCTATTAATAGTGAAAATGTTCATGAAATGATAAAAAAAATAAGGTTAGATTTTGGCACATTTAATGAATTTTTTGAAGCTAGAATTATGCATAAAGGATTAGTCAATGATATAGATTACGCAGATAATTTATTGATGTTTATACAACATCCTGATATGCTCGAAGCAGGTGATAGTGTAGCTCATGTTTTTAAAGATATTAGTGATATTGAGAATGATTTGAATATTGCTTTTTCTAATTTTCATTATTATTTCCCAGATTATGATTTACCTGAAATTACTACTTATTTTGGAGGATTTAACTATGGAGTAATTACTTATGATAAGAATATCGCAATAGGTCTTGAGCATTTTCTAGGATATAAAAGCAAGTTTTATAGACTTCTTCAAAATCCCGAATATATATGTTTTCAGAAACAAAGAAAATTTATTTCAGCAAATGTTATGGAGGTTTGGTATAATGAAAATTTTTATTCTCCAAGAGAAAAAGATTTTCTTTCACAATTGATTCATAAAGGAAAGATAATGGTTTTTATTGACTATATGTTACCTAAAAAAAATCTAAGTGATAAATTTCGTTTTTCAGCCAATCATATGAAATGGGCAAATGATAATGAATTAAATATTTGGCGTTACTTTATAGAAAACGACTTGTTATATTCAAATAGTGAGAAAGATTTTAGATCTTTTATTAATTATGCGCCTTTCTCAAAAGGCATGTCCAGAGATTCACCAGCAAGGATTGGTTATTTTATTGGATATAATATTGTAAAGAGCTATATGAAATACAATAATATAACTATAGATAAGTTAGTTGTAGAAGAAGATGTAAGTAAAATATTAAATAAATCAAGATATAAACCAAAAAGATGAAGCAAAGAATAATCCTTGAAGTAGAATTAGATGAAAACAAATTACCTGTAGATATTGAGATGCAAACTAATAATGAAGATAAGGTAAAAGTTATAAAAGCATTAATGTTTTCTGCTTGGCAAGCAGAAAAAAAAGAAACATTAAGGGTAGATTTATGGACAAAAGATATGCCTGTGAATGATATGTTTATTATGAATCACCAGACATTAATAGGTATGGCAAATAGTCTAGAAAGAGCTACAGGTAATACTGAGATAGCAGAAGGATTAAGGGATTATTGCGCCTGGTTTGCTAAAAAAACAAATATTTTAAAAACTTAATTTGTATAAAATTTTGGATTAAGTTTTTCTATAAATTTAATTAATTCCTTAACACCCTGCTTTGATTTTGATGAAGTGATATGTATATCAGGTAATTCACTCCATTTTTGCAGCATTATATTTTTATATTTTTCAATCTTCTTGTTAAGTATATTTTTACTTAATTTGTCAGCTTTAGTAAAAATCATTATAAAAGGAATATAGTTTTCAGTTAGCCATATCATTTGTTTTTGATCTATATCTTGAGGTTCTTGCCTAGAGTCTAGAAGGAATAATACGCACATGAGATTCTTTCTATTGATTAGATAGTTATTGATCATTTTATGGAATTCTTCTCTTTTTCTTTTAGAAACTTTAGCATATCCAAATCCTGGAAGGTCAGCTATATACCATTTGTCATTAATAATAAAATGATTTATTAATTGTGTTTTTCCTGGTTTGCCAGATATTTTGGCTAAATTTTTATTATTTAATAGAGTATTTATTAGAGATGATTTACCCACGTTTGATCTTCCTATGAAAGCATATTCTGGAATTTTTGCTTCAGGACATTGAGTATGTGTAGAGCTACTTTTTACAAATATAGCATTAGTGATTTTCACAAAGCAGAAATTATTTCAATTTTTTTTTAGCCATTTTAATACTATATTAGCAAATGCTTCAGGATGCTCCCACATAGCAGCATGTCCACATAAAGGAATCCAGTTAAGCTCAGAATTAGGTAATAATTTATGAAATTCTTTTGCTACATGAGGAGGTGTTACTTTGTCTTCTTTACCCCATATTAAACAGCTAGGCATATTAAAGTTTGGGATATCTTCAGCCATATTATGTCGAATAGCTGATTTTGCATAACCTAGTAATTTAAGTAAATTTATTCTATTATTTGCAAGTTTAAATACTCTATCTACTAATTCTTTAGTTGCTACTTCTGGATTATAGAACACCTCTTCTGTTTTTCTTTTTATATAGTCATAATCTCCTCTTCTAGGAAAGGAATCACCCATAGAATTTTCAAATAACCCAGAGCTTCCTGTTAAGATAAGTCCTTTTACCATTTCAGGATGTTCTTTTGCAAATATTAAGGCAATATGTCCACCCATTGAATTACCAAGTAATACAGCTTTTTTTATTCCGACATGTTTCATAAAAGAATAAAGGTAGTCACTAAGTTTTTTAACAGAAACATTTAGGTTTATTCCTTCAAATAAACGTAAATCAAGACCATACACTTTACAATTTTTAGATATAAAATCGACCATTTCTCCGAAGTTCTCAACGCCTCCCATTAACCCATGTAATAGTATAATAGTCTCTCCTTCTTCACCTTCTTCTAACCATTTAAATTTTTTTTCTTTTTTGATCATTATAATATAGCTTGCCTTTTGCAAATATACAAAAGCGATTATTAATTATATGTTTAGTCTTTATTTAAGAATGATTAGGACTTTTTGTCATTGTGTTAAAAGTTATCAACAAAGTGGTATATAGTGGTAAAAAGTGGGGTTTATTTGTATATTAGCAGTCTGATTTACAAACAAGATGTTATGATACATATTATAGGTACACATGAATGTAAAGTAGATATAAAGGGGCGTATTATGCTTCCTATGGCGCTCAAGAGACAATTAAATCAAGTTATTAATGAGGGGTTTGTTATTAAAAGATCGGTATTTAATAATTGTTTGGAGATACACCCTATGTCAGAATGGAATTTAGTTGTTGAACAAGTAAACAAACTAAATCGCTTTGTAAAAAAGAATAATGATTTCATCAGATCTTATATGTCAGGATTAAAGATTGTTGATGTTGATGCATCAGGTAGATTTTTAATTCCTAAAGATTTGTTTCTTTTTGCAAATATTAAAAAAGAAATAGTTCTTTCATCTTCTGTTAATATGATTGAAGTGTGGGATAAACAAAGATATGAACAATCTATTTCTGAAACATTATTAGGTTTTTCAGATTTAGCAGAAGAAGTAATGGGAAATAAATCTAAAGAAAATTTAGATGATATTTCATAAGCCAGTATTATTAGAAGAATGTATTACGGGCTTAAATATAAAGTCATCAGGTATTTATGTTGACGCAACATTTGGTGGAGGTGGTCACTCTAAGTCAATTATTAAAAAAATTCAGAAAGGTAAGGTTTATGCTTTTGATCAAGATCAAGATGCTAATATTAATACCCCAACCTCTAATTGTTTTAAATTAATCAACTCTAATTTTAGATATTTAAAACAGTTTCTGAAATTAGAAGGCGTAGAAAAGATTGATGGATTGTTAGCTGATTTAGGTGTTTCATCATTTCAGATTGATCAAGCTGAAAGAGGTTTTTCAATTCGTAATAAGGCAGAATTAGATATGAGGATGAATCAGAATTCCTTATTAACAGCTTTAAATATTATTAATGATTATTCAGAAAATGATTTAGCAGATATTTTTTATAGATATGGAGATTTAACTAATTCAAGAAATATTGCTTCTGAGATAGTTAAGGTTAGGTCTGAAAAAAAAATCATAACAACTACAGATTTAATAGAAACAGTATCTCATCTAACAATTTACAAAAAGAGAAATCAATTTCTTGCACGTATTTTTCAAGCTATCAGGATAGAAGTAAATGATGAGATTTCAGCATTAAAAGAGATGCTTGATAGTGCAGTTGAGATGTTAAATAAACATGGAAGAATCGTGGTAATATCATATCACTCTCTGGAAGACAGAATTGTAAAGAATTTATTTAAAAGAGGTAACACGTCTGGAGTATTAAATAAAGATTTATACGGTAATGTTGATAGAAGTTTAAGGCAAATAAATAAGAATGTTATTAGACCTACAGAAAAAGAAATTATTCTTAATAAAAGATCTAGAAGTGCAAAATTACGCATTGCAGAAAAAATATAAATGAAAAAAAGAAGAAATTCTAATAAGAATACATTTTTAGCAATATTAAAAGGTGAGTTTATAGCTCACAATAATAATATTAAGTACACTCCCTATATATTAATGTTAGTTGGACTTATGCTAATTAATATTAGTGTTTCTTTCAGAGCGGAAAGACTATTAAAGGATTCTATTTATTTAGAGAATAGGATTGCAGATTTACGTTTAGTTTATATTGATACTAAAGCTAATTTAACCAGTATGTATAGAAGATCTGTAATTGAAAAATTAGTTGCAAATACAGGATTAAAAACATCGTTAAATCCTCCTGTTATAATAGAATATTCAGAATGATTAATAGAAAGAAAAAGATCAATATTAGAGTAATATCTCTTTATATAATGGTTCTTTTTATTTCTATAGGTATTGTTGTAAAAATATTTGCTATACAGCATTTTAAGAAAGAAATTAATACAAATAGTCAGCCTAGATATTTTAGTGTCCAAGCGCCAAGGGGGAATATTATTGCAGATGATGGTTCTTTATTAGCAATATCTATGCCATTATATAATATTAGACTGGATATGAGTGTAATGGATAAAAATATTTTTAATCAAGAGATTGATACTTTATCATTTTTACTTGCAGATCTTTTTAAAGATAAGACTCAAAATGAATATAAAACTTTTTTAATTAACGCTAAGAATAGAAAAAACAATAAATATATTCTTTTAAAAAATAAGGTGACTCATAATCAACTCAATGCTTTAAAGAAGATGCCTATATTAAGATTAGGAAAAAATACAGGAGGATTAATTGCTGAAAAGAGACTAAACAGAAAAAACCCTTTTGGATTACTTGCTCAAAGAACCATAGGTGAATTAAGAAATGTTAATCCTGTAGGTATAGAAAGAGCATATAATCAGGTATTGTCAGGTAGTAATGGTAGGCATTTAAAGAGAAAGATTTCAAAAGGTTTATGGGTCCCTCAGGAATCCAAAGGAAATATCATTCCTTTAGCAGGGGATAACGTTGTAACAACTATTAATACCGACATGCAGGATGTAGCTGAGAAAGCTTTAGAGAAGACTTTGATTCATCATGATGCTGATTGGGGGTGTGTAGTTATGATGGAGGTAAATACGGGAGAGGTAAAGGTTATAGCTAATTTAAGAAAAGATACAAATAATAGAGTAAGTGAGTCTTTTAATTTTGCCATGGCAGAACATGTGGCTCCTGGATCTACATTTAAATTAGCTTCAATATTAGCTGGACTTGAAGACGGCGTGTTTAATATTGATGATAGTGTAAATATTGATGGAGGAAGGATAAATTATTATGACAGAGTTATGATTGATTCTGAACATAATTATAAAAATGTAACAATTGCAGATGCCTTTATTATTTCATCTAATGTTGCTGTATCAAGGATTATTAATGAAAATTATAAGCAAAATCCAACATCTTATACAGATAGAATTTATAAGATGGGCCTCAGTACACCACTTAAGCTTGAGTTGCCTTATCCTGATAATTTAATTATGCCCATAGTTAATAAAGGAAGTTGGTCTGGAGTTACTTTACCATGGATGTCTATAGGTTATGAAATGCAGTTAACCCCTATACACATGTTAACCTTTTATAATGCAATTGCTAATAATGGAAAAATGATAAGTCCAATTTTTGTATCTTCTATTAGTAGAGATAATCAAGTAATTGAAACATATAAAACACAAGTAATTAATCCTTCAATTTGTTCACAGTCTACAATTGATAAAATTCACCCATTATTAATAGGAGTAATTGAAAAAGGAACCGCAAGGAATATTAAAAGTAATAATTATCCAATTGCAGGTAAGACTGGTACAACAGTATTAAACTATACAAATAGAAAGATTAATGAAAATAAGAAATATCGTGCTTCTTTTGTTGGTTATTTTCCTGCTAAAAAACCTAAATATTCATGTATAGTTGTTGTGAGTAATCCAAGGAAGAATGGTTTTTATGGAGGAACAGTTGCTGCTCCTGTATTTAAAGAATTATCAGACAAAGTATATTCATTAGATATCTCTCTACATAAAGCTATAAAATCAACTTCTATAGTTAATTCTCTACCTAATGTAAAGAACGGGTCTACATTTTCTGCCTATAAAGTTCTTAATTTATTAGGTATTAACACTGATAAAACAGATGGAAAATGGATGATTACTGAAACAGAATCTGAAAAAGTTGTTCTCAAATTAAGAAGAATCGAAGAAGATTTATCCAATCAAAAAATGCCAGACTTAAGAGGTATGAACTTAACTGATGCAATATACTTGTTAGAGAATTATGGTTTGTTGGTTAAGTGTAGAGGTAATGGGTCTATAAAAAAGCAATCTATTAGTAAGGGAGATAAATTTAATACAGGGCAAATAATTATATTAGAATTAGCATAATGAATTTAGAATCGATTTTAAAAAATATAGATATAATTCAATGTATAGGTTCATATAGAATAAAGATTGGAGGTATTAACTTTAATTCTCTGAATATAAATAAAAAAGACTTGTTTGTTGCTATTAAAGGAGAAAAACTTGACGGTCATAATTATATAGATAATGCAATTTCAAAAGGTGCAGCTGCTATTTTGTGTGAATATATCCCTGCTAATATTAATCGTGAAGTTACTTATGTACAGGTAGATAATTCTAGTATTGCATTGGCAATTGCTTCAACAAATTTATTTAAAAATATTTCTTCTAAGATAAAGATTGTAGGAGTTACTGGTACAAATGGTAAAACAACTACTGTTAGCTTATTACATCAGTTATTTAATTTCATGGGAGCAAGAAGTGGAATGATATCAACAATAGAAAATAAGATAATTAACACATCAATTTCTTCAACACATACAACACCTGATGTTTTAAGTATATATAATTTATTAGAGCAAATGGTAGAAGCTAAGTGTGAATATTGTTTTATGGAGGTTAGTTCTCATGCAATATCTCAACATAGAGTTTTTGGCTTAGAATTTAATGCTGGGGTTTTTACAAATCTTACTCATGATCATCTAGACTATCATGGCACTTATAATGAGTATAGAGATGAAAAGAAAAAGTTTTTCGATTCATTATGTGATTCTGCATTTGCATTAATAAATAAAGATGATAAGAATGGATTAAAAATGATTGAAAGTACAAATGCAAGAAAAATTACATATTCATTGAAGAATTCTGCAGATTATAAATGCAAGGTTGTTGAGAGTCAAAATGACGGAATGCTATTAAGTATTAATAATTCACGCTTTTGGGTCAAGATTATGGGTTTATTCAATGTTTATAATATACTTGCAACATATGCTGTTGCTAGACAGTTTGGTTTTGATCATAACAAGATACTTACTTCTCTTAGTTGCTTAGATTCTCCTGAAGGAAGATTTCAAGTTATTAAGTCAGCTAACTCTGTGATAGGTATTGTAGATTATGCTCATACAGAGGACGCGCTTAATAATGTTCTCTTAGCAATTCAAGCAATGAAAAATAAAAACAATAAGCTAATAACAGTTATTGGCTGTGGTGGTGATAGAGATAAATCAAAGAGAGGACATATTGCTCAGGTAGCGTGTAAACTAAGTACACAAGTAATTTTTACTGCTGATAATCCAAGATCAGAAGAACCTATTATGATTATTGATGATATGACTTCTGTACTTGATGCTATTCAATATAGTAAAGTATTAGTAATTCCTGATAGAAAACAAGCTATCAAGACGGCGTGTAGTTTGGCAGTTGCGGAGGATATCATTTTACTTGCAGGAAAGGGTCATGAAAAGTATCAAGAGATAAAAGGGGAAAAATTTCCATTTGATGACTTAGTTGAACTTAAAGAATCATTGAATATAAATTAACAATTATGCTATATTATTTATTTGAATATTTAGAATCTACTTATAATTTCCCTGGAGCAGGTGTATTTCAGTATATTTCTTTTAGAGCCGCTATGGCAGCAATTACATCTTTATTAGTTTCTTTAGTATTTGGCGGTGCAATTATTAGAATTATACAAAAAAAACAGATAGGAGAGACTGTTAGAGTTTTAGGTTTATCTGGTGAAGAAAGTAAAAAAGGAACTCCTACAATGGGAGGTATTATTATTCTTGCTGCAATTTTGATACCAACTATATTATTTGCTAGGCTAGAAAATATATATATTATAATTATGTTATTTTCTACTTTATGGTTAGGAGCAATAGGCTTTATTGATGATTATATCAAAGTATTTAAAAAGAATAAAGATGGACTAGCAGGTAAATTTAAAGTTCTAGGTCAAATTATAATTGGCGTAATAGTTGGAGTCTTTATGGTTTTTCATTCTGATATTGTAGTTAAGGATGAAATAAGTCTCCAATCAGATAAAGACAGTATTATTATTTATGCAGATAAATCATCAAAAACAACTACTCCTTTTCTTAAAAATAATGAATTTGATTATCAGCAGTTAACTTCTTGGATTGGTGAAAATGGCAAAGAATTTGCTTGGGTGTTATTTATCATTATAGTTGTGATTATTGTTACTGCTGTATCAAATGGAGCAAATATGACAGATGGTCTTGATGGCTTAGCTACAGGAATATCTGCTATTATTGGTTTTACACTTGCTATTCTTGCTTATGTATCAGGTAATATTATAGCAGCAGACTATCTAAATATAATGTATATACCAAACATTGGAGAATTGGTTGTATATATTTCAGCTTTTATTGGTTCTTGCGTAGGATTTATGTGGTATAATTCTTATCCCGCACAAGTATTTATGGGAGATACAGGGTCTCTTTCTTTAGGAGGTATTATTGCTATTGTTGCTATATTAATTAGAAAAGAACTATTAATACCTATATTATGTGGAGTATTCTTAATAGAAAATCTATCAGTAATAATACAGGTAGGTTATTTTAAATATACAAAAAAGAAATATGGTAAAGGTATTAGGGTATTTAAGATGGCTCCTTTACATCATCATTATCAGAAATTAGGAATGCATGAGAGTAAGATTGTAACAAGATTTTGGATTATAGGTATTATGCTGGCAGTGATTACCATAGTTACATTAAAATTAAGATAATGGTTGATAGAGTCGTCATATTAGGAGCGGGAATTAGTGGTGTTGGAGCTGCTATATTAGCTAGAAAGCAAGGGTTTATAGTTTTTATTTCTGATAATAATCCTATTAAAAAGAAGCATAAAAATATATTAGAAAAACATCAGGTTGAATGGGAAGAAGGAAAACATACTCTTGATAAAATGCTAAATGCATCTGAAATTATAGTAAGTCCTGGTATACCTGAAGATTCTGGCATAATTATTGATTTAAAGAAATATAATGTGTCTATTATTTCAGAGATAGAATTTGCTTTTAGATACACTAATGCTAGAATTGTTGCAATTACAGGAAGTAATGGAAAAACTACAACTACTCTATTATTAGGACATATATTAAAAAAAGCAGGTTTTGATGTGCTTATTGCTGGAAATGTAGGTGTTAGTTTTTCGGCATCAATTGCATTAAGAGATTATCAATATATTGTATTAGAGATTAGTAGTTTTCAGCTAGAACGTATTAAAGGTTTTCGAAGTGAATTAGCAATAATATTAAATATTACTCCAGATCATTTAGATAGATATTCTAATAGTTTTGAAAAATATGTCGCAACAAAGTTTAAAATCACAAAAAATCAAACTGAATCAGATTTTTTAATTTACAATATAGATAGTAAAACTGTTAGCAAGGTTAAAACTAACGCAAAAAAAATCCCAATTTCTTTACATAAATATGTTCCAGAAGGAGCTTTTATGGAAAACAACAATATTAAAATAAATTTAAATAATAAAAATATGACAATACAAGAATTAGCTCTACAAGGAAAGCATAATGCCTTTAATTGCATGGCAGCTGCAGTTGCTGCTAGAGTTTTTGAGGTGAAAGACTCTATAATACGTCAATCAATGATTGATTTTCAAAATGTGGAGCATAGGCTAGAATATGTTCTTACAGTACATGGTATAGATTTTATAAATGATTCAAAGGCAACAAATATTAATGCTTGTTGGTATGCGCTTGAAAGCATGCATAAAGATGTTATCTGGATAGCGGGTGGCGTTGATAAAGGTAATGATTATTCTCAAATTCAGGATCTGGTAGAAGAAAAAGTAAAATCAATAGTTTGTCTTGGAGAGAGTAATACTAACATAATTAGTGCTTTTTCAAAAAAGGTAGATAGTATTGTAAATGCATTAGATATGAAGGATGCTATCAAACAAGCTTACAATATAGCTAATAAAGGAGAAGTTGTATTATTATCACCAGCTTGTGCTAGTTTTGATTTATTTAAAAATTATGAAGATAGAGGGCTGCAATTTAAGCAAGAAGTAAGAAATCTTTAAAAATATTATTTTGTTTAAAAAAATTCAATTAGAAGGAGATAGAATAATTTGGGGGATAGTATTTGTATTATCTCTTTTTTCATTACTTGTTGTTTATAGTACTGCTGGCTGGGGATTTTTATTTAAACATGCTATAAAATTATTTATTGGTATATCGCTTATGTATATAGTACATAAGATTAAATTCAAATATTTCTCAAAGTTAGGTCAATTAACATATTTTTTAAGTATATGTTTATTATCTTTAGTTTTTATTATTGGAGTTACAATAAATGGGGCTTCTAGATGGTTGTCAATTGCAGGATTACAATTTCAACCATCTGATATAGCAAAATTAGCTATTATATTATACCTTTCTAGACAGTTAAGTAAGTATAGAGATAAATTATATAATATTAAATCGCTTATTTGGTATATTATTATTCCATTATTATTTGTTGTACTATTAATATTACCTAATAACTTTTCTACTTCGGCATTAGTATTTATAAATGGTCTTGTTTTAATGTTTATTGCAAAGGTTAATTTAAAACATATATTATTTATTTTATCAGCTTTTTTTATTACTTCATTATCAATATATGCTCTTACCAAATATACCACTTTAGGATCACAGATTATACCTAGATCTGTTACTTGGGTTAATAGAATAGATGGATTTCTTTTTGAAGAAAAGAATGATGATAATACAAAAGATTTTCAACAAATACAATCTTTGGTTGCGATTCAAAATGGAGGACTTAAAGGTGTAGGTCCAGGTAAGAGTGCTCAAAGAAATATTCTTCCTTATTCTTCTTCAGATTTTATATATTCAATTATTATTGAAGAGTATGGTCTTATTGGAGGTGTTGGTGTAATATTAGCATACTTAATTTTATTTTTTAGAGCTATATTAATTTCTTTTAGAGTAGAGAGTGTGTTTGGTGGTTTGGTTACGGTAGGATTAATATTTTCATTAGTATTTCAGGCATTAATCAACATATTGGTAGCTGTTGAAATACTGCCCACTACAGGGCAAACATTACCATTAATAAGTATGGGTGGTACATCAATAGTATTTACATGTATATCTATAGGTATAGTATTAAGTATTAGTAGAGATTCTAGAGACAGAGAGTATGAAAAAGCATAAAATAATAATTAGTGGCGGAGGAACAGGAGGGCATATATTCCCTGCAGTTGCAATTGCAAAAGCAATTGAAAATGAATTAGATAATATTGAATTTTTATTTGTAGGAGCTAGAGACAGAATGGAAATGCAGAAGATACCTGCTTTAGGGTATAATATTGAAGGCCTTTGGATTAGTGGACTTCAAAGGAATATAAGTATTAGAAATTTACTTTTTCCTGTTAAATTAATTTACAGTTTATTTCATTGCTTCTATCTTCTTTATCAGTTTAAACCAGATATTGTTATAGGAACCGGAGGTTTTGCAAGTGGTCCATTATTATTTATGGCAACATTATTTAATATACCTTCATTAATACAAGAACAAAATTCATATCCAGGAATCACTAATAGAATATTAGGAAAATATGTTCAGAAGATTTGTGTTGCTTATGATAAAATGGATCGTTTTTTCCCAAAAAGTAAATTAGAACTAACCGGAAACCCAATAAGAAAAGATATTATAAAATTTGCAGATAGAGAAAGTGAAGATAATTCAATATTTTTAATTAATAAAAACAATCCTACTATCTTGATTGTTGGCGGTAGTCTAGGAGCAAGAACTATTAATGAGGCTATCTTAAATAATCTGACATATTTTACTGATAGTAAAATTAATTTAATTTGGCAGACAGGTTCTTTTTTTTATAAAAAAGCTAAGAAGAAAGTTAAAGAAATAAATGGTGAGAATATTACAGTTTTAGATTTTATAAAAGAAATAGATTTGGCTTACTATATTGCTGATATTATTGTTTCTAGAGCTGGAGCAATAGCTATATCAGAACTGTCATATGTAGGTAAGCCAATTATATTAGTTCCTTCGCCAAATGTTGCAGAAAATCATCAGTATAAAAATGCACAATCATTAGTTAATAACAAAGCAGCATTGCTTGTAGAAGATAAGGATGCAAATTGTAAACTTGTAAGTACTATTATGGGTTTAGTTAAGAATAATGATTTAAAGAGAGAATTAAGTAATAATATTAAGAAGATTGCAGTTAGCGATGCTTCTATAAGGATAGCATCTATTGCATTAGGATTAAAAAATGAATATTAAAGAATATAAATATATTTATTTTATAGGTATAGGAGGAGTTGGAATGAGTGCCTTAGCTCGCTTTTTTTATTCAAAAGAAATTAATATTTATGGTTATGACGCAGTTAGATCTCAATTATGTAAAGAATTAGAGTTGGAAGGCATAAATATTCATTATAAAGCGGATATTAAAAATATACCTTTAGATATTAGATCAGCTAGTAATAGAGAGTTATTAGTTATTTATACTCCTGCTGTGTCTTTATCTAATATAGAAATTCAATTCTTTATTAATAAAGGGATGAATATATATAAACGAGCAGAAGTTTTAGGAATGATTAGTGATAGTTATTTTACTATAGCAATTGCTGGAACACATGGTAAAACAACCACAACGACTATTTTGTCACATTTACTAAAGAATTCTGGTAAGCGTCTATTAGCATTTTTAGGAGGTATTAGTAATAATTATCAAACAAATATTCTTGTAGATAATAATCCAGATATATTATTAATAGAAGCAGATGAATATGATCGATCTTTTTTGCAATTAAAACCTGATATCGCTATAATCACATCTGTTGACGCAGATCATTTAGACATTTACAATACACCATCTGAGATAGAAAATGCTTTTATTCAATTTGCATCTCAAGTTAAAGAAAAAGGAGTTTTATTCGTTGAGGAGTCGATTAAGATTAATTTTCCAATACCAAAAAGAGGTTTTAAAAGGACTTTTTCTAGTATTGAAAAAGCAGATTATTATGCTAATAATATTAATATGCTTAATGGTAAATCTTATTTTGAGTCATTAATACTAGACATAGAGAAAAATGATAGAAATCATCTTAGTTATGAAATTGAATTTTTATTACCAGGAGAACATAATATTAGTAATGTTTTGGCTGCTATAGCTGTATGTTCATATTTAGAATTAGATATACAGAAAATTATAGAAGGTGTTAGAACATTTTCTGGGATAAAAAGAAGATTTGAGGTGTTAGTTAATAATCAGGAGTTAGTTTTTATTGACGATTATGCTCATCATCCAGAAGAAATACGTTTTACAATCAATACTGTTAGAGAATTATTTCCAGAAAGAATGTTAACAGTAATTTTTCAGCCTCATTTATTTTCTAGAACTAAAGATTTTGCTGATCAATTTGCACTTTCTTTATCTTTGGCAGATCAGCTAATTCTTCTAGATATTTATGCTGCAAGAGAAGAACCTATTACTGGTATTGATTCTGAAATGTTATTATCTTTATGTAGTAATTCTGTTAAAGAATTATGCTCTAAAAATCAATTATTAAACCTTCTTGAAAATAGAGAGATAGATGTTCTTCTTACTTTAGGAGCAGGTGATATAGGAGGAATAACAGATTCCATTAAACATTTGCTTAACTAATGAATAAAATGATTTTAATATTACGTTGGACTATCTTGATGACATTTTTTGTATTAAGTCTTTCTTTTGCTAATACAAATAACCAGCATAATTTATTTAAATTAAGTGAAATAAATATTCAGAAAGAAACATTTGTAAAAGAAGAGAGTGTCTTGTCTTTTTTAGAAAATAAAAATATTCATTTTAATAATGAATTAATTGACATTAATCTAACAAAAATAGAAGATGTTTTAGAAACACATCCTTTTATTTATAATTCAGAAGTATATGCTGATCAGCAAGGAAAATTAATTATTCATATAGAACAGAAGGAAGCATATATTCGAGTAATTACAGATACAGGAGGATATTATCTTGATCAAGAAATGAATATAATGCCACTTTCTTTGGATTATGTTCCAAGAGTTTTAGTAGCTAGTGGTGATATTAAAAAAGAAGATCATCAGAAAATTTTTGAGATAATTAATTTTATTAAAGATGATAATTTTTGGTCAGCACAGATAGCACAGATCTTTTTAAAAGATTCAGAATTAATATTGATTCCTATAGTTGGTGATCATAAGTTATATTTTAGTTTGGATTCTGATATTAAACTGAAATTAACTAATTTATATGAATTTTATACTCAGGTGATGCCAGTTTATGGATGGGATACTTATTCAGAGATTAATCTAAAATATAATAATCAGATTATTTGTAAAAAGAAATAAATATATGGAAAAAAATAAAGATATTATTGTAGGCTTAGATATTGGTACCACTAAGATATCAATTATGGTTGGCTGTAAAAATCAATACGGAAAGTTAGAGATATTAGCTACAGGAACATCTGAATCTAATGGTGTTTCTAGAGGAATTGTTGCTAATATTGATCAGACAGTGAGTTCTATAAAAGAAGCAATTAAAGAAGTTAAACAAAAGTCAGATATTGTTATTAATGATGTATTTGTTGGTATTGCAGGTCAGCATATTAAGAGTTTGCAACATAGGGGAGAGATTGTAAGAGATAATATAGATATTGAAATTGAGAAGAGCGATATTGATAAATTAAAATCAAATATGTTTAAATTAATAACTATACCTGGAGAGGAGGTTATTCATGTTATTCCTCAAGAATATACAGTTGATAATGAGGATGGAATACAAGATCCTAGAGGTATGGCTGGAGTTAAGTTAGAGGCAAATTTTCATGTGATTACAGCACAAGTTGGAGCAGTTAGGAATATTATGAGATGTGTAGAGAAAGCACAATTAAGGCCTAAGGAATTAATTTTAGAACCTTTCGCTTCTGCAGTAGCTACTTTAGATGATGATGAATTACGTGAAGGAGTTGCTCTTGTAGATATAGGTGGAGGAACTACAGATGTAGCAATATTTTTAGATAATATCATTCGCCATACAGCAGTAATTCCATTTGGTGGTAATGTTATTACTAAAGATATCAAGTCAGGATTACAAATACTTGAAAAACAAGCTGAATTATTAAAAATCAAGTTTGGTTCAGCTATGTATACTGACGATCAAGAGAATGTTATGGTTTCCATCCCTGGACTTAGAGGAAGAGACCCTAAAGAGATTGCTGTTAAGAATTTATCTGAAATTATAGGAGCAAGAATGAAAGAGATTATTGATTTAGTTTATCATGAAATAAAAGTTTCAGGATATGAGAATAAACTTATGACAGGAATTGTATTAACTGGAGGAGGTTCTCAACTTACTAATTTAAAACAATTAGTTGCATTTATTACTGGTAAGGAAACAAGAATAGGTTATCCAAATGAGCATCTGTCTAGTGAATCAAAAGATACTGTGGTGAGTCCAATGTATTCAACAGGGGTAGGTTTAGTATTAAAAGGTTTTGAGTGTATAGAAAGTACAAGAGCTATAATTACTAAAGATAATGTTGAATTAAATACAGATGTTAATGAGTCTGGAGGTATCATGGATAAGATAAAGGATTGGTTTACAGAAGAAGAAACAAATTATTAAATATTAATTAAAACAGAAAAAATTATGAGTACAATTGATTTAGGTATGGATTTTCAAATGCCAAAGAACCAATCATCCCAAATAAAAGTAATGGGTATAGGTGGAGGAGGTAGTAATGCTGTTAATTATATGTTTGTAAATGGAATTACTGGTGTTGATTTTGTTGTTTGTAATACAGATTCACAAGCCTTAGAAGCTAGTCCTGTCCCTATCAAGATTCAATTAGGAGCAACATTGACAGAAGGGTTAGGAGCTGGATCTAATCCTGATACTGGAAAAAAAGCAGCAGAAGAGAGTCAGGATAAAATCATTGAATTATTAGATGCTAATACAAAGATGCTATTTTTAACAGCAGGAATGGGAGGAGGTACAGGTACAGGAGCAGCACCAGTTATAGCAGAAATAGCTAGAGAGAAGGGTATATTAACTGTTGGCGTTGTTACTAATCCTTTTACAACAGAGTGTGGTTTTAGGAGACAATATGCCGAGGAAGGGGTAAAAGAGTTGAAAAAGTTTGTAGATACATTATTAATTATTAATAATGATAAATTAATAGAGGTTTATGGTGATTTAACATTTACAGAAGCTTTTGGAAAAGCTAATGAGATTTTAAATACAGCTACTAAGGGTATCGCTGAGGTTATATCTCAACATTTATTAGTTAATATTGACCTTAATGATGCGAGAAAGGTTTTAGAGAATAGTGGTACAGCAGTTATGGGTCAAGCACAATCAGAAGGAGAAAATAGAGCGGTTGATGCAGTTATGGGAGCATTAGATTCTCCTCTTTTAAATGATAATGAAATATATGGAGCAAAACAAGTTTTACTTAAGATAGTTACAGGTGATGGAGAGGGAGAGATTAGAATGTCTGAATTAGCAAAAATTAAAAATAAAATTCAAGAAGCAGCAGGAACAAATGTTAATATAATTGAGGGTATTGGTATAGATCCTAATTTAGGTAATTATGTAAGTGTAACAATTATTGCTACTGGTTTTGAACAAAAGAAAGCACCGAAGGAGCAGCAAGTTGTTAATTTGATTGATGAACCATTAATAGAAGAATTAGATGCTTCTGAGGATACGATTTTGGAAAATCAACAGGTATTAGAATTAGATGATATTATAGATAGTCAGGATTCAGTTGTTGAAAGATCTGATAATGATGAGTTTGTAGAGCAAATTAGTCAAGATAAAAATTTTGAAAACGACTCTAATACAAAGAAAGTTGTTTTTAATTTAGAAACAGAGGTTGATAATTTAGAGGTTGATAATTTAGAGGTTGATCAACAAGAAAATATAAATTCAGTTGTTGTTTCTGATGAGCAAGATCATATTATTACAAATAATAATAACGCTATTTTAAATACCTTGGAAGGCGTAAAAATTGATAAGGAATCTATGAAGGTTGAAGCAAGAGAAAGAGAGAATAGATTAAGAGAAATATCCCAAAAACTTCGAACTCCATCAGGTTTAACAAATTTAGAGGATATTCCAGCTTATAAAAGAAATAATGTTGAATTAGATGAACATCCTCATTCTTCAGAAGATCAAGTTTCTACTTATAATCTCACTGAAGATAAAGATTCAGGAGTGAGTTTAGATACATCTAATTCTTTCTTACATGATAATGTTGATTAATACTATACTTATGTTAACCTCTTAATTATACTATAATGAAAAAACTATTTTTCCTTTTATTAATTATTCCTTTTATTTTCTCTTCATGCAAAAAAGATGAAGATGAAAATTCTTCTTCTTTAGCACCGCCTTCTTCATCTTGTTGTATTTTTTCAGCTAGTGGATTAAATTATAATCCAACAATTTCGGTTTCAGGAATTTCAGAGACTATATGTGACGGTAGTATTGTTTATACAAATTCAAATAATGACATTACTAAGATAGTAGTTCAGTTTCATTCTTTTTGTACCGGCACTGATAAGGATTGGGTTATGGCTGCAGGAATAGATGGTCAGGGATCTATAATAGTTTCAGGAACTACTTATAATATAACAGGCACCCCTAATTTAAATTCTCCAATTACAACATTTCTTTTCCAGGATTATAATTGCACGCAAACCGAAATAGATACATATACTAACACCTCAAGTCTGGGAAATGGAACAGTTAATTTTGTTGTTGATTTTAGTAATAGTGAAATTAGCGGCACCTTTACTTTAACTGGTACAGATCCTCAGGGTGTTCTTCCTCCAATAACAGTTGTTTGTACGTTTAGCAATATGCCAATACAAGTTATGTCTATATAAATAAAAAGACCCAAAAGGGTCTTTTTATTTAGTTGATCTCTTTATTATTTTACATCATACCTGGCATTCCGCCACCCCCCATAGGAGGCATTGGTGGAGTTGCTGATTCTTCAGGTATATCTGAAATAACACATTCAGTTGTTAGTAACATGCCAGCAACTGATGCTGCATTTTCTAATGCTACTCTTACAACTTTTGCAGGGTCAATTACTCCCGCTTTATATAAGCTTTCAAAAGTTTCAGTTTTAGCATTAAACCCATAATCATTTTTTCCTTCAAGAACTTTAGCTACTATAACTGAACCTTCCATACCTGCATTTTCTACTATTTGCCTTAAAGGTTCTTGAACAGCTCTTGTAATTATATTAATACCAGTTTGTTCATCATCATTATTTCCTTTTAACTTTTCTAATTTATTAGCAGCTCTAACTATTGCTATTCCTCCTCCGGGAACAATACCCTCTTCAACAGCAGCTCTAGTAGCTGATAAGGCATCATCCACTCTATCTTTCTTTTCTTTCATTTCTACCTCAGTTGGAGCTCCAACGTATAATACAGCTACTCCACCAGCTAGTTTTGCTAATCTTTCCTGTAATTTTTCCTTATCATAATCAGAACTACTATTTTCTATTTGAGATTTTATCTGATTGATTCTAGCCTTTATACTGTTTTTATTTCCGGCTCCATTTACTATTGTTGAATTATCTTTATCAATGACAATTTTTTCTGTATTTCCAAGCATTTCAATTGTTGCTCCTTCTAACTGATATCCTCTTTCTTCTGAGATTACTGTACCTCCAGTTAATATTGCAATATCTTCTAGCATTTCTTTTCTTCTGTCACCAAATCCAGGGGCCTTTACTGCTACAACTTTTAAAGAACCTCTTATCTTATTTACAACTAGAGTCGATAATGCTTCTCCATCAACATCTTCTGCAATTATCATTAAAGGTCTTCCTTCTTTTGCTGTTTGCTCAAGTATTGGTAATAAATCTTTCATTGCTGATATTTTTTTATCATAAATCAATATATATGGATTATCCATATTGACTTCCATTTTATCTGGATCTGTAATAAAGTATGGTGATAAATACCCTCGGTCAAATTGCATTCCTTCTACTACTTCTACATGTGTGTCAGTTCCTTTTGCTTCTTCTACAGTTATAACACCTTCTGTTTTTACTTTTTTCATTGCTTCAGCAATAAGAGAGCCAATTATTTCATCATTATTGGCAGATATAGCAGCTACTTGTTCAATTTTATCATATGAATTTCCAACTTCTTTTGCTTGACTTTTAATGTCTTTTATTAATATATCTACTGCTTTGTCAATACCTTTTTTGATATCTAATGGATTTGCTCCTGCAGCAACATTTTTTAACCCTGTGTGTATTATAGCTTGTGCTAGTACTGTTGCTGTTGTAGTTCCATCACCTGCCAAGTCATTTGTATTGGAAGCTACCTCTTTTACCATTTGTGCACCCATATTTTCTATAGCATCTTCTAATTCAATCTCCTTTGCAACGGTCACTCCATCTTTAGTTATAGAAGGTCCTCCAAATTTTTTATCAATTACGACGTTCCTTCCTTTTGGTCCTAAAGTTACTTTCACTGCATTTGCTAATGCGTCAACTCCTCTTTTTAGAGCGTCTCTACTTTCTGTTTCAAATGTTATATTTTTTGCCATTATTATATTATTTTATGATTGCTAAAACATCAGATTCTTTCATTATAAGATATTCTGACCCATTATATTTTAATTCTGTGCCTGCATATTTTGCATAAAGAATTTTATCTCCAATAGATAGTGTTACTGGATTTTCTTTTGTACCTGTTCCTACTGCGACAACAA
>MDTG01000430.1_pt1 | contig 22231 bp, 17 predicted proteins | sample 811421 | NCBI WGS metagenome assembly MDTG01 (sample SAMN05326645, study PRJNA326480) | marine metagenome | isolation source: seawater | place: Pacific Ocean: South East | collected 2011
ACAGTTTTTTATAAAAAAAAAAGCAGGTGAGTTAATTCACGATAAAGCAGTCTATGTAAAAAACCAAGATCAAAACTTACTACCTTTTAATTGGGATAAAAATCAGAACAATATAGTTATTTTTACAAGCTCTGAGGATGAATATAATACATTAGGAGGAGATTATGAAAAAACAATTTATCCAAATCAATCTGATGGGTTAGTGAAAATTTGCAATACTTTTGCAACTCTTTTAAATAAAAATATAAAATTAAAAAATTCTTATAAAATTTGGGTAAGAATTCATCCAAATGTAAAAAATATACCCTGGAATTATTCTAGAGATAATTTGAGTAAGCTAAAAAAAAACAAATTTATAGAATTGATCGATGCAGACTCAAAGGTATCAACTTATAAATTGCTAGATTATTGTAGTAAGAGTGTCTGTTTTGCGTCAATTGTTGGTGTAGAAGCCAATTATTGGGGCAAACCATCAATAATTTTAAGCAGAAGGGTATACGACAAATTTAAAAGCTCTTTTTATGTACCGAGAAACCATAATGAGGTAATTAAATTGATTATGAAAAACAATTTGAAAATCAAAGCAAAAACTGGTTCACTGATTTATTCAAACTTTTGGAGTAATGCCTCAAAAAGAATAAATTATTTTGAGGGAAAAAATAATTTATTTTATTTCAAAAATAACTTGTCAAAAGATAATTTATTTATTAATTTTTTTATAAATCTTTTAAAATTTAAGCAAAAAAATTTTGATAACTATCTTATAAATTTTTTGTTATCAAAATTTAAAAAAAAATAAATTTTTCATATTTATTTTCCTCTAAGCAATTTTTTTTATACTTAAGTATTTTTTTTATCAAATAATCTTTATCATCGCTCTTATGTATCTCGATAACAATTATTCCTAAAAAATTCAATATTTTCTCATTTTCAAAAATCTTAAATTCACTTCCTTCTATATCTATTTTTATTAAGTCTATAAATTTATTTCCATTTTTTTTCATTTCATTTTCTATAGTACTAGACTGAATATTTTGAATGATATAATTGTTGTCATTTTTTATTAAAGTATAACTACACACTCCTTTTTCTGAGCCATATAATTGATTTTGAGCAACTACATTCGAAATTGCAAGATTATTTATTTTTATATTTTTTATAAACTCAGTATTTTTTTTTAATAATTCAAAATTTTCGTTATTAGGTTCGTAGCTATAAATTTTGGAATTTGGAAATAATTTTGAAAATTTAATTACACTACCACCAATAAACGATCCACAATCATAAATTGTATTTATATTTTTAAATTTTTCATCTTTTAAAAAGTCAAATTCATCCGTCATGTTATTTTTTAAAGTTTTTAAATCTGATGGATTAGTTCTTAAAATTATATGATTATTAAAAATTTTAATTTTTATAGTATTTTGTTTCCCTTTTATTTTTTTTATGACGAATTCAAAGATTTTAAAAATTGAGTTAAATTGAAGTAAAAAATTTAGCTCAGAAATCAATTTCTTTAATCTGTTCATTTATAATATTTTTTAACTAAATTTAAATCTTCAATTGTATCAATTGAAATATGTGTTGTTTTAGAAACAATATAACCCAATTTTTTGCCATATATATTTTTATATTTTTTCAAACATTTGGTACTAAAAATATATACAGCTCCATTTCTAATATAAGTTTTCTTTAGAGATTGTCTGTAAAAAATCTTTTTTCCATTTGGACTAAATAAATTCATCAAACCTTTTTTGATTAATAGCTGTTTATAAGGATGAAATTTACTATCTATTTTACTTACTGTCCAAACAGCATCTAATTTTCTTTGATATATTTTATTTAAAGCAGCCTTAAATTCATATGACTTTCTAAGTGGTGATGTTGGTTCAAACATAATAATATAGTCAAAATTCTTTTTGAAATATTTTTCTGACTCTTTTAATCCATGTTCTAAAACCTTAAATGCAGAAATTCTATCGCCAGAAAGTTTTTTTGGTCTCATGAAAGGAACCTTTAAATTATTTTTTTTTGCTTCGTTGGCTATTTGATTTGAGTCAGTTGAAACTACTATTTCATCAATAATTTTTTGTTTTTTTGCAAAATTTAATGCTATAGATGTAAGTGATTTTCCTTTAATTTTTCTTAAATTTTTTCTTGGTATTCCTTTGCTCCCACCACGAGCAGGAATAATAGCTAAAAGACTTTTTTTTTTATACATAATAAATATTTTATCCTATAAAGGGATATAAACTTTATGCAATTAAATATTCTTAATTATTACGAAAAAAGAATTCCAAAAATTTTAAGAAAACTAACAAAGTCATATTTGAAAAGATATAATTACAAGTGCATTAAATACGATGAAAATTTTTCAAAACAACTTAAGTTGATCAAGTGGGCAGATATTTTATTTTTAACTCCTGGACGTTTTTTATCAGATGAATTAATTTCAAATGCAAAACATATAAAATTAATTCAAATATGGAGTTCTGGATTTGATAAGCTTAATTTAAAAGCAATAAAAAAATTTAAGATACCTTTAGCAAATAATTACTCTGTAAACTCAACCTCAGTTGCTGAGCATACAATAATGTTAATGCTAAATACTCTGAGAAAATTCCCAATTTATTCAGAAATTACACATGACTGCAAATGGGCAGGCAATTCACATGGTACAGATTGTTTCAATTTAAAAAATAAGAAAATTGGCATCGTAGGTTTAGGAAAAGTCGGAAAAAAAGTTGCTAAGATTTGCAAAAGTTTTGGCTGTCAAATTTATTATAATGATTTGAAAATAAAAAAAAATTCTGGATATAAATATCTTTCTTTAAGAGAGGTTTTTAAAAATTGTGATATAATTACTTTGCACTTACACTTTAATTCTAAAACTAAGCATATTGTAAATAAAAAAAATTTAAATCTGATGCATAAAAACTCATTTTTAATAAATGTTTCAAGAGCTGAGCTTGTTGATAACAAATATTTAAATCATTTGTTAAATAAGAAAAAAATTGCAGGTGTGGGAATAGATGTTTTTGAAAAGGAGCCAACTCAAAAAGGTGATTATTTTATAAAATCAAAAAATGCATGTTTAACACCTCATACTGCAGGATCAACTATTGATACATATAAGGAAGTCTTAGAAACCTGTGTTCAAAATTTTGAAAGAATAAAAAGAAAAAAAAAAATAAAGCTGATTAAAATTTAGAAAACAAAGGTTAAATTGAAGTTAATATTAAAGATAATATCAGAATTAAATTTAAGAGATAAAACAAATATTTTATTAAGTTTATTATTGATCTTTATATCTGCACTGTTAGAGATGTTTTCTTTAGCAATTTTACTGCCATATACAAATTTTTTAGTTTTTGGAAACTTTGAAAATAGTCAGTTTGAAAGTATACAAAGAATAGTTGAGTACGTTTTAGATGATAATCTTAACCTATTAAGTTTCACTATTGTAATTTTTTTAGTATTTTTATTTAAAAATATTTTTTTTGGAGCTTCGATATATAAAGTTATTAGTTCTGTAGTCGATATTCAGCAGAATATAGCCCAAAAGCTTTTTCTTAATTATTCCACTAAAAGTTTAAAATTTTATAAAAATACTAATACCTCGTCAATTTTAAGAAATCTAACTCTAGATTTAACAAATTTTACAAATGGGCTTAGTAGTTTTTTAAGTTTAATTACAGAAATTATGTTCATTATATCGATTTGCTTGTTATTGTTTATTGCAAATTTTCAGGTAACTTTATTTTTGATTGTTTTGTTTGGAGTTTGTTCCTTTTTATTTTATTTTTTCACAAACAAAAAATTAAAAAAAATCGGACGTGAAAGAGTAATTTTTGATGCAAAAAAAATTAAAAATATAAATCAAACTTTTAATGGAATTTTTGACATAAGAATAAATGGATCTTTGATTCCATTTATAGATTCATTTACTCAAATAGTAAGAAAATTGAGAAATCTTTTAGGCACCTATCAATTTTTCCTACAGACTCCAAAAATTTATATTGAAATAGTGACTGTAAGCTCTTTTTTGGTGTTGATAATAATTTTTTCAATAATGGAAAATAACAATCAAGTAATTGGTTATCTTCCATTAATAGGACTGTATGCAGCTTCTGCATTTAAATTAATGCCTTCATTTAATAGGATGTTAGTTCAATTCCAAAATTTAAATTACTCATCTGAAGTTTTTAAGAATTATTTTAACTTTTTAAAAATAACCAAAAAAGTCAAAAAGGTAGATTTTAATTCAAAAAAATTTGTAAACTTTTATAAATTGAACATTCAAAATTTACATTTTAAGTATGGAGAAAAACCTTTATTCAGCAATTTAAATTACCAATTTAAAAAAGGTTATATATACGGAATTTCGGGAAAAAGTGGAGTTGGTAAATCAACTTTAATTAATTTGATTTTAGGACTTTATCAACCTTACAAGGGAAAAATTAGTTTAGACAATAAGTATGAGATAAAAAAATTACATTCAAAGTGGCATCAAATATTATCTTATGTTCCTCAAAAACCTTTCTTCTTTGATGAAACAATATTTACAAATATAACTTTTAGTGGATTTAAAGATAAAGAAAAATTGAAAAAAGTGAACGAATGCTTGAGATTTGTAAATCTTAATAAAAAAATTAAATCTTTAAAAAATGGGCTAAGTACTATTATTGGAGAAGGTGGTGCAAAGTTTTCAGGTGGAGAACTCCAAAGATTATCTATAGCTAGATCTTTATATAAAAAATGTGAAATTATCATTTTAGATGAAGCTACAAATTCTCTAGATATGAAAAATCAAAACATTATTATGAAAAATTTAAAGAAATTGTCACATAATAAACTAATAATTCTAGTATCGCATGAAAAAAACATTTTGAAGAAATGCGATTATATTTTTGATCTATCTAAAATCAAGAAGTATTGATTAATCCAAATAGTAGTATAATAATGCTAATCACAATTAAATGATTGAAGAAAAATTCTTTATAACAAAGCAAAAAAAAATTCTTTTTATTTTTGAACTTGCTAATAATCATAATGGTTCACTGGAAAATGCACTTAAATTAATAGAAGATGCAAAATCCATTTCGAATTTTACTAATTTGGAATTTGGATTTAAACTACAATTTAGGAATTTGGACACTTTCTTACACAAAGATTGTGAAAAAATGAATAATAAACATGTAAAAAGATTTATAGAAACCAAATTAACGCAAAAAGAATATAAAGAGATTTGTGAGAAAATTAAAAAAGTTGGTTTTAAACTAGTGATTACTCCATTCGATGAAGAATCCGTAGACTTTGCCAAAGAATGTGAAGTTGATATTCTAAAAATTGCCAGTTGTAGTAATACAGACTGGCCATTGATTGAAAAAGTTTCAAAACAAGACCTACCAGTTATTGCATCGACAGGAGGTATTGATATTGATAAGATTGATAATCTCTCAAGTTATTTTTCGCACCAAAATGTTCCTTTGGCAATATTACATTGTGTTAGTGTTTACCCCACAATTGATCCAAAAAGATTTAATATGAATTTTATTAAGAAAATGATTAAAAGATATCCTAAGAATTTGATTGGATATTCTGGACATGAGCAAGAAAATGATTTTTTACCATCTATAAGTGCAGTCTCAAGTGGAGCAAAAATTATAGAAAGGCATTTCTCAAATTTAGATGAAAGAAACAAATATAGTATTTCAAAAAATAAATTAAATGAACTGCTAAGTGAATTAAATAAATTAATAGATGTTTTGGGGGAAGAAGAAAAGGTGCTTCAGCCAGATGAAATTCATAGTATTAATATGCTACAGCGAGGAATATATGCAAAACATTTAATAAAAAAAGAGAATGAAGATATCAAAAAATCGGTATATTTAGCCTTTCCAAAAAGTAGCGGTGATCAACTTTCGCCTGGAGATTTATCAAAAAATATAAGTGTGTCATCAAATGTTGATATTGATGAAGCAGTTTATGGAAAAGTAGAGGATAAAAAAAAATATCTAGTTAGAAAATACGTACATAGATATAAATTTTTATTACAAGAAGCAGGAATTTTTCCCGGAGAGGATTGTCAGGCTGAATTGTCTCATCATTTTGGATTAGAAAAAATAGAAAAGTTTGGAGCATTTATTGCAACAATAGTTAATGGAGTGTATTGTAAGAAAATTATTTGTATGTTTCCTGGACAATATCATCCTAGGCACCAACATTTTAAAAAAATTGAAACTTTTCATATCCTATACGGTGATCTAGATTTAATAAAAGATGATGTCTCTTATAAATTGAAAGTTGGAGATAAAATAGATGTATTAAACAATGAGTGGCACGAATTCAGTTCAAAAAATGGCTGTGTTTTTGAGGAGATATCAACAGAGTCTTTAAGGAAAGATTCAAACTACTTTGACCAAGAAATCCAGAAGCAAGATATTGTAGATAGAAAAACTTTTGTAACTTTATATTAATTTTTTTAAAAATTGATTTATAATCTTAATGGTTTTAAGTGAATTTTTAAGTTCAATTGAGGATTTAATATTTTTTTTTTGTTTAATGATTTTAATAAAATGTTTAGCTTCATAAAGAAAGTCATCACTTCTTTTCTTCTTAAATATAAATTTTTTATAATTCCCGTTAAAATAAAAAATTTCTATGCAATCATTTGACCCTTTAAAGTTATAAGTAAGTTTATATATTTTTTTGTTTGAAAAAATTTCAACTATTTTTTCTACTGGCAAGGTTTCAAAATTTTGATCGAACTCTCCAATACAAGTGTTTGAATTAAGTATACCGCTAAATTGAGTATCATGATAATTTTTTTTATTATCAACAAAGTTAAAGTTTTTTATCTTAAATTTCCTAATTTTATCATTCATAAAAAATTGTAAAAGATTTAAAGCATGAGAGTGCTCACACAATGCCCCTCCGCCCTGTTTAGTCATTGATAAATAGGTCTCATTAATTGATTTTAACCAACTATGAGCTTTTAAAAAACCAGAGATATTTTCTTTAAAAGAAACTCTGCAAAATTTTAAATTATCATTTTTGATCAAATTTTTTAACTTTAAAGTTGAGGGAAATAAACGATGATTATACCCACATAAAAAAATTTTATTTTTAAATTTTTTATTTAAATTTTCAAAATAACTGATGCTACTAGAGGTAGGATCACAAATGGGTTTCTCAATTAAAAAATTATTTGATTTATTTAGGTTATCGTTAATATTACTCTTATGACAAAAAGGTGGTGTTGAAACTATAATTGCATCAAATTTTTTTTCGTCTTCCTTGTTGTTTTCTATTAAATAGTGAATCTTCCTATTTTTCTTTTTATATCGCTCAATATAAATTTTTTTAGATCTTTCTAATATTTTATGGCTAAGGTCTGATATATAAATTTTATTTATATCTTTTATCTGGCTAAGTGCATAAGCCATATGATTACCAGCTGATCCACCACCAATAATTTTAATTTTCATAAATTTTTTAAATAATTCTTCCTTTTACAAATTATTAATTTATTAATCTACTTAATTATGAAACTTAAGAATGATTGGGAATTTAATGTTTTAAACATTTACAATTTTAATAAATTTGGGAATTTGAAATATTATTTTGAGTTCATAAAAAAAAATCATAAAAAAGTAAAAGGCGATATTGTAGAAGCGGGGGTTTTTCAAGGAAGGTCTTTGCTAGCCACAGCACTTTTTTTGAGAGAATTAAAATCAAATAAAAAGGTCTATGGTTTTGATACATTTTCAGGTTTTCCATTGGAAAATAAATTTCATAGATTTGATACTTCAGATAACTGGAAGAAATTAAAAAAAAAATAAATTAATTGATATTGATCATTATTATGAAGTAAAAAAAAATGAGAAAATTTTAAAATTTGTAAAAAAAAATAAATTTAAAAAACTTTCTTATAGAAATTTATCTTTATCATCTGATTTTAGTGAAAATTCTATTTCTAAATTAAAGCAAAAAATTAAGTTCCTTGGATTAAAAAATATAATCTTAGTTAAAGGAGATTTTAAGACTACTTTCCCAAATAAAAAAAACCTTCCTAAAAATATATTTTGTTCAATTATTGATGCAGACTTATATAGAAGTTATTATTATAGTTTGCCACAAATTTACAAAAGATTATCAAAAGGTGGCTATTTATACCTAGATGAATATTATTCCTTAAAATTTCCAGGTCCTAGATTATATTGCAATAATTTTGCTAAAAATCATAATATTAAAATTTATAAAGAAAAAAAAATACATGGAGATTTTCCTCGATATTTTATTTTAAAAGATTGAGTTAATGAAAAAAATTTTATTTATTGAAATTTATCCATTTAAACCACATTTAGAAACCTCATGCGAAATAGCTTTAGCAGAGAAAAAAAGAGGTAATGAAGTAGCTTTTTTATGGTTAGGATCATTACTTAAATGGTCAGAAATAGAACTGAGTCTTTTTCAAAGAATTTTATTTTGCTCATATGAGAAAAAAACTAAAAATTTATTAAGTTTACTAAAAAAAAATAAAATTGAAATTTTAAAATTTGAGGAGTTTGATCAAATCAATTTAAAAAAAATTGATAATTGGTCATCTAAATTTAGTGGTTCAATTAAACAATTAAGTAATTATAAATATAATAATAGAAATTTGGGAATAGGAGTTGTTTCCTCCTTAATATCTCATTTCCACGATAGTCAGTTTGACACTCATAAACATAGTGGTGTTATTAAAAAGTGTTTATTTTCCTCTGCCGTTGTTTATGAAGCTTGTAAAATTATATTTAAAAAAATAAAACCAGATAAAGTAGTTACATTTAATAGCAGGTTTTTTGCCACTAAACCAATTATAATTGCATCTCAAGATTTTAAAATTAATGTAGAAAGGCACGAGAGAGGATCAAATTATAAAAAATATGAAATATTCCAAGAAGATATTCATAACTACAAATATCGTTCTGAGAAAATATTAGAATATTGGAGCAATTCCAAAAATAAAAATAAAATTTCAATAGCAAAAAGCTACTTTACAAGAAAAAAAAAAGGTAAATCATTAGGTAGAGATTTGGGAAGAGATTTTACTGGTTATCAAAATCAAAAATTTAAATGGTCTGGTGAAAAAAAAAAGAAAGTTGTTTATTTTACATCAACCTCTTATGAACATGAGGCAATTTCTCATGAAATCGGAAAAAATAATTGGAAAAATCAAATTCAAATAATCAATGATATTGGAAAGATTAGTAAAGAACTAAATTTAGAGTTTATTGTTAGAATGCACCCCAAGCCATTTAAATTAAAATCAAAAAAAGATGAAGAAGAAATAATAAAATTTTGTAACAAAAAAAATATAAAAATTATTAAACCAGAAGAAAAATTCAATTCTTATGATTTAATTGAAAGTGCTGATTATGTAACACATTACGGATCTAATATCGGTATTGAAGCCACTTACTGGAGAAAAATATCTATTTCTTTAAGAAATAGTTATTATTATACTCATGACGTTGTTTTCCAGCCAAAAAATTATTTTGAGTTAAGAAATCTTTTTTTGCGAAAGCTAAAACCTAAAGCTCAATCAAATTGTTTTCCCCATGGCTATTACTTTTTGACATTTGGTAAAAAATTTAAATATTTTAAAACCAAGAATTATTATGATATTAGCTATAAAAATATTAGTTTTAACTATGAAAGCAGTTTTTATCTAATATTAAAATATATTTTTAGATTTATAACAAACAGATTATGATTAATGACTTTATAAAATTTTTTAAAGAATTGAAAATAGTAAAGGATAATAAAAATTATTATAACTCAAAAAAGAGCTATATTATTATGCGCTATTTGTATTTATTTAGTGGTGGATATTTAATTGACTTAATAAATAAAATCATTTTTAAAACAGAATTTTCCCAACAGACTCATTTAAATTTAGGGTTTAAATTTTACAAAAAATATAATATCAGTAATGAATTTTCAAAAGAAATTTTAAATTTTAATTGTCACGAACCTAAATCAGAGGAAAGATATAAGATTGATTATTTTGATAATAAAAATATCCCTTTGGTAGAAATTGACAAATTAGATTTATTCAAAAATTCAAACATCTCAAAGCTGATATTAGATAAAGATATTTATCTCGAGGCACAAAAAATAATAGGATCAAAACCAGTTTTTTGTGATTTAAAAGCATGGTGGAGTATGTATTCAGAAGATGAAAGTAAAAAAAATCAAGCAGCACAATATTGGCATAGGGATATAGATAGGTTGAGAGATATAAAGATATTCTTTTATCTTACAGATGTAAACAATGAGGGAGATGGATGTTTTGAATTTGTTGAAAATTCTCATACTTCGTCTTTAAAAAATATAAGTTTTTCAGATAACAGACTAGACCATAATTTTATATCAAAAAAATTTTCTGACAAAATAACTAAATTTTTTGGTAATGCAGGACAATCTTTTATAGTCGATACACGTGGAATTCATAGAGGGGGACCGCTTAATAAAAACAAAAAAAGGTGTATTTTGCAACTCTATCTTTCAAATTCAAATTTTGGATATGGAGATAAGCTCTCATACTCTCAAAATAAGATTACAATATCCAAGTCTTGGTCAAGTTATGAAATGTGGAAAGGTGTAATTAACTCAAATCTAGCAAATTTTAATAATTTAAACTTTGAATGAAATTGAAGAATTATTTATTTTTTTTCATATCTATATTTGTTGGTTTATTAATTGTTGAAATATTTCTTAAATTTTACAATTTTCCACTTTCTGGTGCGTGGAGATTCCAAGATAAAGATGGAATGTATTTAAATAAATCTAATGGACAATCAAAACATCAATATTTTAAAGGGAAAGATTTTGTTGATGTAAAATATGACTTTGGCAAATACTATAATAGATTATATAAAGATTTTTCATCACTTAATAGTGAGAAAATTTTGGTTTTAGGGGACTCTTTCACGTTTGGATGGTTATTACATGATGAAAACACTTTTATCTATAAATTACAAAAAGATTTTTTAGATAAATATTTTATAAATTCAGCAGCTGGGGGATGGGGTTTCGATGACTATGCAAGATTTTTAAAAAATTATTGTGAAGAAATACAACCAAAAAAAACCATAATTTTTATTAGTAATGTCTCTAATGATTTGCAAGACTCAAGATATTCTAATTTATATATTTTAAAGAAAAATAAATTGATTGAGTCAAAAAACGAAATAAATAATTTTAAAAAATTTCTTAATCAATCCTCAATATACCAATTTGTTTTAGAAAATATTTCATTTTTTCAGGTAATAAGATCTTTTTATGTAAAATATTATCATTACTTTCTTGAATTAAATGCTGATAGAGAAATAAAAAATAATGAAGCAAAAATAATTTCTGAAAATAAAAAAAATCTAGACACTAAATCGCTTGATAAATTGTATATAAATTTAATATTTTCAGAAATTATAAAAAATGCAAAAAAATGTAATTCTGAATTGAATGTAATTAATTTAGCATGGGATAACGATCCAAGAAATAAATTAATTGATAAATTAAGTGAAAAAAATAAAAAAGAAATAAGATTATTCGACTTCTTTGAAATAAATGGTTATTTGTGGAACAATAAATCAAATTTTACTTTAGAAGAGGGTCACCCAAATTCACTAGCTAATGAATATTTTTATCAAAAGATAAAACCATTTATCGAACAAATTTTTTCAACAAAATAATTTAACAAATCAAAACTAAAGTAGTCATTGTATTTTTTAATTTTTTTGATAGTTATCAGCATATGGTTTTTCTGAAATCTATATTTAAGTATTTTTTTTTTTTATTTATATTATTTTTAATTCTTGAGATTTTGTCTCGTTTTTTATTTTCTGATTTTAATGAGAATAGCATTTTTATTAATATAGATAAAAATACTCGTATATCCAAAGGTATAAAAACTCATTTTAACCAATATAAAGATATAATGGTAAGAGTACCTTACACAAAAAAAAATATTGAGGAAAAGAGCAAAAAAACGATTTGGTTAATTGGAGACAGTGTTACAAATGGATATGGTGTAAGGTTTCACGAAACCTACTATTCGTATCTGGATGATTTAATTAATTTAAATAATAAAAAATATAATATAATTTCCAATTCGTTTTATGGATCTGATTTTGGCGATGTGAAAGCTCTAGTCAAAGAAAAAATTATCGATTATGCGAGACCAGGCGATATACTTGTTTATCAATTTCACTATAACGATTTAACAGATATAGCCAAATATCAAATAAAACTAGATGATGAAAAATTACCCTTTAGGGGAAAGCTTGATTACTTTTTAAATAAATCTCGAAATTTCAGATATGAATATTTAAATAGATCTACTTTGATTAAAGTTTTAAATCATTATTCAAGTATACTTATTAGAAATACTGCAGGAAGTTGTGAGGAAAGAGGTACAGACGCTCTTGGACCATACACATTTGCTTATTCTGCATCGGGTTATGAAAATGAAAGTGATCAATCTTGGAAAAAATTTAAGGAAGATTTATTAGAAACAAAAGAAATTTTAACAACTAAGAATATTAAATTTGTTGTTTTGATCGTCCCAATATCAATACAAATCGAACATCATAAAAAATTAAATAAATTAAATTATGACATCAGTTGCGGAAAATTTGATCCAAGACAAAAACTAATAGATTTTTTAAAAGAGACTAAGGTAGAATATGCTGACCCTACTGAAATGTTTAAAATTAGGGCTAATCAATTTTTCAAAGAAGGTAATCCACAAACCTTATTTGTCCAATATGATACCGCACACCCTAATTCAATCGGACATTATTTGATGGGATTAGAACTTTTTCAAAAAATAAATTTATTAGATGATTAAAAAATTGTATATATTAAGGGTTGTACCGCAGAGCCTTGACTTAGAACAATTAAAAAACCAAATAACAGCAGTAATAAAACAATTGGTACTAGCCAATATTTTTTTCTTACACGAAAAAACTTATATAATTCTATTATAAATTCTATCATAATTAAAATAGTGTATAAATAAAAGGTGCTACTGCAGTACCTTGAGTAAGTACTATCAACACACCAAATATTGCTAAAACTGCAACTATCGGTATTAACCAATATTTTTTTCTATGTTTTAAAAATTCTATGAATTCTTTAAAAAAACTTATCAATCTTATTCACTCCTTAATATTTAATTCTCCATTACAGCAATTTTAATTTGATAACAATGAATATTTAATTTTTTTTCTTTCCAATCATTACAAAAAATCCCCCTTCATTAATCTGGGCTAGGTTAGTCATTAAAGACAACTCGTTTAAAAACATGAAATATTTACTTTTTGGTTTTTTTTTTAATAAAAGTTTATTATTAAAATTGAAGTCAAAAGGTATTGAATTTAAATACTCTATATTATTTTGATCAAACCATTTTATCACTTCAGAAAATGTGTGTTTCGTTTCGTGTGGATTTTGGTATTGATCTCGAAACCAAGCATATTTCTTTTTTTCAGACATATTTGTTGAAAATCTTTTGTCAAGATTTTTAAATCTTTCTCCAAAAATTCTAATTAATTTTTGACGTAAATTTTGCATTAATCTTCCGTATTTGTGATATAGACCTATAACAATAATCCCATTTGGTTTTAAATGCTTGACTAATTCACTAAAAGCAACTCTTGCATCAGTTGTATGGTGCAAAACTCCATTTGAGATAACAATGTCAAAAAAATTTTTTTTAAAATATAACTTAAAAATATTCATTCTATAAAATTGAACATTTTTAATATTGATTTTATCAATAAACTTTTTAGCTTCATTTAAACTTCCTTTTGATAAATCTATACCATGTATCCTCCTACCAAATCTGCTTAGAGCTATTGAAAGTTGTCCTGTTCCACAACCAGCCTCTAAAATTTCAGCACGATGTGGTATTTCATCATCTAATTTTTTAATAAAAATTGATTTTGTACTTTTATCCAAAAGGGTGCCAAAATCCTCTATATCGTCATAATTTGGAAACTTTATGTCATCATAAAATTCAGATTGAGTCCTGGTTATTTCACTTTTATCGGATAAAAATAAATCAGGTATTTCATTAAAAAAATTAATTTCTTCTGAAACTATTTTTTGTTTTGTTTCTGGATTGATCAGTTCTGGGAGTAAATTCATAATTAAATCTCTTTTACTTTATAAATGAATATTTTAATATACTGTAAAATATACAATTATATCAAACTAAAAGATCTTTACTATTATTGGATAATTATGAAGAAGATAATTTTTATAATTAATTACCCAACGCCATATCAAATAGAATTTTTTGATGAAATGAGCAAGGTTTGTAAATTAAAAATAATTTTTCTGGAGAGGAGATTGAAAAATTATAATTTTAAATTTTCAAAGAGAAAATATGTTAAATTTCCAAAAAGTGACAAAAGTTCTATTTTAGAAATTATTGAAAATTTTAAGCCAGATTTTGTGATTTTGGGAGGTTATAAACTAAATTATACAAAAAAAATTTTAAAGTTATGTACAAATCTTAATTTCAAATATTTATTTTGGATGGAAAAAATTGAATTTAAAAACTTTATAAAAAAAATTATCATCAAAAACTATTTTAGATATTTTTTAAAGAATAGTTATGGCATCTTGGCTGTAGGAAATGAAGCAAAAAAATTTTATTCTAAATTTAATAAAAACACATTAAATTTTCATTATTCAATTAAAATATCTAATTTAAAAAAGAAAATATTTTTTAAAAATAATAATATTAATTTTCTTTACGTTGGACAGATTATTGAAAGAAAAAATATTTTGAATTTAATTAAAGCTTTTAAAAAAATTTGTTACAAAAAAATGACGTTAACCATTATTGGTAATGGTATTTTGAAAGAAAAAGCAAAAAAAATATCTAATAATATTAATAATATTAAGATTATAAATTTTTTGAATAAAGATAAACTTAAAAAATATTTTATAAATTCAGATATCTTTATACTTCCATCAAAATATGATGGCTGGGGAGTAGTTGTAATGGAGGCTATGTCATACAAATGTGCAGTTATTTCCACAAAATCCTCGGGTGTATCAAGAGAGTACATTAAGAACAATTTTAATGGCAAAATTTCGAGCTACGAAATAAATGATTTAAGTAAGTCTATAAAATATTATCTTAAAAATAAAAATTTAATACAAAAACACGCAGAAAGATCAAGGTTGAAAGCTGTAACCACAAATATTAATGCAAAAAATTCAGCTAAAAAATTAATAAACTTTCTAGAGATTTAAAATTTAATTCGTGAAAAAAAAAAAAACTTTATTAATAGAGGCGATTAGCACAAGTTCTGGTGGTGCTATAGTTCATCTTAAAAACATATTAGACTATTCATTAGAACAAAAATTTTATGATGAGATTACAGTAATGCTACCAGAGAAAACTTTTGAATTGATGCCAAAGAATAAAAATATAATTTATATTTATAATAATTTTTTGAATTCAAATTTGATTTTAAGAATATTTTGGCAGGTGATAATTTTAAATATTTATATCAAATTTAAGAAATTTGATGCTATATTTATAACTGGGAGTTCTCATTTTTTATTTGAGAGAAATATTATCACGATAAATCAAAATTTATTACCTTATTTTAAAAAGGAAGTTGAAAAATATTTTTTTTCACTCTTTTATTTAAAACTAAAATTTTTAAAATTTACACAGAGAATGTCATTAAAACTATCTGAAAAAGTTATATTTTTACATAAGTTTTCTAGAAAAGTTATAATTTCCCAAATTGCTAAAGCAAATTTTAAGAGTAAAGTTATTCCTCACGGTGTTGACTTAAAAAAAGTTAAATATCAGAATCTTAATAACAAAAAATATAGGTTCATTTATGTATCAAATATAGATTTTTATAAAAACCAAGATTTTATAATAGACTCTTTTGAATCTATATTTAAAGAGTATCCAGAATTAACAAGTAAACTATACATTGAGTTTTATGGTGGTTTTTATAAACCAGCATTACAGAAGATGAGATTAAAATTAAAAAAATTAAAAAAATTGAATAAAAAATTTAAATATTTAGGTAAAAAAAATATTAATGAAATTTATAAAAATAAAAAAAATTTTACCACGATTTCTTTATTTGCATCTTCGTGTGAAAATTTTTCAGTTTCTTTAATTGAATCAATGGCTACTGGATATCCCATAGTATGTGTAAAATTAGATCCAATGAAATCAGTATTGGGTGATACTGCAATATTTTATAAACATAACTCTATAAAAGATTTTAAAGATAAAATTTTAAATATTTTAAAAAAACCACAAGTTTTAAAAAAAAAAAGAGAAAAAGCTTTTATAAAATCAAAAAATTACAATAATAAAAAGATGGCTTTTGAAACGTTTAAATTTTTAAATCAATAATTAAGATAAATGAAAAATAATTATATTTTAGGTCTAAATATTTTTCATGGCGATTCAAGTGCATGCATAATGAAAAATGGGGAAATAATTTTTGCAATTGAGGAAGAAAGAATAAACAGAATAAAACATTGGGCTGGATTTCCGATAGAGTCTGTCAAAGCTTGTCTTGCATACTCGAATATAAGTTTAAATGAAGTACAGTTTATAGCTATAAACTCAAATCCATTTTCAAATATTTTTAATAAAATTAAATTTAGTCTTAGTAATATAAATAGCTATAAGTTAATAATAAATAAATTAGTTTTAAGAAAAAAAAAAATTTCAATAAAATCATTATTAAAAGAAAATTTTAATACCAACTATATTCCTAAAATAAGATATTTCGATCATCATTTATGCCATATAGCATCTGCTTATTTTCCAAGTAAATTTAGTAAATCTTTATTAATTTCAGCAGATGGTTTTGGAGATTTTGCAAGCACTGTTGCAGGTATTACATCAAATGAGAAAATTAAAATCCAAAATAAAATTTTATTTCCTCATTCACTAGGTATATTTTATCAAAGCTTCACTCAATTGTTGGGATTTAAAAATTATGGAGATGAATATAAAGTAATGGGTTTATCAGCTTATGGAAAAAATAAATTTTCTGATAAGTTAAATAAAGTTATAAAATATAAAAGTGGTTCTTTTAAATTAAACCTCAATTATTTTCAGCATCATAAAAAAGAAATAAGCATGAAATGGTATAACGAAAGCCCTAGGTTTGATAATTTATACAATAAAAATTTAAATAAATTATTCAATTATGACTTTGAAAACAAAGAAATTGGGGAATTTCACTATGATCTTGCTAGAAGTGTTCAAAATAAATATGAGGAAATAATACTGCATTATATTAAATACTATAAATTAAAAAATGATATTTCTTATCTGTCATTAACAGGAGGTTGCGCAATGAATTCGTTAGCTAACGGTAAAATTATTAAGGAATTAAATTTTAAGGATGTTTATATACCTCCCGCTCCTGGTGATGCTGGAGGGTCAATCGGAGCAGCAATCTTATGTGATAAAAAATTTTTTAATAATAAAAAGAATTATTATTCAACACCCTACTTGGGAGGAAAAGTTGATAATGAAAAACTTGAAAAAATAATTAAAACAAAGCTTAAAATTTCTGAAGAGAATAATTTAACTTATGAAAAATATGAAATTGACAAATTATTAAAAATAGTTGCACAAAAAATTTTTGAGAACAAAGTTATTGGATGGTATCAAAACAGAATGGAATGGGGACCAAGAGCTCTTGGTAATAGATCCATATTGGCAAATCCTTGTAACCCAAATATGAAAGATATTATTAATTCAAAAATAAAAAGAAGAGAAAGTTTTAGACCATTTGCACCATCTATTTTGAAAGAGGAAGTGAAAAACTGGTTTGAATTAGATTTGAACGTTCCTTACATGAGTGTCGTTTTGAAAATCATTGAAGAAAAAAGAATAAAATTACCAGCAGTGACACATGTTGATGGAACCGGGAGATTACAAACAGTTGATCCAGAAAAGAATAAAATTTTTTACGATCTAATAAAAAATTTTAGCCTACTTTCAGGGGTACCTATTTTATTAAATACATCATTTAATGAAAATGAACCAATTGTTAATAATCCTAATGAAGCAATTGATTGTTTTTTAAGAACAAAAATGGATATTTTAGTTATTGAAAATTTTATAATAAGTAGACAGTCATAACACTCTTGTGAAAAAGAAAATTTTAATTAGTATTTGGTCAGATCCAAGCAATTATATTAACCTTCTATTTTTAATTAACTTCCTGATATCAAAAAAAATCGAGATAGTTTTAATCTGCAAAGAAATTGAGAAAAAAAAAGACTTTTTCTATTTTGTAAAAAAAACAAGATTATTAAAAATTATCGAAATAAAAAAAAACCATAAAATTGGACTTGTAAATTTCTTTTTTAATATATTCTTATTTTATGTAAGGTTTAACCCTGTAAAAATTCTTGCAATTAATTTTATAGCGCTTTTTTTCTGCAGCTTAATTGTAAAAAAAAAAGACAAATTTATTTATTATAATTTTGATTTTGATTTATCGAAAAATTTAAACTTTAATAACTTTTTAGAAAAATTTTCACTAAATAGAGTCGATTATATATTTTTACCATCAAAATCAAGATTATTTCTCTATAAAAAAAAATTTAAAAGATCTAATCGCATTTTATCAATTAATAATTGTTTTTCAAAATATTTTAAAACAGAAAAAAAAAAATTTACTAAAAAAATATAGATTTTTAAATCAACGTAAATATTTTGTCAGACTTGGCTCTTTTTATAAATATCATTACTTGGAAGAATTAGCTTTATCGACAAAATATTGGGATAAAAATTTTTTATTAGTCATGGCTGGCAAATCATACGAAGGGTATTTTAAAAAACTTAAACATTTTGTTAAAATTAATAATTTAAATAGGGTAATTTTATACGAAAATGTATCGTACAAACAATGGTTTAACTTACTAGATAATGCTTATGGAGGTTTTGCTTTATATGAACCTATTAATGTCAGTCATAGATTAATGGGCGGAACTTCACAAAAATTGAACAACTACATTTACTCAGGCATTCCCTCAATAATATCAAATACAAAGGATACTTTAATATTTAATAATAAATTTGATACATCATTATTGGTTAAAAATTCTCCAAAAGGTATTGCTCAAAAAGTAAATTTGTTAATTAATAATAAAAGTCTTTATAAGTCGAAAGTTAAGAAAAATATTCTAGCATTTAAAAATGAATTTAACTTTGAGAAGCAATTTTATAACATAAAAAAATATTTTATTGATTAATTATAAATGAGAGTAAATGTTTTTATAAGAAAAAGAGCCTCCAACTTTCAAAACAGTATTGAGAGATTTGCCAAAGAGATAAAAAAAAACTCACCAAATAAAAAGATTGATATTAATATTGTTGAATGTCCTGTCGAAAGCAAAGGTTTAATTAATCGTTTATATTTAATTATATGGGCATCATTTTTACAAGCAGATATAAATCATATTTTAGGAGACATTAATTACATCAATCTGTTAATGAATAAAAAAAAAACAATTAGCACATATTTAGATTGTCGACTTTTATTTCAATTTAAGAATTTAAAAAAATTTATATATAAATTATTTTGGTTTTCTCTACCAATAAAAAATTCTAGATTTATCACATTTATTTCTAAATTTACTCAAAAAGAAATCTCAAAAAATATTAATACTAGCAAAGTAAATTATAAGGTTATACCTGTTCCATTAGTAAGTAATCTTTCATTCAAAATTAACAGGAATTTAAAAAAAAAAGTTTTAATTGTAGGAACTTTACCACATAAGAATGTAAAGAATATGTTGCTAAGCACAATAGGTCTGGATATTAGTATTACGGTTGTTGGAGAAATTAACAATGAAATTAAGGAAATCTGCAAAAAATCAAAAATTAGTTTTAAAAATTATGTTGGAGTTACAGACAATAAAATGAAAAATTTGTATAAAGAAAATGATATCTTGCTAATGGCATCAAATTATGAAGGATTTGGAATGCCAATTATTGAAGCTCAAGCTTCTGGAATGGCAGTGATAACGAGCAAAAAAGAGCCAATGAAAAGTGTTGGTGGCGAACATACTCTTTTAGTTGATCCTCAAAAAAAAAGTGAGATAAAAAAAATGTTAAATAAAATAATTAATAACGATAAATTGTTTATAAAACTGGTAAAAAAAGGATTAATAAATACCTATAAATATAAAAGTTCAATTATTGTTAAAAAATATTATGAATTATATTTAAAAATATTTAAGCTTAATAATTGAAAAAATAAATTAATATTTCAGTTGTTAGTATTTTTAATTATATAAATTATGAAATATATTATTTAAAAATTTTTATAAAAATATGATTACAGTAATTATTGGAAGAGAAAGTTTATTAACTAAACATTTAAAAATATATAATAAAAAAAGTAAGGTTTTTTCATCTCGTTCAAATGCAGAAATAGATACAATTATTAAATTTATAAACTCATCTAAAAAAAAATTAAATTTGATTATGAATAATTTTTATCCATCTGCTTATATTACCTTAGTCAATAATAAAAATTATGACAAATTCTATGAACAATCTATTCTTTTTAATGCAAAAATTTTTTCAAAAATAAATCCAAAAAAAATAAACAAGATAATTTATTCAAGCAGCTCAGCGGTTTATAACTCCATAAGAAAAGATTACCAGTATGTCGATACAAATAATAAAAGTCTTTATTCATCTACAAAAATTGCTGCAGAAAATTTAATTTACAATTTTTGTTCAAAAAATAAAATTTCTTTTTTAATTTTAAGGATATTTAATATGTATTCTGATAAACAAGAAGATAAATTTTCGGTGATTTCAAAACTTTCAAAATCACTAAATAAAAAAAAAACTATTACAATTTTTAATGGTGGCGTGAATATAAGAGATTATATTCATGTAAAGGACGTAGTTAGACTATATTATTATTTTATAAATAACAAAAAATTAAAAAATTCTGTTTATGACATAGGGGCCGGACGAGGAATAAAATTAATTGATTTAGTTAAATTTATAGGACGAAAAAAATTTAAATTAAAGAAAAGCAATAAATCGATTGATGAGGTAGATGTTTCAATTGCAACAAACGAGCATCTTTCTAAATTTAGCTTCAAAAAACTGGAAAATTACTTTTTTAAATCTAAAAATCTCAAAAATAAAAAACTAGATATTTTTAAACAGCAAAATGACAATATTTTACAAGATATAGTTGAAGGACATATAATATATGGAACAGGTAATGCAGGAAAACAAGTTTATCAAGGTCTATTGTCACAGAACCAGAAAGTATATTGTTTTGTAGATGATGATAAAAAAAAACAAAATACATCCATATATAATAAAAAAATAATTTCTCGTTATGAGTTAGAACATTTGTCTAAAATAAAGATTATTAAAAGTTTGATTATTGCAATCCCAACATTAACCGAAAAAAAACTTAAAAAAATCAAAGAAACTTTTAGTAGCTATATAAATGAAATATCTTTTATTCCACTAAAAACAAAATTTAAAACAGAAATAATTTCATTAACTGATTTAAATATATTAGGAACTGATGAAATACTAGGAAAAAAAAGAAGAGTAATTAATTATAATTTATTTTCAAAACATCTAAAAAAAAAAAATATTCTTGTAACTGGAGCAGCTGGTTCAATAGGCTCGCAAATGGTAAGACAATTACTCAATACACCTGTAAGTAAAATTGTTGGCTATGATAATTCAGAAATAGACTTATTTAATTTTAAAAATGAGTTAAAATCGTTTTCTCAAGTTAAGTTGTATCTTGGTGATATTTTAGATAGAAATTTTTTTGAATATATAATTAAAAAAGAAAAAATTGATTTTATTTTTCACGCCGCAGCTTATAAACATGTTGGTATTCTTCAAGAAAATGTACAATCTGCTATAAGAAATAATATTTTTGGCTCAAACACTATTTTAGAAATTGCAAAAAAAAATCATATCCCAATAGTAACTATATCAACGGATAAAGCAGTGAAACCAACAAGTGTTTTAGGTCTAACAAAAAGAATAACAGAATTATTGTGTTTAAAATTTAACGATGAAACATTTTCTTCAAAAGTTGTAAGATTTGGAAATGTTTTTGGAAGTGTTGGTTCGGCTGTTCCAACTTTTATTTACCAAATTAAT